>OFMP01000760.1_pt1 | contig 19764 bp, 14 predicted proteins | sample 1541841 | NCBI WGS metagenome assembly OFMP01 (sample SAMN04209226, study PRJEB22552) | human gut metagenome | biome: gut; material: feces | host: Homo sapiens | place: USA: Oklahoma
CTCTACCGATGATGAAGGCCGTGGCCGCATGGGCCGCGAAGCGTGACATGGCATGCCAGCTGAGCATGGAACAGCGCATGGGCTGTGGTTATGGCACTTGCGTGCTGTGCACGGTCGACACGTTGGACGGACGTTTGAAGGTCTGCTCCGACGGTCCGGTCTTTACTCGCGAACGTTTGGGATGGGGTGAATGAGATGATCGACGATACCCAGCATGAGAACCTGTACGGTTCGTACGAATGGAAGCACTCCACGCAGGTGGCGGGCGTGCCGTGGAAGAATCCGGTCGCCACGGCTTCCGGCACCTTCCAGTATGCGGCGGTCCGCTGGTTCTACGACGTGAGCCAACTGGGCGCGGTCACCACCAAGGGCGTCTCCCCGGTGCCATGGGAAGGCAATCCCGGCATCCGTACCGCTGAAGGCCCATCCAGCAACATCAACGCGGTCGGCCTGCAGAACCCGGGCGTGGACCATTATTTGGAAGACGACCTGCCCAAGCTCAAGGCCGCGGGCGCGTTCGTCATCTCCAATGTCGCCGGACATTGCGATGACGATTACGCGGCGGTCGTGGAAAAGCTCGCCGACTCCGACGCGGACATGCTGGAAATCAACGTCAGCTGCCCGAACGTTTCCGCCGGCGGCATGAGCGTGGGCACCGACCCGGTGGCCCTCGCCAATCTTATGGACCGGCTGCGCCCGATGACCGACAAGCCGATGATCGTCAAACTCACGCCGAACGTCACCGACATCACCGTGCCGGCGCGCGCGGCCGTGGAACATGGCGCCGACGCGTTGAGCATGATCAACACGCTCAAAGGCATGCGCATTAACATTCGCACCGGCAAGCCGATCATCGCCAACGTCACCGGCGGCGTATCCGGCCCGGCCGTGCTGCCGGTCGGCCTGGCAGCCGTCTATCGGGTGCGCACCGCACTGCCGGAGATTCCGATCATCGGCCTCGGCGGCATCGACAGCGGCGAGAAGGCGCTCGAATACCTGTATGCCGGCGCGAACGCCGTGGAAGTCGGCGCAGCCGCACTGTTCGAACCGACCGCACCATTGCGCGTGGCCCGCGAACTCGACGACCTACTCGACGCACGCCCCGAACTCGCAGACAAGCTCGCCAAGGGCGAAACTTGGCGCTGACCTCGATTATTCATCAAAGGAGCATGACATGACTGAATCCCTCGACCACCGTTTTACCAAGTTCCTGCTGGAAGCACAGGCACTGAAATTCGGCGAGTTCACGCTGAAGTCCGGTCGCAAGTCGCCGTATTTCATCAATGCGGGCGCATTCAACGACGGACGTAAGATCGCCACACTCGGCGCATTCTATGCGGAGAAGATCGCGGCAGAAATCGAAGCAGGCAATCTGCCGGACGACATCGACACCATTTTCGGCCCTGCCTACAAGGGCATTCCGCTGGCCGTGTCCACCGCGATCGCGCTGACCGCCGGCCACAACATGACCGTCGGATACACCTTCGACCGCAAGGAGAAGAAGGACCACGGCGACGGCGGCTGGATGGTTGGCACCCCGCTGACCGACGGCATGAAGGTGCTGCTCGTGGACGACGTGATGACCGCCGGCACCGCCGTGCGCGAAGTCATCCCCAAACTCAAGGCCGAGGCGAACGTCGAGGTCGTGGGTCTCGTGCTCTCCGTGGACCGCATGGAGAAGACCAAGGACTCCGACATGTCCGCCGTGAAGGCCGTGGAAGCCGAATTCGGCTTCCCGGTGCTCTCCATCGCCAACGTGCGCGAGATCTTCGACGCCGCCGCCAAGATGAAGAACCCCGACGGCACCCCGCTGCTCAGCCACGACATCCAGCAGCGCGCCGCCGCCTACCTTGAGGAATACGGCGCCTGATCGTCTTCAATCTAAAAACCAAAAGCGGGCTTGCGAGCCCGCTTTTTTTATTACGTTCCATGAACAGCAGCACCATATTAAGGCAAAAGCTTTGGCAAGGAGCGTGCTATGAACGATAACGCCCGAGATTTTGCGCAAATTGGTTGAGGGCCTGAGATAGAGACATGGCCCGTGTCCTGTGTACGATTTTCTGTCGCCAAACAAAACAAACCGCGATTGGAAACGAGGGCACGAAGCCATGTCACAGCAGATTCTACAGGTCGACCAGGCCATGTTGGAGACCACCCTGGACCGGATGGTCCGCAAAAGCGTCGAGGAGACCCTGAACGCGATGCTCGACGCGGAGGCCGACGAGATCACCGGCGCCGCGCGCTACGAGCGCAGCGGGGAGCGGAAGGCCTACCGGGCCGGCCACTACGAGCGCGACCTGACCGTCAAGGCCGGCAAGATGAGTCTCAAGGTGCCGAAACTGAAAGGGGCGGTGTTCGAGTCGGCGGTGATCGAACGATACCGTCGGCGCGAGGAGAGCGTCGAGGAGGCGCTGATCGACATGTATTTGGCCGGCGTCTCCACCCGGCAGGTCGACGATGTCAGCCAGCTGCTGTGGGGCGACCGCATGCCCTCGCAGACCCTGAGCGACAAGCTCAAGAAGGTATACGCCGACATCGACGAATGGCGTGGCAGGCCCCTCGAACAGGATTACCCGTACCTGTTCATGGACGGCGTGTGGCACAAAAGGTGCTGGGGCGGGTCCGTGGAGAACGTGAGCATCCTGGTGGCCGTCGGCGTCGGTATGGACGGGCGGCGCGAGGTGCTTTCGGTGGCCGAGGGCATGAAGGAGGACTCGGAAAGCTGGCGCGAATTCATCAAAGGCATGCTCGCGCGCGGCCTCAAGGGCGTGAGGCTGGTGACGGGCGACCGGTGCGCCGGGCTGGTGGCGGCTGTGAACGAATTGCTGCCCGGCGCCCGCTACCAGCGGTGCATGGTCCACTTCGAACGCAACATCCTCGCCAAGGTCAACCCCAAAAACAGGGACTGGGCCGCCGACGCGCTGAAGGCCATATTCTCCATGGAATCGAGGGACAAGGCGCTGGAGAAGGCGGAATCCGTCGCCAAGGACATGGAGGCGCGGAAACTGAGGGAGGCCGCCAAATGCCTCAGGGAGGGCATCGGCGAGACCACGACCTACCTGCTCGACGACTACCCCCGCGAGCATCGCCGCCGCATCCGAACGAACAACATGATCGAACGGCTGAACCGCGAGATCCGCCGGCGCACGCGCGTGGTCGGCAGCTTCCCGGACGGGCGCAGCGCGTTGATGCTCATCTGCGCGAGAGTCCGCTACGTAACTTCCAGCGAGTGGTCGACGCGACGCTACCTCGACATGTCAAGGCTCGGTGAGAACGTACAGTCAGCGAACTGATCATCGCCACGGGGACGGGCGAAGACCAAAGTGCGCAAAAACTCGGGCACTACCTTGCTCCTCCGACTCTTGCTTTTCTTCACGCCTAGCATTTACTTCATCGGCAACCTCGCTCAGTAAATGATTCTTAAGCTGTCGTTTAGCCTCCTGAAGCCTCATGGCAAAAGATTGAGCCACCTATGCGATGGATTTGCGAACTATCTTCAAGAATCGTCTAGGCCAAAATCCGGCACTCTCTATTATGTGCCATGGAAAGAATAGCTTTGGCTCTTCAAGTACTTGCGTAAGCAGAATATCTAATCCTGCTTACCGGTTATTAGCGTCTGACCTCGACTGGCTTGTCAGGGCGGGCGTCACCATCGCGGCCTATAACGTGGACGAACCATGTGCGCCTCTCGAAATGTGCAAGAAGCGGAACTTGTTCAATCTCTTCTACAACGATGTCAGTCTACTGACCGAATCGCCCCTACGCAAAACGCAAACCGCGCTCGATGTGCTCGGCCTGCGCACGCCAGCACGGAGGGGCAAATCACCTACTTGCCCATCTACATGGCCGGACCGTTCCTCAACGAATAATTTTCCCCCTAGCCGGTAGACCACTACGCCAATACCCCTCAGCATCACTCCCAGTGAACGTTCAGTGAATTTGTTCTGAACTAATCGCTACAATATGCGGGTACGTTGTTGTGACGAGGGTACAGGTGAATGGCAGTGAGCAGACAGTGCAAAACGCGCGGCAATCGCACGAAGACGGGAACCTCCCAGCTCGGGGTTCCCGATTCTTCCGAGGCGGCCCATCATTCTGCATCATCGGCTAGGTCCCGTTTCAGTCCGCGAGTCGGATTGCTCACGTTTGTTGCTTCTCGGCGCCGCGTTCACCAACCCAAAACAGATTCAGCAGAGACTACTGTGCTCGCTGACGAAATCGAGGATTTGGATACCACTACACCCGATTCTGCGGATACTGGGATTGCCGAAACCAGCGCTGATTCGCTGAACTCTGCATCGGAAGTCAGCAATGACGATATCGACAATGCTCAGGCTGAATCGAACGCTAAAGATTCCGACACCGAAGACACCACCGCAAAAGACCAGAGAAGCAAAAAGACCAATAGCCGAAAGCATAAGAAACCACAGAAACCGAATAAATTCAAAGCATCGCTTGCCCGTTTGAGCCAATTCATCAAAGCAAGTGCTGCGCCTATTCTGACTTCCAAATTCGCACAACTCCTGATTTCAGCTGCGGTAGCGCTCCACAAACTATGGAAGAAACGCCCAAAGTGTCCGTATACGCTGTACGTGGTGGTCATGGCACTGATCGACGCGGCTGCTGTGACCTTTATCCAGTGGGGCATGTATTCCGAGCCGAAATACGACGATCCCAACGCGGTGGATAACACCACCAAGATTCTCAACAGCGTCAACGGCCAAGTAACACGATTCGTGACGCAAATGTGGCTAGAAGACAAGCTCAACTGGCTTCTTAATTTCCTAGCTCTCGGCATGGTCTACTTAGTACTGGTATTCGTGATCAACCGGTTCTGGGTGGCGACCGCCGTATTCGCCATTACGATGAGCGTGTACGCCGTAGCGAACAGTATCAAGATAATACTGCGCAACGAACCAATTCTCCCCTCCGATCTCAGCTTCCTGTCCAGCGGCAACGGTGGCGAAATCACTTCGTTCATTCCCAAAAGCAGTCAGGCATTGGTAGACGGCACCATCACTATGCTGATCTGGCTGACGGTTATCTGCCTGATACTGCAATTCGTTGACGGCCGCCGTTGTGTCATCCCATTCCACTGGTGGCGTCCGTTCCGCAATGTGAAAACGATTATTGGCAATGTCACCCGCATTATCGCAGCGGCAATGAGCATCACGCTGCTGTGCTCGTTCACATGGACGCTCAGTGTTCCAGGAGCTTGGGGATATGAGTGGGCGAAGTCTTGGGGCGATGCGCCACAGCTATGGAACGCCGAGGGCGACGCGGCAAACAACGGTCCCATCATCAATTTCCTGCGCCTTACGCATCCGAAAATCATGGATAAGCCCGAGGGGTACAGCCAGGAAACGATGGAAGAGCTGGCCAAGAAATACAGCTCCGAGGCAAACCAGATTAATGGAACGCGTGCTAATAACCTCACCGATAACACCGTCATCATGATTCTTTCGGAGAGCTTCTCCGACCCAACACGCGTGCCCGGCATCGCCTTGGCCGAAGACCCAATGCCCAACATCCGCGCCCTGAAAGAAACAACCACCTCCGGTCTGATGCTCTCCCCGGGTTTTGGCGGAGGCACCGCGAACATCGAGTACCAGTCGCTCACCGGATTGGATCTTGCCCTGTTTGACGATTCGATGCAATCCATGTACCAGGAGCTCGTCCCGCATCAAAAGAACCCATTCGCGTGGAATCAAATCTGGAATGCCGAATACGGCAAATCCGGTTCCGTGGCATTCCACTCGTATTACAAGAACATGTATCTGCGTGACGTGAACTACAAGAAGTTCGGGTTCAACAAGTTCTACACGCTGGACAGCAAACCAGCGATCACGCACCAAGACAGAACCGACAATTCTCCGTATGTCAATGATGCAGCCTCATACCAGAACATCATCGACCAACTGAACAAAGAGGAACACCCTCAGTTCCTGCAGCTCGTCACCATGCAGAATCACATGCCCTATGACAACTGGTACTTCAACAACCAGTTCGAACAGGCGAACGTCACCGAAAACCTGAATGATTACGAACGTGGACAAATCAATACCTATGCAAAGGGCGTGAGCATCACCGATCAGGCAACAATCGACTTCCTGAACCAGCTGAATGCCATGGACAAACCCATAACCGTGATTTTCTACGGTGACCATCTGCCCGGCTCCTATCAGACTGCCGCAGCAGATAAAAACAATACATTGGCATTGCATCAAACCGATTACTTCATCTGGTCGAACCAGGCATCAGCCTCAGCTGGCGTAAAACTCGATGCTAGCAACACTGCATACACGTCTCCGAATTACTTCATGGAGATGGCAGCCGAACACATGAACGCCAAGGTGTCCCCATATCTCGCATTCCTTACTCAGACACGAACCGATATCCCCGCATTGGAACGACTGGTGATCGGCGCGGGCGGCTTCGACACCGACACGTCCACAACATATCTGGACGAAAACGGTAACGCGGTCAAACGCAAGGCACTGTCCAAGCAAGCCAAGAAAACCCTGCACGACTACGAACTTATCCAATACGACATGACTGCCGGTAAGGGGTATCTGAACGATACCAACTTCTTTGCAGTGAAGTGATTAATGAGAGTACTTCAATCACAATTAATCCATTATTATTGACTATATGACAGATAACCAACAAATAACCCAGTTCACCGAGCTTCCGATAATGGATGAGAAATGTACAGGAACATATATCACGCAACGACCAAAAATCATATATGACACTATTGATGGAACAATACATAGAAAATCAGTCCGCATACCCGCCGCAAAACGCCCTTCAGCTCTCGAACCAGGGCAAATACCTATAATTTGGCATTACACAACACTCGATGTACTGGAGAGTATACTCAAAACTAATAGCATATGGGCCAGCTCATTGAACTCTCAAAATGATACTCAAGAATTCAGCTATGGTATAGAATTGTTTCACAGCGAAGCAACGAAGCTATACGAATCACGTTTTATTTCACCGAAAACAAAAGAATTGGTTCGGGATGCTATACGAACAGTTGACAAAATCGATATTACACATTGTTTTTCTATCAGTGCTTGCCTAGAACGCGATAGCACAAAGTTATGGTCTTCCTATGCTGATGTAATAGATCCTGTCTCCATCGGGTTTTCCGCCTATGCTGCTTTAACTCCACGACAACATCCTGCAACGCATAAAGCTAACGATTTCTTTAAAGGAGAATGGAGGAAGGTAATATACGACATCAATCAACAACGTATTTTCATCAGTGAAATATTCGGTTTGATTGACGAGATGCACAACAGGGAGGAGAATCCGGTTATCTATAGAAAGAAACTTCACACTGTCTCACAAACCATTCTATGCGCAATCGCATTCCTTAAAAGTCCTGATTTCAGTCACGAAGAGGAGGTGAGATGTGTGTTTCTCAATGAAAAAGATGGAATTCTCTACAGAAATGGCGCTTACGGAAATACTCCATATATTGAGGTCATATCATCATATGCTACTGACGATAATACTAAACATGAACGACATAACGAATCACTTCTACCTATAGTTAGTATAGTTGTCGGAAATTCTATCAATGACAATATACAGAAAATAAAACAACTTCTCAACAGGTACGGATACACACATGTCACTGCGGAGAAAACAAACTGTCATCTTCGAGCAAAAATGGGATAAGCTATTTTACTATTTACATACAACGATAGATGATTACGAATCAATATGAGAACTATAAATAAAGACATAATACACAATCCATCTATTCATATTATCTCTTCTATTGTGACATTCACTAGTCGGTAGCGCAACAGCCACATACGCTATACTGAGTATGTCCATATAATAGATTGTGACCGCGGGCTACTAGGACTTAGCAATCCATCGCCGAACCCGCATCACGCTAAACAGCAGGCAGCAGGTAAGAACATCGTGACCGCTCAGCAACAGCCACCGCGTATTAAGATTTTCGTTTCAGCTCACAAACCAGCGGCATTCCCTGATGGTGCCAGCATCTTACCAATTCAGGTGGGCGCCCAGAACGCACCCACAATGTTTAAAGAAACCCTGCACGATAATGATGGCGAAAACATCTCCTCCAAGAACCCTATGTACTGTGAGCTGACGGCTCAATACTGGGCTTGGAAGAACGCCGATGCCGATTATTATGGTTTTTGCCACTATCGCCGATACTTCGATTTCACCAACACTCCTCATCGGGAAAACGACTATGGCGAGATCATGGACTCGTTCATCGATGCCCATTCCATCGCGGAGTATGGGTTTGACGACACTTCAATCGCTCTAGCGGTGGATGGCTGGGACGTTATCACCTCTCCCCGCAATGACGTGCGTCGTATCGGCGGTTTCCGCAATCTCAAAGAGCATTGGGATGCCGATAGGCATCTCCGCATGAAAGATCTGCGTCACATGTACGACATACTCATCAAGCGTCACCCTGATTACAAAGAAGACGCTGATACCGTATTGAACGGTCGCGAAGCCGCGTTTTGCAACATGTTCATCATGCGTAAGTCCATCTTCAATGAGTACTGCGAATGGCTTTTCCCCCTATTAGACGAATTCACCGAAGGCTGGGAACACTCTACTGTAGACGTACAAACGCTACGCACACCTGGACATCTCTCAGAGCGTTTATTGAATATTTTCCTCGCTCACAAACAACGTGTTGGTGCAAACTGGAAAATCAAACAACTGCAGTGCGTACACTTCACTGATCCCGCTCCAATAGAAGCTCTGGAGCCTCTGGACGATAACCCTCGATTCACTGTTCCTGTGGTATTCGCCGCCGATGATGCCTACGTGCCGATGTTGACTACCACTATCTACTCGGTGCTCAGTAACGCAAATACAGAGCGCCGCTACGATGTGATCGTGCTCGAACGCGACATTACTGCCGAGAACAAGCAGACTATGCTCACCTTCTTCGAGCAATTCACGAATGCCACCATCCGTTTTTACGATGTCAGCCGCATCATCGCCGGCTATGACCTGACTACCGATGAGAGCACAACAGCACACATCACTCAGGAAACTTACTATCGCTTCGTCATTCAGCAAGCGCTACCCTTCTACTCAAAGATTCTGTATTTGGATTCTGATCTAGTGGTTAATGGCGATGTCGCGGAACTCTATGACACCGAGATGGGCAATGCCGCCATCGGAGCCGTGCTCGATGCCGATTTCCTCGGCAATCTCAATATGAAGGACGGCAAGCGTATGGAATACGCAACCAACCAGCTTCATATGAAGAATCCCTACACCTATTTCCAAGCAGGCGTACTGGTTATGAACTTGGAACGTATGCGCGATCTACATTCTGTTGACGAATGGCTGGAAATCGCTTCCCGCCCTGGATTCATCTATAACGACCAAGACATTCTCAATATGGAATGCGAGGGTGAGACTATACGTCTGCCGTTCAACTGGAATGTAATGCATGATTGTGCCGGCCGAGTGCATGGTGTATTCGATTACGCTCCAGCCGAAGTATTCCAAGCATACATGGCATCACGCAAGAATCCCAAGGTTGTGCATTATGCCGGCTTCGACAAGCCTTGGAAGAATCCATGGTGTGATTTCGGCCCCCTGTACTGGCATTACGCACAGGAGACACCGTTCGCGCTACAAATGACGGCTATGCTGGCCGGCGTAGAAAAGCCTAAGCCTCCCGTACATCATGAACGCGCCATCGCTGAGGATAGTCCTATTCGTAAGTATGTGGACACTCTTGCACCCACGGGATCAAAGCAACGCGAACTCATGAAGGTCATCGCCCGCAAACTGCAGGGGAAAAAGTAACACAAAGCTATAGGCATGCATCACCCGTATTAGGATGATGTGTATTTGATTACAGCCCATAAGGAGTTATCGATGAAGATTGCGGTCGCCGGAACCGGTTATGTGGGATTATCCGTTGCACTGCTGCTTAGCCAGCATCATGAGGTGCATGCACTGGATATCGTTCCAGAAAAGGTCGAACTGCTGAACTCAGGTAAAAGCCCTATTGTGGATACGGAAATTACACGATTCCTCGACCGCAATACTTCTGGCGAACGCCCACTGAACTTCCAAGCCACATTGGATCCTGCACAAGCATATACAGACGCTGATTATGCCGTAATCGCTACCCCCACAAATTACGACGAGAAACGCAATTACTTCGATACCTCCAGTGTGGAAGCAGCCGTATCCGCAGTACGCACACATGCCCCAAATGCTTGGATCGTCATTAAATCAACGATTCCTGTGGGATATACTCAACAACTACGCGACAACCTCAACGATGACCGCATCATCTTTTCTCCCGAGTTTTTGCGTGAGGGGGAGGCTCTATACGATAATCTTCACCCAAGTCGTATTGTAGTTGGGGCACCAGTGGATGACGAAGCATCTGTAGGAGCTGCCAAGACCTTTGCCTCTATGCTCGCTCAAGGAGCAGATCCAAAAGAGGCTAGCCGCCGTAACGATGATGGCACTACCGGCATTCCTGAATTGGTAGTAGGCACCACGGAGGCTGAAGCCATCAAGCTCTTCGCCAACACTTACCTTGCGCTCCGCGTGGCCTACTTTAACGAGCTCGACACCTATGCGGAGTCCCGCGGTTTGAATACTCGTGACATTATTGATGGCGTATGCCTTGACCCACGTATCGGGGGAGGATACAACAACCCAAGCTTTGGGTACGGCGGATACTGCTTGCCCAAGGACACTAAGCAGCTGCTTGCCAACTACAGCACAGTGCCGCAGAACCTTATTGAAGCCATTGTGGAGGCAAACCGCACTCGTAAGGATTTCGTAGCTGACGAGATTCTTGACCGGGTATCCGGCATCAGCAATCCCACCGTAGGCATCTACCGACTCACCATGAAATCCGGCTCCGACAACTTCCGCCAATCTGCCATTCAAGGTGTGATGAAGCGACTCAAAGCCAAGGGTATCAATGTCATTGTGTACGAGCCCACACTCAACAAGCCGGACTTCTTCTCCAGCCCCGTGACACATGACCTTGGAGCATTCAAGGCGCAATCTGATGTTATCGTGGCTAACCGTTGGAACAACGATTTGGCCGATGTGAGCTATAAAATCTACACCCGCGATTTGTTCCGCAGAGATTAAGCACCTCTATGAAAGCGGGCTATAGGAACAAAAGTGTTGCTTATGTTCCGGGTTTGGTCTTGCGGCAGTAGGCGTGTCGGGGTGTCATTTTTCCGCGCGGAAAAATAGGGGAGTTCCGGTGGTGGGCTGGATGCCATGAGGACGAAATCCAGCAAGGCGAAGAGATGCCCCGTGTGCGGGGCAGCGATGAAGCGGAACGGCAGGACGAGGGCGGGAACCCAACGGTGGATGTGCGTCACGTGTTCGCCGACCGGGGTCATGCGCCAACGGGACGCGGAACGCGGCAGGCAGCTCGACGCGCCTCCCGGTCCGCGTGCGGCGCGAACGACGATTCGAGGGCCCTGCGCAAGCGCACCGCGTGGCGCCGGAACATCCGGCCCGCCATCCCGCCGTGCAGGGTGAAACACCACACGGTGATGGCGGACGGCACGTACACGAACCACGGCTGGTGTCTGGTCATAGCTATCGACGGCGAAAGCGGCGAGACGCTGGGATGCAACGGTGCCCGAACGAGTCGAAGGCCGCGTACATGGCGCTGTTCTCACGCATCCCCGCGCCCGACGTACTGATCACGAACGGGCTTCGCGGCGCGGAGAGCGCATGCCGCGAGATATGGCCGTCCACTCGGATCCGACGCTGCCTGGTGCACGTGCAGCGCAACACGAGGACCGACCTGACCTTCCAGACCTCCTTCCGACGTTCTCACTACTCGACCTTTTAAGCCTTTGTTCACAGCGATAACCTTCCCGCCAGCGTCAACGCCTACCGCGGATTACACGCGCGACGGCTTTCAATGCGTCGCGACGTCTGGAACCAATAGGCATCAATGGATCAACAAACTTACGAATCGGATTGTCTTCACCAACTGCACGCTCATGCTTCGGCAAGAAAACGTCTTCTGGAATCTGTGGCTCGTTTGCCAGTATCACACGCTTAATTAAACGTTCGTAGAATGGTGTCTCACGGGCATAGTCCCAATACATCGAAGCGTAATCGCAATCCGGATCCACCCAAGGTTTCTGATAACCGGCGTAATGGATAATCTGCGGATTGCTGCGCGATTTTACGTAGGCGTCATAAACATCATTGGGTGCCTGCGTAAACAGGTTGCCAACGCGTCCACCACAATCGTGCACCACATTCCACTCCCACGGAAGGTATAGCACTTTGCCCTCGCAATATGCGTTCAACACATCCTGATCATTGTAAATGTAATTTGGGTTCGATGCGTAAGTGAGCCATTGCCCGATAGAGTAGCGATTGCGCATCCCCTTCGTGTTGAGGACCAGCACTCCAGCTTGGAAGTAGTCGTATGGATTCTTCATTTTCAGCACATCCCTCGCATATGACATACGCTTGCCGTGCTTCACGTTTAGGTTGCCAAGGAAGTCGATGTCGCGGACAGCCCCCAACAGGTTGTCCTGAAGATCGATGTCATACAACTTCGCAATATCACCAACAATAATGATGTCGGAATCGAGATAGAGCACCTTGTCGTAATTCGGCAGGAGTTGCTGAATGAGGAAACGGTAGTACGTTTCGATACTGATATGCGCATTGTTTGTGGACAAATCGTAGCCAGACAGCTCACGTTTCACATTCAGGAACCGCAGACTCATGTTCGGAAACTGCTCGAAGAAGCGCCACATACGCTCTTGCTTGTCCCCTGCGATATCCTGCTGCAAAACAATTACATCGTAGAAACGGTCTGAATTCGCGTTCTTGATGGCGGAATAGATAGTAGTAGTCAATTGTGGCACATAGTTGTTATCAGCAGCGAACACCACCGGTATAACCGGTTTCCCATGCGAATTCGGAAGTTCAAGCTGCGGAGCCGGCTCCGGGTTCGTGAAATGAACGCATTGTAGTTCCTTGAATTTCCAGTTGGAACCGATGCGCCTATGATGCATCAGATAAATATTCAGCAAACGTTCAGAAAGATGCCCTGGCGTGCGCAATGCTTCCTTACTGTACGTGCTGTAGTCGGTGCTCTTGTCGAACTCCTCAAGAATCGGGAACAACCATTCGCAGTAGTCGAAGAAGATTGCCTTCTTCATAATGAACATGTTGCAGAAGCAAGCCTGATGACCGTCCAAGAACGCATCGGCATCCTCCTGATAATCCGGATGCATCTTACACAAGATCCGGTAGCAACGTTCCAAATCATCATCGTGCAGTAGTGGAGCCGCCTCCCATAACGCCTGCGGAGTGCCATGTTTATTGATGATTTTCTTAAGATCACTGAAAGGCGTAGTAATGACATCAAACTGTTTTACAGTATTGATGATGCTCTCATCAATTAGAGCATATTCTTTTGCGGATTCCTCATCGATATAATTGTCGATAACCTCACCGAACATGTTCTCCTCATGCTCGACATTCGAGAAGTCAAAATAACGACGATAATGACAGAAGCCGTAGTATTCAGCGTCAATATTCTTCCAGGCCCAATACTGTGCAGTCAATTCACAATAACGAGCATTTTTTTCAGATATGTTTTCACCGTCATCGTCGCGCCAGAAATACGGAAAACGAATCGAACTGTTTTTTGCTCCGACATGAATCGGCTGCAATACAGTACTGTGGAATACATTTGTATTCTTATGCGCAGAAACCAAGATTTTAACGTCTTGTTTCTCTTGATTAGCATGGATACGTTGAGACTCAGTGAATTCACGAATATGATTCAATGCAGCATTTTTCATCTGAATATAAGATGCTGATGGAGTCTGGATATCTTGCATTAATTCTTCCGCCAAATTGGCCCAGTCCAAGAAAGAAGGAGACGATGGCACAAAGCGGCCGAGCATAGCGTAGGCGTCATCGCGAGCAAACCTCATGAGCTCGGTAGCAGTTTCATCGATTCCAATGATCGATGAAACTGATTCTGCTGTTTCCAACTTATAATCGTCATCTACACGGTCTTTCCACTCATTCATTAGTGAAAAGATGAGTTTTGTCTTCAAACAAGATGCTGATTCGCGTACTAGCAACGTTCCCATAGAATCGGCAAAATGTTGTGCTTCAATCCAACAGGCCTTCATCTGATCTGCATCGGAAAGAAAACGTTCGGGAGAGATTGTTCTGTTGGAAGTAACGCCTCTTCCAATGTTATAGATATAACCCCGAATGCGCGTATTGGAAGATTCATGTTCAGACATACTAGCGAGTACTAAGAATTCATAACTATCTTCAGCACGTTCGAGACGTGATGTCGTCATACTCGAAAAAGCTTTGCGGCATATATCACCTCGAAAAGCTTTATGCGTTACATGCCAATCTCTTCCGTATTCACTCTTTGAAGTGAACGTACTGGTCAGAAGTTCTTCTTGGCTAGATTCAGGTGAATCTGCATTCGCCCATGTTTCAAATTCACGAGCGGCATGATCGTCCATACCGTTTTGTTCTTTACATATCAGCCCAAATCGTAGAATATCTGGATTCGATTGCTCAATCTCAGAATAGATTTTATGCAAAGTTGTTTTTTCAAAAGCATCATCTGAATCAAGAAAAAGGATGTATTCCCCACGACTGAGAGCCGTTCCGCTTTTCCTGGCAAGGTGCAATCCCTCATTCATGGTCTTATCCAGAACTCGAATTCTTCCATCCTGAGCGGAAAAACGAGAAGCCACGGCAAGAGAGCCGTCGGTACTTGCATCATTGATGACGATGGCCTCCCACTGATCAAAATCCTGGGCGATGATGCTCTCTAAGCATTCCGATAAATACTCTTCACTGTTGTAGCAGGGGATTACGATACTAAAAAATGGCATGTTATCAATCATCGTCATTTGTTCTTTCTTTTGATTGACCTGAAAAGAGGCATGAAAGGGTGGAAGATGGACAAAAGATTCCGGGAGGAGGGTCGTATAGTTCGGTTCGCCATAGAATTTCGTGTTTGCAAATCCAAGAAATGTCTAAGTACCTGGCTACGGTACAACTCATACTGTTTGTTAGAACTCGCCCCCATCAGTTCTTCAGCGATCTGCTTCCATTGAACATAACGCGCATTGACGTCAAAAACATCGCCGGCATCCCAATGGGAATATGCATCATCTCGCGTGAGACGCATTAGTTCCGTTGCAATATCTTCTCTTGTGAAAGAGTCTCGCAAGTCGGTAAGCGTTGTCAATTTATCTTTATCGGACAAACGTACATACCAATCACCGAACAGCATTTCAAGAAGTCTACGATGTAATTCATGCACGCATGGCATAAGGTCGAATGTCGAAAACTTACTTGCATAATCAAAAGCAACACGTATTAAATTTGCATAATTCGTGGACAATGCAGCAAACTGTTGCTTTGACATTGGTTTGAAAGTAGTAATGCCTCTTCCTAAATAATATCGATAGCCAATCATCTCATTATGGAAAATCTCGGTATTGGCAAGACTGGCAATAACCAGCCATTCATAACTATCTTGCCCCCTTCCAAGACGGGAGCCTGTCATGAGACTAAAAGCTCTTTTAAGTAAATCAGTCCGGTACAAACGTTGTAGAATACGCCAATCCTGACGATGATTCTCGCGGGACGTGAAAGAAGAAAAAGCAATCTCGGATTTATGCAACGTGGGCAGATCACGGTTACTTAATTGAAGAATATCAGAGCAAGTTGAAGCGGGCATCTCTTCGCCAAAGAGCTCGGTTCCGAAGTGAAGAATATCAAAGGAATATAACGAAGCAAGATCGGCTAGCGAAGAGAGTGCATTATCCGTAAGTTCATCATCAGCATCCAAGAATAGAGTGTATTGCCCACGAGCGCGCGCTACTCCACTTTTTCTTGCAAGATGCGTCCCTTCATTCTTTTCCTTATTGATAACCTTAATTCTCTTATCCACTTCAGAAAGCTCACTGGCAACATAAAAGGCATTATCGGGACTAGCGTCGATAACAATGACCGCTTCCCATTCCGAAAAGTTTTGTTTCTGCAAGGAGAGAATACATTTCCGAAGGTAACCTGCATTATTATATGAAGGAATGACGATAGAGAAAAAAGGGGGTGCTTGTGATTCTGTCAACTGTTCACTCGTCATTTCTTTCTCCGGTCTTCATCAGGGCAGCAATAAATAAGATATCTATAAATGGCTTTATTGGCGTCATTCCAGTCTTTACAACATTCAGAACAACGCCAAAAAAACTAATTAACTATGCCTTCGCATTTGATTGATAGAATATCATTATTAAGCAAGGCGTAATCACCATTTCTTGTATCACGTATTGCGAAAGTGCAAGAGTCTTCTCCATTGGCGAATGCAATGGCTTTGGGCTTCTTCGGATCAGCGGGGTCATCAATGCGAAGTGAAGCCACAATTTGAAAATCACCATTATTGAAAATGTTAACAGGCAATGCGAAACGGACTTTATGATGGCCTGGATTATGGAAGCGATACAGCTTAGGTCCTGGATCGAAGGTAAGACCGCCTCTCTTCGTGTCCAGCAAAGTCATTGTAAAGTAGAAATCAACATCATCATTGAAAGAATATTCAATATCGAATTCGAAGATGTCATCTTTCCCGCATACCGGTTCCGATACGGGAAGAACTTTAATCCATGGTTCGTTGTTCTTTTTGGCACTTTGCTCTTCTGTTTTTGGTTCTTTATTCTCCGCCTTTAAATTCTCCAAAGTGTACCGATCCGCGACATTATTCTTGTCTCCACTCGCCACAATTTCTCCGTCCTTGATGAGGATGGCCTTATTGCAGTACTTCTTCACCGCATCCATGGAGTGAGTAACGAGAATAACAGTCTTGGTAGGATCTTTCTTGATCTCCGCAAAGAAGTTATCACACTTGCGTTGGAACGCCTCGTCGCCGACAGCAAGCACCTCGTCAAGCACCAGAATATCGCCCTGCGCCTTGATGGCCACAGAGAAGGCGAGACGCACTTGCATGCCGGAAGAATAGTTCTTGAGCTTCTGATCCATAAAATCTTCGAGCTCGGCGAACTCCACGATGTCATCGTACATGGCATCGATTTCCGTGCGGGTGAAGCCGAGCAACGCGCCATTCAGGTACACATTTTCACGGCCGGTCAGCTCAGGGTTGAATCCCACGCCAAGTTCAATGAACGGGACCAGCTTGCCCTTGACGGTGACGGAACCCTGCTCCGGAGTGTAAATCTGAGAAATAATCTTCAACAGTGTGGACTTTCCGGATCCGTTACGCCCAACAATGCCGAAAAAATCGCCCTGCTGCACCTCGAAATTGATATCGCGTAGCACATGTTGTTCGGCATAGCCTTTGATGCCCTTCGTCCAATTCAGGAATGCCATCTTCAGGCCGGTCGCCTGCTCGGTGGGTAAACGGAACATCTTGGCCACATGGTCGACCTTGAGCACCACCGGACGTTCGTCCACGGTTTTCTCCTGCGTCTTCTCAGTCATTGCAACTTCAGCCATAATCAGAGCACCTCCGCGAACTTGGAGCTGTACTTGCGGAACACATGAATACCTAGGCACAAAATAAAAACAGACAAAACATATGGCAGCAGGCACAGCAGCCTGTTATCAACCATGGTCCACACTGTTGGCACGTATTCCGGGGAAAGCAGATTGTGACGAATATCCATGATTACCTGTGTGGAAGGATTCAGCATGAGCAATTTACCAGCCCAAGAGAACTCCGGATTATTGGCCACCATCGAAATCGGGTAAATTATAGGCGTGGCATAGAACATGGCCTGCAACACGACCTCCCATATATGCGCCACATCACGGAAGTACACGAACAACGAGGCGAGCAGCAATGCCACACCCAATCCTAAGCAATACAGCTGAATGATGTTGAACGGCACGAGCAACACGCGCCAGGTGTAGTGCGCATGGGCGAAGAAGCCGAACAGGAGCACCACGCACAGGTTGATGCCCAACGAAATCATAGAACCCATCGTGGTGGACGCCACGATGATGTAATTTGGGAAGTGTACTTTGCGTAGCAAATCACCACGTCCAACGATGGATTGCATACCCATGCTGGTTGATTCGGAGAAGAAGCTCCACAAACAGGTACCGCATAGCAATGAAATCGGGAAGGTTGGGGTGCCATCCGAGAACTTCAGGAACTTCACGAACACCACATACATCACGGCGAACAACATCAACGGCTTCAGCACGGACCATACCATGCCCAAGAATGATCCCTGATAGCGCAGATGGAAGTCGGTCTTCACCAGTTCCTTGAAAACCACCATCGCGTAGTGGTACCTCTTCTTGAGGCTCTTAAAAAAATCTTTCACAAACATTCCATCCTACTAGTGCGAAGCGTTTGGACGCAAAATCATGTGGCAGTGCGATTGATGCGCTCTCCTTCGACAGTACTCTCATATATTCTAGTGAGAAAAGGACGTTTGTCTTAGTAAGACGGAATATCTCACATGGTTCTCACAGCGGAACAGCACCATTCGAACATCCGAATCTTCGTGTCGGCACATAAGCAGGCCACGTTTCCCAAGGGGAAGAGCATTCTTCCGGTGCAGGTAGGCGCCGCTCACGCCACGACCCGTTTCCCGAACACCTTGCATGACGATGAAGGAGAAAACATTTCTGCCGAAACCCGCGGTATTGCGAGCTGACCGCGCAATACTGGGCTTGGAAGAACGAAGATGCCGATTATTACGATTTCTGCCACTATCGTAGGTATTTCGATTTCACGGATACCACACATAAGGAAAACGATTACGGCGAAATCACTGACTCATATATTGATAGTCGCACGATTGCCGAATATGGCATCAACGACAAGGCGATCGCACATGCAGTGGACGGATGGGACATCATCACCACACCTTTGAACGATGTTCGTCGTATCGGCGGATTTTCAAACCTTAAGCAGCATTGGGACGCCGACGAACATCTGCGACTGAATGACTTACGCCATATGTACGACATTCTGTGCGAGCGGCATCCCGATTACAAGACGGATGCCGATGCCGTACTCAACGGCCGCACCGCAGCATTCTGCAATATGTTCATCATGAGGAAAGAAATCTTCTTCGAATACAACGAGTGGCTATTCCCGTTGCTTGACGGATTCGCAATGACCACCGACTTCAGCAAGATGGACATGCAGACCACGCGCGCTGTCGGCCATCTCTCCGAACGGCTTTTGAACATCTTTATCGCACACAAGTAGCGCACCGGCGTAAACTGGAAAATCAAACGACTGCAATGCGTGCATCCTCTGCATCCAGAGCCGACCGCAATACTGGAACCGGTAGGGCAGGAGCGTGGACGTGTGGTGCCGGTGGCGTTCGCCGCGGACAACAATTACGTCCCGATGCTCACCACCACCATCTATTCAATGCTGAAGAACGCTTCCACGAATCGTATGTATGACGTGGTCGTACTAGAACGAAACATCACCGACGAGAACAAGCGCTACATACGGCAGTTCTTTGCAAGGTTCTCGAATGCCCTGATTCGTTTCTTCGACGTGAACCGCTATCTCGCCGGATTCAATCTCACTACCAGCAATGCGCACATCAGCATTGAAACATATTAGAGGCTTCTCTTTCTACTTTTCTATTGATTTTCCATAGTCTGAGCTGGACGTTAATCGAGGGGGTGTTCCTATGTTTTTGTCAACTCCTTGGGGAGTTGACGTGTCGGGATTCC
>OFMP01000765.1_pt1 | contig 19703 bp, 19 predicted proteins | sample 1541841 | NCBI WGS metagenome assembly OFMP01 (sample SAMN04209226, study PRJEB22552) | human gut metagenome | biome: gut; material: feces | host: Homo sapiens | place: USA: Oklahoma
ACGACGCCGCGCACCTCCGGATACTCTTCCAGCGTGCGGAACAGGGCAGCTTCCGCCGTACCGTTCAACGCCAGATAGTTGCCTTGCCGCCAATCTTCTGAACAAAGGGAGACGTACGACATGAGGTCGATCGCCGCCTCAAACACATACAGCGGTCCGCTGCCGCCCATATGGCGGAATCCATACGCTTTGTCGCTGCCCGGCGCATCATACCGGAACACGCGCTGCCGCATCCCCTTGATGTGCGCCTGCCGCGGCGCACCGTCCCGGTCCATCCCTACCAACACCAGGCTGCATTGTTCCTGTCCCTGACGTACACCTTCCGCCCTGCTCTGGTACACCTGACCGGTCTCGATAAAGTATCCGGCCACGTCCGCGGACACCTTCCGGATATCCGTCAAATACCACCTCACCTGTTCTTCCGAACTGTCCTTCGGCGGAAGCCGCAGCTGCTTTTGTTCCTGCCGCTCACATTGCACAGGCCCTGCCGCAGGAACAGCGGACTGTTCCAGCAGGAACCGCACCGCCTCCTTGAAATCCATATGAAAAAAACGGCGTACAAATGAGATGGCGTCCCCGCCCTCTCCCCTGTAATGGCTGTACCACATATTGCCGCGGATGCTCACCGATTCCTCCCCCGGTATACGCCACTGCATTTCTCCCCCGCTGCGGGAAAGCGTAAACCCTTGCACCGTAAGCAGCGGCGCAATCTCCCTGTTCCGCGCCGCCGCCACTTCTTCTTTTGAAAAGATCTTTTTGTTTTCTGTGATAGCTCTTTCCTCCCTGCTGTATCCGTATTTCTTCTATTGGTATCTTCATACCGCATGTGTCACAGTGACACATGCCATGTTCCAGCCAAATATCCCACCTGGCCCCTGGCGGGCTGTTTTTCTTTTTTGCCTGCGTCACATCTGCGGTTCAAAATCGTTTTCCGCATGGCCAAGCGCGCGCTGTTTCTGTTCCAGCTCCCGCCTGCGCTTTCTGTCCAGATACATACAGCGCGGACGGATGTGCGGCGCAGATGTTTCAAACATACGGCACAAACTTCCGATCACACCCAGCGCAGCGTCCATTGGGCCGAGCCTGTGCCACTGTGCACGCCGCTGCAGCAAACGCTGTGCGAATTCATTTCCGTCCTGTGCCGCGCTTCGCAGCAGCTCCTCCGCTTTCGCCCAATCTTTGGGAACGCCATTCCCCCGGATGTACAGCTTTCCCAACTGGTATTTTGCCCAGGGCGTCACGAATCTGCGCACAGATACGTCAGACGCCTGCGCTGCTTCGGCAAAAAGCCGTGCCGCGGATCCTGCGTCCACAGCACGGCCTTTCCCGTTCAGAAAATATTTCGTCAAGGAGATGCACGGCAAGTATCCTTTCCCTGAAGCCACGGCCACCACACAGGTACTGGTAAGCGGCGAAGGTGGAGGGAACAATGCCAAGACATTGATACTCAGCGGTATGGTCGGCGGACTCTACGATTTCATCATCGCCACGTTCGGTGCATGGAGCGAAACCATCACCACCACCGTCACATCCGTGGGCCAGCACATTGCCGACAAGGCCAAGGTAGTGCTCAAGCTGAACACTGGAGCGGCAGTCCTCGGACTGGGCTACATCGTCGGACTGAAATACGCATTCATAATCTGCTGCGGCAGCTTCCTCGTCTGGCTTGTCATCATCCCGCTAATGAACCTCATCTGGGGCGGACAGGTCATTGACCTCATGAACTCCGGCATCACACAGACCATCGGAGACATGTCCGCAGACCAGATTTTCAAGGAATACGCGCGACACATCGGTATCGGCGGCATTGCGACAGCCGGCATCATCGGCATCATCAAATCTTTCGGCGTCATAAAATCTGCAGTCGGACTTGCAGCCGGCGAGTTCACCAAAAAGCCGGGCGCCAAAGTCGAAGCCTGCGACCGCACCGATGAAGACATGCCGATGAAAAGCGTTGTCTTCGGCATTGTCATAGCCCTCCTGGCGATTTTCGCATTCTTCGCATTGGGCGGAGTCGTGGAAAACATCTGGCAGGCGCTGGTCGGCGTGCTCATCGTCGGCATCATTTCCTTCCTGTTCACGACCGTGGCTGCGAACGCGATTGCTATCGTGGGCTCGAATCCGGTCAGCGGCATGACCCTCATGACATTGATAATCGCGTCATTGATCCTCGTAGCCGTCGGCCTGAAGGGCAATGCCGGTATGGCGGCGGCGCTGGTCATCGGCGGAGTCGTCTGCACCGCGCTGTCCGTCGCAGGCTCGTTCGTGACCGACCTGAAAATCGGATATTGGATCGGCACGACGCCTAAGAAGCAGGAAATCTGGAAGTTCGCGGGTGTCGCCGTCGCTGCTGCAACCGTCTGCGGCGTGATGCTCGTGCTGAACAAGACCTTCGGTTTCACCGGGGACAATGCTCTCGTCGCACCTCAGGCCAATGCCATGGCAGCTGTGATCCAGCCGCTTATGAACGGTGGCGGCGCTCCATGGGTCCTCTACGGCATCGGCGCCCTCATCGCTATCATCCTGACAATGTGCAAGATACCGGCTCTTCCGTTCGCGCTCGGAATGTTCATCCCTATCGACCTGAACCTGCCGTTGCTCGTCGGCGGCGGAATCTCCTGGTTCGTCGGCACCCGCAGCAAGGACGCCAAGGTCAATGCCGAGAGACAGGAAAAAGGCACGCTCATCGCCTCCGGATTCATCGCCGGCGGTGCTCTGATGGGTGTCGTCAGCGCAATCCTCAAGTTTGCCAATGTCAATGTTTACTTGACCGACTGGCAGGCAATGTACGGTGAAGCTATCGCCATCATCCCTTATATCGCATTGATAGTCTTCATGATAGGGGTGGCAATGAAAGTGAATGACAAAAAACAACTACAATAATTTATGGAAAAGATATTGGACAGATTCCTGAGATATGTCGCTATCGACACTCAGTCTGATGAAAATTCGGAGTCACAGCCAAGTGCGGCCAAGGAACTGGATTTATTGAAATTGCTCTGCAAGGAGCTGAACGACATGGGAGTAGAGGCCACGCTCGACGAGTACGGCTACGTGATGGGCTCCATACCGTCAAACATTGACAAGAAAGTTCCCGCAATAGGCTTCATCGCTCACGTGGATACGTCGCCGGATGCTTCCGGAAAAGACGTCAAACCGCAGATTATCAAGGACTACGACGGCGGTGACATCGAGCTGAAGGGAGTGCCGGGACTGTTCCTGAAGCCGTCCGAGTTCCCTGAGCTGCTGGCTCACAAGGGCGAGACCATCATCACCACTGACGGCACTACGTTGCTAGGAGCTGACGACAAGGCGGGTGTTGCAGAGATTATGGACGCAGTACAATATATTGTAGAGCACCCTGAGTTCAAGCATGGTGACATAAAGATTGGCTTCACTCCGGATGAGGAAATCGGCCGCGGTGTCGTGAAGTTCGACGTGAAGCGCTTCGGTGCCGACTACGCCTACACGATGGACGGCGGCGAAATCGGCGAGCTGGAGTTCGAGAATTTCAATGCTGCTTCCGCCAAGATTCATATCCAGGGGCGCAATGTCCACCCGGGCTACGCGAAGGACAAGATGAAGAACGCCATCCTTATCGGCATGGAATTCAATGACTTGCTTCCTATCGGCCAGCGTCCCGAGCTGACGGAGGGCTATGACGGCTTCTTCCACATCATCAGTTTCAAGGGTTCCGTCGAGGAGGCCGATTTCGGCTACATCATCCGCGACCACGACCGCAAGAAGTTCGAGGAGAAGAAGGAGCTTATAGGTCAATGTGTCAATTTTATCAATGTCAAATACGGTGAAGGCACTGCCACTCTGGAGGTCAAGGACCAGTACTACAACATGCGTGAGCAGGTGGAGCCATATTATTTCATAGTGGAAAAGGCGGTCAAGGCCATGGAGATGGCAGGCATCAAACCGAAGATCCAGCCTATCCGCGGCGGCACTGACGGAGCGAATCTTTCATTCAAAGGCCTCCCATGCCCGAACATCTTCGCCGGCGGCATGAATTTCCACGGCAAGATGGAGTTCGCCCCTCTAGAGAACATCGAAAAGGCCTCCGAGGTAGTCCTGAACATCATCAAGCTGTTCGCGGAATAGTCTGCAGGACAATGTTATCAAGCATTTATAGCAATGGCGACCTTCACGTGGAGGCCGCCATTTTAGTCAGCTAATCAGAAACAGATTACATGAGTCAACGACCGAAACATTGTACAATATATACATTGTATTTATCTTTGCAAAAAAGCACGAAATGAGCAAAGCAACTGAATTTTTGTACGATCACCAATCTGCAACACCTTCAAAGTGGAGGAATGCGGCTGAATGGAGAAGAAAGAATGAGAACTGGCTGAAATATTCCAGAGTCATAACGATGAAAACCATGCAGGCTATGGATAAGCAGTCTGTCACTCAGTCCATACTTGCCAAGCGGATGGGATGTAGTCAACAATATGTCTCCAATCTGCTCAAAGGAAACTCAAACATGACATTGGAGACAATAGCACGTATCGAAACAGCGCTCAACATTGATCTCATCGGATCCGCACTGGGCGGCTTGGCCGATGGATATAATTCAGCTGAAAGTTCATCGCGCACGTGCTATCTGAATGATGTGGAACAACCTGCACTTGCACATTTCAAAGAACGCACTGATAATCAATAGGTTATGCAAGAACTAGAAAGCCAGATTGTTCTGAAAATTTCACACCCATAATATCACTGGACAGGCACTAGAACAGTTCGGAGAAAATACACCAGACAACTAGCACTACCGCCAATATCGAAACTATGGTACTGATCAGACATCCGAATAACGACATCTTGCCACGCAGGACAGACGCCACATCACCCAAGAATCCGCTAAACACACTCTTCAGCAAATACAGAATCAGTCCTATTACAAAAATAATCACGAACCATAGTGGAACACCTTCAACCATAATTTTTCATCTGTTTTCAAACATTGACTCTATCCGACTCAATGATTCATCATACTCCGCAATCTCTTTTTTCTTCATCTCTGCGTCAGGGAAGATATTGTTCAACTCGTTCAACTTCTTCTCGACACCATCTAACTTCAATTTGATTTCATGAAGCGACTTCATCTTGGCATCAATAGCCAACATCAATTCCTTCTTTGCCGAAATAAAGGCATCATAGTCCGACAGACTGTCACCAACATTGTCAGCAATGATCCCGTTTTTAAATAATGCAGCCATAATTAGCAATTAAAACTTATAATCGCTTACTCCCAAACCTTTAATCTTTAGTTCAGGAAGCGATTCGTTTTCTTTTTCCGGTTCAATGTGAGCCTTAATTGTATCCGCAATAGTTTTGCAAACCGCCATTCTGCGCGGATCATGACAAATCAGGCTCCATGCAATACGCAAGACAAGCCCATTGACATTATCTCGATTCTTCAATTTTCTGATGAAAAGCCCCGAACTGTTCGACTGGTGGTATCTCTGCCTGTCACAACTGACGCCAAACTCGTTTTTCAAATTGGCTTCGATTTCAGAAAGAAGCCGTCTCAGTTCCTCCTTGTCTCGAACAAGCAAATCCGGCGCATCAAAACTTTCATCGCCTTTAGGTCCACCATATCCGAAATGAACTTGCGTGGGATATTCCGGTTCATTTGCACCACTCGCTGCAAGCATTGCGATCACCCAGCTACCTTCTCTACCGGACAATCTTTCTATGTCAGACAAAAAGATCGGATAGTCCGGATGCATACGGTTCGATGAATTAGAATAAAAAGAGAAATATGGATGAGACCGTCCTATTTCACGTCCCACATAATTAAATCCACCGATCTTCGCAAGATAATATGCAAAATGTCCTATTATAGGATCCGCCACATTTGAAGGAGCCACTATTGTAACTAACGACCCCCTATCAATTACGCATCCATATTTAGTATTGACATGGAAAACCTCCACCGCAAGTTTATCCTGCGGCAATCTATCCACTGGCACTGTAGCTGCAACATTGATAAACCTGAAATCCGAACTGCTCTCTACAGCCTCAAAGACATCGTTTTCCTTCATTTTCATTCGGGCCTGAACGTCCACAAGAGAAAGAAACTGAGGCATAATCTGATAACCCGTATAGCGGTCGAGAACGCGTTCAAACGCATTATGCAATTTCAGTTTATTCTGATCCAACGCCTCGCTATGGCGCTCATCTTCAAGAACTTCGACAAAGCCCGAGCCAATGAGACCTGCCGGCACCGCAAATATGGCAATCCCCAGTAATCCAACTATCGAAGCAATGACTTGACCACCAACGGTCGCCAATGGAAAATCCGCAATCTTGCCAGGATCGCCTAAATACTTAGCGAATGCCCAGACAAGAGTTTGCCACCCATTTTCACAAAGCTCTGGCTGTGCATCATGCTCGGCATAATACAAAAGGAATGAAAGAATTACCGTCAGTATGCACAAAAACATCAGACTTATGGAAAGCTCTTGCTTTTTCGCTATTATGACCTTGCCTAAAATCCGAAAAGATTTCATATACCGGAATATGCGGAAAAGCCTTGCGATTCTAAGAATCTTAAGTGCCGCAACCGGTATCTTCATGCAGAAGCTTAAATAAAACGGATATGTCGACAAGCAATCAATTAGCCCGTAAAAGCTAAAGCAATAGCGCACGCGCCCCCAGAATCCTGCATATTTCGGATTGACAACATCTGCCACCCATATACGTAAAGTAACTTCAATTGTAAAGACAACTGTAGTAAACACGTCCACAAATCTAAGGACTCCACCATATTGTTCGGAAACGCCCTCAAATGTTGACAGAAATATCTCCAGCGAACTTATCAGAATCAGCGCAATTATCACCCAGTCAACGATATTGTGCCATTTCTTCGTATGCAGATTATCATCAAAAACGCAAGCAAGGTCTTTTTTAAAGGCTTTACACTTTTCGAGCATCTTTTCCTCCCACCCCATAATACTTGTTCAATTTACCAGTAATGGCCTTCACTATAAATCCGCCAATTTTTCTTTCCAAACCTTGTTTGGTCATCGGAACTCCAGTTGTTCGCACAATTTTTTGTTTCAACCCCGTGATACCCAAAGCGCGCTTCCACGAGAATGACAAACCCGGAATTTTCATATATTACTTTCTGGCTCTTTCTCTCGCAAGACTCGCTTTCGCCGAATCTATTTGACGTTTATACGATTCTATCTGCCTGTCGTGAGATGCGGCACGATCTATCTTGGTTTTACGATACGATGCTTTTGACGATGGTGAGGATGCGCTTTTTACAAGGCTGGCATAGCGTTCATTATCACTTTTTTTAGCCTCTTTTTCCTTCGCCATTCTTGCGCGAAGATCAATAATTAATTTTTTGTAATATTCTACACTCATATCAGTTTAATATTATCTGTATTCGCCTTTCTTACAATCATTTTTTTCACATTCAGCGTTAAATGCAGACAACGTCTTTTCGTCCTGAGAACCTGAAGTATAATATCGATGCCCAGTTGCGTCTATGTAACATACCTGCGCATATAACCCGAATACTGTATCAAACTCCTTTTCTACAGAGTTTATCTTTTTATTGCCGGATATGCTGATATCTCCACCAGAGTCTGCTCTTCTGACAGATGCAAGAGTCTTATCTCCAGGCAACTGTGTCTTTACCGGTTCTTTCCGCATATAACTATAATACAAACCAAGCCTTAGATACGGAAATCTCTTATTGAACTCTTTCTGAAGTGTTGCGATTTTCTTATTCCCGTTTACAGAAAGTTCGGTCACGGTTTTCGTAGTAGTCTTTGCTGCAGTTTTAGCCGTTGTTTTTTAGTCACAGGCATAGTTCAGTTTTTTTAAGGATTATTTATCGGTCATACAATTAAGCCGGAAGCCCAGAATAGACCTCCGGCATTAACAGGTTAGCAATTATTTTCCTGCTGCTACAAGTGTAACCTTGTCGTCTGCAAGTTTTGTATCGCTGGAATTAGATACTTGAACACCAATACCCCAAGCCGCAGCAAACTCTGTCTCAAATTTTCCTACAGTCTTGTTCCCACCGACTACTAATTCTCCACCTTTAGCGCCTTCAGAGCGAAGGCTTCCAAGTGTAGCCTCGTCATCAGCCATAGCCCCTCTACAAGTTACGCTCTTGTAAACACGCAATGAGCTTCCGAAATTCTTTTTGAAATTAGCCTTAAGGGTCTTGACCTTCATGCGCCCATCAATTCTCAATTCTGCCATGATTTTAAAATTTAAGTTATTCAACAATAATAAATTCTGTTCTACGATTTGCTTCTCTATCATTAGGATTTACCGGCTCACTGCTACCCTTACCCTCATATGAAAGTCTGGAGCCGTCAACTCCCTGAGAAATAAGGAAATCAACAGCAGTTTTCGCACGCTTTTCAGAAAGTTTCTGATTGTGCTCCGCATTACCTTCGTCCGATGTATGTCCCTTAATAAGGAGTTTCAACTGCGGATTCTTAATCAGCACGTTAGCCAAGTCATGCAGTGCAAACTTTGCTTTGTCGTTAAGTTCATACGAATCCGCCTTAAACTGAGCCGCATTGAAGTTCTTAGCGATTTCCTCAACCTGCTGTATATAAACAGTATCTACCCTTACTACCGTAACAGTATCTTTTTGAATCACAGTCACGACTTCCGGTTTCTTGTTCCATTTCATCAAAAGGAAGAGAAGAAGCAATACAGCACAAGCGATAAGTGCCAACAGCGGCCAGATATTCTTTTTCTTAGTCTTTGGCGCACTCACTTTCGCAGGAGTCTCCGGTTGGATGAATTCCAAATAATATCCACCCTTCTTTCCGAACCCTTTCTCAACATTCTCCATCTTGGAAACAACAATGCCATACTTAACTGCGTGCTTGACAAGTCTTTCATAACTTGGTTTAGTCCACATTGAGACAACAGCAACCTTAAGTCCATCCGCCATTGTCAAAAGGCAATCCTCATCGTCGAAATAACCGTTCCAGTTAACATTATCCATCTGTGACTGAATCTCGCTCAATGTCTTGAAATTGTGTTTCACTCCCGAATCAGGATTGAGTGAGTCTGGAAAAGCTTTCTTGAGCTGATCTAGTGTAGTTTCCGGATGCAAGGTCATATAAGCGTGCATGATTCCAAGCGCCGTCCTATTCTGAGCCTTGCCGTAAACTTTAACTTTCACATCCATATTTAGCTATTTATTATTAAGGAATTCAATTAGTTTACTTCCAATTTGCCTGGTAGTCCAGTTAGAATCTAATTCAAAACCAGTTGCAGAGGATATGCTCCTCAATGCTTCTTTAGTATTCTCATATGTGCGATAAGTATCAATGTGACCATTGTCATTTTTGACAATCATATAATTATCCACGTGTGCTTCACTGCCTTCACCAAATTCTTTAATCAACCTGGCGCCAAACTGTTGAGTACTCCATGACGGATCATACTCAAATCCCTTAGACTCAGCTATCTCGCGTAACGAGCCTTTCACATTGTCATAAATACGAAACACTTCGATTGAGCCATCGTCTTTCACTGAGACAACGTACTCACCATAAATTGCTGATTTCTTTGCCATAATTTATAATGTATAATTATTTCTGTCTTGCAGCCGCACCGATAGTCAGGCTGTTGTCACATAGTTTCTTATTGTTGAAATCCGCAATCTGAACATTGACCCCAAAATGATCCTTGAATGTTTTTTCCGCATCCCCGACTTTCATGCTGGCTTTAATCTTAAGAGCACCAGCCTTAGTTTTCAAGTCAGTTTTAGTCGACACTTTATTGAGTTGAGCAAGAGTCAACTCTCCATCTGCAATCACCTGTCCCTTATAGACACGAAGAGAGAGGCCGAAGTTCGCCTTAAAGTTTTTACAAAGAGTTTTAATTTTTGTCTGAGGCTTAATTTCAAAGTCAGCGGCCTTGAAATTATCACCAATTTTCTGCAACAAGCTACCTAATCCCATAATAGAGAGTGTTTATATTAGTTGTTATTATACGCAAAAAAGGACACGAACATTATTGTTCTTGTCCTCTTATCAGGTCTTAGACTACCCTCCTTATGAACAAGCAACAATGCTCGTGTCCAAATATCGGGTATATGACTATATACAACACGACATGGACACAAGCGTTGTCACTGCCCGCCGATAAGGATCAAAGTGTCTAAGTTTGATAAGAAGGCGGAAACGTTGAAACGCTCTATGTCTTTATTTGCACTCCCTGTGGGGAGGGAGATGTCACAAATATATAAAATAGTTTCAACAATTCAATCAATGTGTCAATGAATTTCATTCAGCATTGTCCGGAGTCAATTGATTTCCCGTCAATGCCTCTGAACTTGCTGACGGAGACACCGCATCAGTAATGCTGTTCGTAATAGATGAACCTCTGTTGCTGAGCGACTTGAATCATCGCGGAAAGACCGGGCTGACGTACCTCTGTGGCGGCAAGACAAGCGGGACGCGGCCACGCCTGAATTTGTAACTTATTGATAATCAAACACCATTCTAATAAAAGCGTGGAAACGCGGCCAAAAAAAGCCTACGTTTCCACGCTCTGTTTTATAACTTATTGATAATCAGCGACTCTAAAAATACGGCGTGGATGCGTCCCACGGTGCGCCGTGTCAGGATAACCGCGGAGACACTTATGACTTCTCCTCCTCCACAGGCACCTCAACGGCATTCTCAGCTGACTTCTCCGCCTCACGGGCTGCTTTCTCCGCTTCACGCGCCACTTTCTCCGCCTCGCGGGCTGCACGCTCGGCCGCCTTGCGGTCTTCCTTCTCCTTTTTCTTGGCGAAAACTGCCTTGTACTTCTCCAGGCGGGCATTTTCCTTCGCCTCACGCGCTTTGATGGCCTTGAGCTGCTTCAGTTTCTTGGCACGCAACTTGGCCGCCTTCTTATCCGCAGCCAACTTGGCCTTGGCAGCATCCAGGCTGTCCAGACGCGCCCACTTCGCCTCACGTGCGGCATCCTTCGCGGCACGAAGCGAATCGCGCTGCGCCTTCTTCAATGCAGCGGCATCAAGTACGGCAGCATTGACGGAAGAAGAATCCGAAGACATTGACAATGAATCAGTTGCCGCCTTGGTAGAATCCGCGACTGCCGGAACTGCAGCATTGAGCGAATCCTTAGGCGGAACATTGGCGAGAGAATCCGGCGACTGCACGGACGCCGTATCGGCAGGCATGACGCGCGCAGCCTCCTTTTTGCGGGCCTTTGCATCAGCCTTGGCTAGCCTTCCGCGCTCGATTTCCTTCATCACGCCCGGCATATAACCCGGATAAAACTTGTCGGTATACTCAAACGACGTCCTCGGACGAGCCGCGTAACGCGAACGCTCTGAAGGCCTTATGGAATATGGCGTCACATCCTGCCTGCCGGAAGGACGAAGCTCGGGCTGCCACGAGAACCCCTTCAGCACACGCTCTTCACTCGTCATCTGCGCCACCGGGTAACCGTCATTCTTCGCAGATTCGAAATAATAAACCCGGTCAATATCCCCGTTTTTGAAATACGCACTCAGCATTTTCGCCTCGCTCTTGTTCACGGTCGCGTAAACACTATCCTCCTGCAAATAGAAAATCGCATTGGCATCACCCATCGCATCGAAACGCGACAACGCACCGGTAGTGTCGAAATAAGCGAGCATCTCCGTAGCGCGGATCTGGTCGTAGCACAACGTATCTTCCTTGATGATAATGAACGCATTGGACATCAGACTCGCCTTCTGCAGCGACTGGTTTTTCAGAACGGCGAAAAGACTGTCCGCCGAATACTGCCTGTTCGACTCGTTCCACACGATCGGCCTCTCATACATCCTCACCAATGAATCCAAGTCATTGTAAGCCAGCGAATCGCAGGCAATCTGAATATCTGATTTATAAAGCTTTACGTTCTTTACAGCGGTAATGAAACTGATTTTCGTGGAATCCAGCGGCTCCGGAATACTATCCTTCTGTACAGCGAGCGAATCCGTTGCTGACGCCAGAGAATCAGCCCCGACCGCAAGAGAATCCAACCCGACAGCCAATGAATCCAGGCCCGTTGCCAATGAATCCGTCCCCACCGGCTTCGAGTCCAGCCCTGCGGCCGCAGCATTCGGGTCAATGCCTTTGTCCACGGCACCCCCTTTCGGCGCCTTCACATCGCCCTCCACCTTGTCAGCACCACCTTTCCTGCCACCTTTAGGCCTGTTCGGATCATTCTCCGCAGCCTTTGCCGCAGCCTCAGCCGCCTCCTTCGCCGCTTTCTGGCGATAATTCTGGACAGCATCCACAGACAAGTCCTCAAGACGAGACTTGGCTGCACTCTTCACGGCATCCTCTATCTGGAACATCATAAGAGACTGAGCCACAATCGAATCCGCGCCGAAATACACCGAATCAGGCGGAGCAGTTTCCGATTTCACCACCCCGATGACAGCCGGCTCGCGCGTCATGACGAGTCGGGACAATGAATCCGTATACAGCATCCTCCCGGCAACGGCCGACATGTCCCGCGTCGTGTCCGTAACCTGCGCATTGCCAAGAAGTTCAATGTCTCCAGTAGAACGATAATAGAACAATGAGTCCGCCCATCCCTCCTGAGTGTCGCTCATACCGTGGACATCCCGGCGGAAAAGGAAAATCTCCCTGTTGCGGTCATACCATCCGGCATTGGAAGACAACATGTTGTCCTCGCTCCAGGCATCGGTACCGAAACCGAAAGATGCCTTGTTCCGGGCAGAATCATATACGAGATTCGTCGTCTTCACGAACACGGAATCCGTGAACATATTGACATTGTCGGAAAATGTGAACGTCTTCGCCTTCGAATCGTAAGTCCCTGTGCGACTTTCGATTACCTGACCTTCGGCATCCTTCATGGAACCGCCGTTGAAAAATATCGCGACACTGTCACGCGTATTGTAGTCAAGGAATTCCGTACGGAGCACATTGTGGTCCTTATCCTCCAGCTGCACCAGCGAACCGCGGAACTCGGCCAGGTCACGGTCCACATAATAGGTGAGCTTGTCACCTGTCAGAACCGTCTGGTCCTGAAGGATTTTCACATTGCTGATAGCGAAAATTTCATTGGTCCGCACATTCCAGAGCGCGGTATCGCAAATGAGAAAAGTGTCATTGTGCAGGAAACGCGCCGGACCAGTGACCTTACGGTAATCCACCCCGTCCTTTTCTATCAATTCCATGGACTGCGCGCTCAACAGGCGTACAAGAGAATCCACCTGACTGCCTTTTTCCTGGGCAGACAGGCGGAAAAACATTGACAGAAATATCAATCCCGCTATGAGACTTCTGCGAAAAGTCATAATTATTTCTCAGATGTGCCCTCTTTTGCGACCTTGTTCCAGCCGTCGCGTGAGAACTCGCAATTCTTGAAGAGAGGGTCAATGACTATATATGTAGTTTTTATCTTACCGTCAATGAATTCGTCGATGGCTGCATTCTGCTCCTTGGAACGTGCCTCTTCGAGCAAGTCGCTGTAATCATTGTCGAAAGAAGCGGTATGCGCCGGGATGATCTTGTCGACGCGGATAATCTTATATACGGTATTGCCGTCGCGGCCCTCATTGTCCTTGGACTCCACCGGCTCCGAAATCTCGCCCTCCTTCAAATCCTTGATAGCCGCATAGTCCTGAGGCTTCAGCTGGTCAATCTCGAAATACGAAGAACCGGTATTAGGGTCAGCCATCTGACCGCCGTTGGTCTTCGTCTGCGCGTCCTGAGAATAGAACTTCGCAGCAAGCTCGAACGTTACAGCGTCATTCTGGATCTCCGTCTTCAACGAATCGAGAGTAGCGAATGCTTTCTGCCTGTCCTGGTCTGTGTATGAAGGCTTTATGAGGATGTGACGAGCATTGAACATGTCACCTTTCTTCTCCAGCACCTCTATGATATGGAATCCGTCGGGAGTCTCGACAATCTGCGAAATGACACCAGGTTTCAGCGCCATTGCCGCATCGGAAAACGCCGGCCAGAAAATGGACTTGGACGCCATTCCGAGCTCGCCGCCCTTTCTCGCGCTACCCGGGTCCTCGGAATAAATACGGGCCAATGTCGAGAATTTCTCGCCGTTGATAATTCTTTCACGGATGCTCAGAAGCCTCTCTTTCACAGCGAGATTCGCATTCTCACGGTCCGGATAGATACTGATCTGGCTGAGCTGGTACTTGACCGGCACCATCGGCAGGTCCTCAGGATCCGTCTCGGAAATATACTTCTTCACATCATGAGGAGTAAGCTCCGGAATCGACGAAGCGATCTGCTGCTGCATCTGCTGGGTAAGCGACATGTCCTCCAACTGCTGTCTCCATTCCTGACGAAGCTTGTAAATCGGCTTGCCATAGAACTTCTCCACCTCGTCATCGCCACCGAAATTCGTCTGAATCTGCGCCATCCTCTGGTCCAGGGAGCTGTTCACCATCTCCTGGTTCACCGAAAGGGAGTCGAGTCTCGCCTGCATGAGGAACAGCTTGGAATCCATCATGTGCTCCAGCTGCTCGCAACGCATGTTCTTGTCGGAATACATGCCCTGCATACGCATATACAATATCTCCTGTTCCAGCTGGGATAGCGAGATCATCTCGTTACCGACCACGGCTATAGTCTTGTCAATGAGCCCGTTAGGGTATGTCTGCGCAAAGCCGCATACCGGCAGGACGAGCGCCATTACAGATACTGTCAGTTTCAGAATATTTTTCATGTTTCTTCGATATTCATTATTGGTCCAACCCCATCAATAGATGATGAAATTTTCCTGATTGCGCGCATTCTCTATCAAGTCCCGTTCCAAACCGTTCAGCAACGCCTGTTTTCTGGTGCTGAGTATGATGTCCTTGATTCTTTCGCGATAATATTCCACCGGACCGGTCTCGCCGGCCTTCTTCAAGCTCCCGATATAGGCGATGTTCAGGTTCCCGTTATCATCCGGAATCTCCACCACCCCGTCCTTCAGCATTGAAAACACTGTACCATAGTCAGTTCCGAACTCCCGGGACAGTCGCACTAGGTCTATCCACTTGCCGCCGAAATCCGTGTACCGGAACGCCGAATAGGACGCGACACTGTCCGCTTCCATCTGGTCCTCCGGCTTGTCCGACTTCATTTTCTTCTTGATGATCTCCAGATTCGGGGAATCCGAGGAAATCGACAGGAAACGCGCCTTCGCTATCGGCAGCGACAGCTTGAACGTCTCGATATGCGCCTCGTAGTATTTCTCTATCTGCGCATCCGTCACAGCCGTGTCAAGCCTCTGGTTCACATACTTCTGCTCATAACGGTACTTCAGCAGCGACCGCCTGTAGTCCTCCAGCTCCTTGTCCACGTTCTTCTCGCTTTTAGACAATTCCTTCTCGGCCACATCGATGAACGCCATGTCCGACGCCCACGAATTGATGTATTGGAGCGCCAGCCGCGTACTGTCCTCCGGGCTCGCCGAATCCGGAATATACGCATTCAGGTCCGACGCATACAGCTTGTGATTGCCGATTTTGGCCACCACGCGCCCGTCATGAACAAACGACGTAATCGTCTTGCACGAATTCAGCCACGGCAAGACGATTACTAAAAGGCAAACGCCGAAAATATTCAGAAGTCTGTTTCCTGTCAATTCTATCTTGAGTAATTAGGTGATTCCTTGGTGATTGTCACATCATGCGGATGGCTCTCCAGATAACCGGCATTCGTGATGCGGACGAACTTGGCGTTACGCAACGATGCGATATCCTTCGCTCCGACATAGCCCATACCTGCACGCAAACCGCCCACAAGCTGATATACTACCTCGGATACAGTACCCTTGAAAGGCACCTGCGCCACGATTCCCTCCGGCACGAGTTTCTTCACATCCTCTTCCATATCCTGGAAATATCTGTCCTTCGAGCCATGCTCCATCGCTTCGAGCGAACCCATGCCTCTGTACGCCTTGAACTTCCTGCCGTTCAGGATGATAGTCTCGCCAGGAGACTCCTCCGTGCCGGCAAAAAGCGAGCCCGCCATAATGGTGCTTGCGCCTGCGGCCAATGCCTTCGCTATATCGCCGGAGTAGCGGATACCACCGTCGGCAATGACAGGAACGCCCGTTCCCTCAAGCGCTTTCGACGCCAGCATCACCGCTGTCAACTGCGGCATACCGACGCCCGCGATGATTCGCGTAGTACAAATCGAGCCAGGACCAATGCCCACCTTCACGGCACTTACACCGGCATCCGCCAATGCCTTCGCACCTTCTCCGGTAGCGACGTTGCCGGCAACGATCTGTATATCTCTGTTCTTGAATGCTTCACAAGCCTTGGCAATGACTTCGAGCACGCCTACTGAATGTCCGTGTGCAGTGTCGATTACCACAGCGTCAGCACCTGCACTCACGAGCATCTCGATTCTGTCGAGGGTATCTGACTTCACGCCGACTGCAGCTGCCACGAGAAGACGGCCCTTCGAATCTTTGGAAGCGATAGGATTGTCCTTGATTTTCATGAGGTCCTTGTAGGTGATGAGTCCGACAAGCTTGTTGTCATCGTCTACTACAGGGAGTTTCTCGACCTTGCTCTTGCGAAGGATTCCGGTGGCCTCCTGCAGGCTGATGCCCTTTTTCGCGGTAACGAGGTTCTCGCGGGTCATGATTTCGGAAATCGGCAATCTCTTGTTGTCCTGGAAACGGAGATCACGGTTCGTGACGATTCCGATGAGCCTTCCGGCATTGTCCACGACAGGGATGCCTCCGATATGGTGCTTGGCCATCAATGCCAATGCGTCACCGACAGTCGCTTCAGGACTGATGGTGACCGGGTCGTAAATCATACCGTTCTCCGCCCTCTTCACACGGCGGACCTGCTCACACTGCTGGTCGATGGTCATGTTCTTGTGAATGACACCGATACCGCCGGCACGAGCCATTGCAATAGCGAGTTCAGCCTCTGTAACAGTGTCCATTGCGGAAGACACGATAGGAGTGCAGAGAGAAATATCTCTAGTGAACTTAGTGGAAACATCTACAGCTCTCGGCAAGACCTCGGAGCGTGCAGGAACGAGCAAAACGTCATCGAAGGTAAGTCCTTCTGGGATTTCTGTATTTACGAACTGCATTGTGAATAAATATATTTTGGCAAATATACGAATTTTTTGATTACGTACAGCCCTTCGGGCAAATCTTTGCCCAGCAAGATGGACGATGATATGACAGCAGATGCGCCGACAGCGCAATTACAAGATTTTCAAGATAAATATAAGGAATTCCGGAATGTTTATGTACCTTTGCAGAATTATGGTGTGCGCGGCGCGATGCCGCCTTCGGAAAGGACTAATAAACAATAAATTATAAACGCATTAAACTAACAATTTATCATGACGAAAAACAATCAGAAGACCTACGAGCGCCCGGAACTTCAGGAGCTCTTCGTAGAGACGGAAAGTGTGATGGCGACTAGCACTCGTTATAACTCACAAGGGCTTCAAGACATTGATGATGTCCAAGATCAATCTGATGACTGGCGATAAAAAAAGATAGCGTTATGAAACATTACATCAAACTATTCTTTGCAGCCGCAGTCGCCGCATTGGGATTAGCATCTTGTGCTAAAGAAGTTGCCCCAGTAGAAACCCCTAAGGACAATCTCGTAACCGTACACTTCGGTGCCACCGCCGGAATCGAAGGCGCCACCAAAGCCACACTCACCCCGAACGAACAAGAAACACTCTTCACCTCCGCCTGGGAGAATGGGGACGAGTTGAGCGTGAAGTACTCTAATGACAATGGAACTGCAGGAACTAAAGGTACCGTTTCAGCATCTTGGTCCACAGATCATTTTGAGACAACAATGCCTGAATATACCGGAATGTGGGATTATAATGTTGTGTATCCAGCTCCTAACACAGAAAGCAAAGTTGACTTCGGCTCCACTCGTACACAGAAAGGAAATGCCTATAACAGCAAGTACGACTTGATGAAAGGCGGCGCAATTGAAGTTAATGCTGATGCCGGAAAGACCGCTGACGGAAAGAATATCGTCTTCGAGATGACTCGTCAGACAGCTATTGCATATTTCCACCTTACAAGTACACTTGATGAGGAAGTTGTATCTGCGAAACTCTCAGTGACCGATGGCAATATCGCAAGTTCTTTAGTAATGCTTTTGGATCATACTGACGGCTTCGACCTTTCAACAAATGATCTGAGCGAAATCACCATCACCTTCGAAGAAGGCACCGCCCCTAAAGCATCCGACTTCCAGCTCTGGTTCAATGTCCTCCCGACGACATACACTTCAATGTCTTTAGAGGTAAAAACCGCCAACCACACCCTCACACTGAACAAAAATAAGGGAGGCAATTTCGCGGCTGGAAAGCTCTACAAGATTCATAAAGACAAGGTAACCTGGACAGAAAACAAAAATGTCACATTCTTCTGTGAGTCCTTTGACTCTTGTGACGGAACAGGTGGCAATGATGGGAAATGGAGCGGATCTATAGCTAGCACTACTCTATCAAAAGAAAATCTAGATAATCCATCCTGGGTCTTTGAAAATGAGAAAAGCGCTAATAAATGCGCAAAATTAGGCACAGGAGACAAGGCAGGAAAGGCCACAACTCCAGCGCTCGGAATTAACACGTCAACTGCGACACTTTCCTTTAATGCTGGCGCATGGAATGGATCTAGCGAAAACACAACAATCAAAGTCACAGCAAATAACGGTGGAACAGTTGAGCCGTCAACAATTACCCTGAAAAAGGGCGAATGGACTGATTATACCTGCACTATCAGCGGAGCCACTGAAGAGACCACTATTACATTCGCTGCAAGTAAGACAAGCAATAATCGTTTCTTCCTTGACGAAGTCATGGTTTATTATGGCAACAAACCTGCTGTTACTAAAAAACTGGAACAGAACTTGTCTTTTGAGAAGAGCAACTATTCTGTTTTGCTTGCAAATAAAGATTCATTTGTATCGCCAGTAGTCAACGAAGCCAAAACACCAGTATCATACTCCATCACTCTTGGCGAAGGAGTCGCACAAGATGCCATAACCATCGATCCTATAACAGGAAAGGTAACAATCAATGCCGTCGGAACAGCGACAATCACCGCTACCGCAGAGGAAACAGAAGAATACAAAGCAGCTTCTGCTAATTACGTTTTGACAGTAACCACTGAATCAACTTATAAAAAATACGATGGCACATTAAAAAAATGTCCTTTCTCCGCAAACAATAAAAAAGCAACCATCAATGGTCTCACGTGGACATTAGATACAGACAACGCTGGTTACTATGCATACGACAATGGTGGCATTCATTTGGGAAGCGGTTCAAAATCGATTTCTTATGCAACATTTACGCTAGATTACACTTCATACTGCGGCGAAGAATCTGTTAACGGTGTGAAAAATATCACTGTTACTTGTAAAGCAGGAGGAAAAAACGCAAAAGTCGAAGTGCTCGTAGGCAACAAATCTGTCGGAAGCAAAGTTATTGACAATAAAATGACAGATTATGTATTCGAGCTTCAAGAAATAGCATTCGGTAACGTTATTGTTAAGATATCCCAAACTAAAGCAACTAAAGCAATTTATATAGGAGGCGTTATCATAAATTAACAACGGATTTACCACATTGCCATAATGAGTAAATCACCTAACTCTTATTACATAGAGGCTGACCCAAAAGGGTTGGTCTCTTTTTTATATAGGGTGTCATAGAGTTGTC
>OFMP01000818.1_pt1 | contig 18828 bp, 14 predicted proteins | sample 1541841 | NCBI WGS metagenome assembly OFMP01 (sample SAMN04209226, study PRJEB22552) | human gut metagenome | biome: gut; material: feces | host: Homo sapiens | place: USA: Oklahoma
AATGTTGTTTATCAATTAATTATAAAAACAGCATTTTTTGAGTGACGAAGTCAGGAAAAAGACGGAATACGCGAGCTCTGCGCCACGAAACAATGTCAACGCGCGATGCGGCTATTCCACCACAATCTTCCGTGTCTTGTCAGCCACATGCACCAGGTAAATTCCGGCAGACGGAACGGTCACGACATTATCTTTTCCTTTGTAGATTAGCGCACCGTTGATGCCATAGACCTCTACCGATGTAAAATATCCGCTGATTTCAATCTGATTGCCTATCACTCTGATTGTGTTGCCGTCAGCCTCAGTGACATCCACACCGGAAAAACCCCTTATGTTGCTGAATTCATTCCAGACTTCCGCCTGCTTATAGGCGATGACAGATATAACTGGAACAATCAATTCGCAGTTAGTTTTATTGACACCGTCAAACACTCCGGAGCCACACACTGGCGGAATTTCAGCCAACGATGTTATCTTCGACAAGCCGCTGCATAAAGAGAAAGCAAAAGCCTCGATGCACTCCAAGGTGTCGGGCAATGTCAGTTCGGTCAAGCCGCTGCAACCATAGAAAGCCCATCTTCCAATGCTCGCCACTCTGCTCGGTAATGTAAGTTTGGTCAAGCCGCTGCAACCGCGGAAAGCATATCCCCCAATGCTCGTCACGCTGTTAGGCAATGTCAGCTCGGTCAATTCACTGCACCAGCTGAAAGCATTACCCCCGATGCTCACCAAGCTGTTGGACAATGTCAGTTCGGTCAAGCCGCTGCAATCTGCGAAAGCACCATCCCCAATGCTCTTCACGCTGTTGGGCAATGTCAGTTCGGTCAAGCCAGAGCAACCATAGAACGCACAATCCCCGATGCTCGTGATGCTGTCCGGCAATGTCAGCTTGGTCAAACCGCTGCAACCTTCGAATGCAAAAACCTCGATAAGCCTCACGCTGTTGGGCAATGTAAGTTTGGTCAAGCTGCTGCAACCCTGGAAAGCCTCGCTATCAATTTTTTTTAATTTCTTTGGCATGACAATCTCTTCCAACTTGTCGCAACCTTTGAATGCCTCTTTGCAAATTTCCTCGACACGTTCGTCAATCTCGTAATATTTGTCTTTAAGTGCGGTTGCATCAACAAGTTTCTTATAGTCCTCACTGTACACCACTACATCCCTTTTTTCCATGATATATACTTTAGTTTATTTTAACAGCCTGCAAGATGGCGCAAGAACTCTTTTCCTCACGCCATCTTTTCCAAGCCTTTCTATTCGTTTATATTTTCACTTTTTTGCTTATAAACTAATGCTATCGCTTCGACAAACGAAACGATGGTCTTTCATAAACATTTTTGTCGTTTTTTTTATTTCAGCGTCTTCACAAGTTTTTCCCAGTCTGACTTTGTCATATTTCCAGGCGACAGCGAGACGTTCTGGCAGCTGTTAAGCAAAATCAGATTGCTGTAATTCTCCAGACCTTTGATTCTTGCAAACCATTCTCTCCGACTTCGCATAAGCACTATGACTTTCTCCTCTTCCATCGCGCGATAAATAAAATCGTCGACATACTTGTCAGACGGCAAGTCGAACGCCATTTTGTGTTTAGTGTGGTACGGGAAACATTCTATACAGAAAACTGAAATCTCGCGGTCGCATGCTTTCTCCAATTCTCGCACGCGGTCTTTCCACCATTTATAGCCTGGATGGGACTCGCCTATCGCATTCACAACTGTTTCTGGATCACGCAGCCAAATGAACTCCTTGTTGATATGCCACAACTCCTCGCAAATCTCTTTCTCATAAATGTTGGAGAAAGCATTATTACCGTTTGGCAGCACTGATGCCGCCTGAATCGCGTTGCCGCAGCCCACAAAAGTCAAATCTTTTTCGCTATGTCCAGGATTGCCATTAAGCAGATAGACCTTAGCCTCAGGATCGCCGTGATATGGTTCAGGAAGTGTGTCAAGCACAATCTTTGATTTAACAGCAGTCGTCAGGCTGTTGATTCCTGGCTTGTCGCAATCGGCGACAGTGTCGCTAAGTGAAATGTTTAACCATGGATTCTTCCTGATTTTGGGACTCTTCATGTTTTGGGGACTCTTCATGTTTTTTTGATTCTTCATGTTTTTGCAATTTGTTTTCCGAATCTGCAAAATTAACAAACAAGAACACAATAATTACCCCCCCCCGTTAATTTTAGTTAATTATGTTGCAAAACATTTTTCCATAGGGTTGGCGTGTTGTCGGTAAGAATAAATGATGCCGAGAATATATCGCAGGGAGGTGCGCAATGTGTTCATACCCGTTCCCTTTTTCACATATCCACCTCTGTGAAACGATTGAAAGTTCGGCCTTCTCTTGCAACCTTCCCGAAAAACATCTTTTCAGGGCGCACCCAATATGCCTTCTGTCCATACAAGGCTTGGTAAACCACCATACGTTCCAACGTCTCTGAATCAAAGGCGGAATGGAAAAACTTATACTTTCCGCCCTTGAAGTGCTGAAAATACCGATATTCTTTTACCGGACAGTCCATAAGCATCTTTTGGGCAAGCGGTGCGTACCATGCCTTCACCTCCTGCTCTGTTGGCGTGTGGCCGCCCGGGAAACGGAACACATTGCTGTAGTGCTCCATAAACAACGGGCAGAAATGGGCGATGCTGTCGCGCTCGCCAAAAAGTCCCCATACGCGGTCTTTGTAATATGGGTTGCAGCAATCAAATTGTACGGCTTCCAGTTCGGCAAACTCCTCAATCAACGCCTCGTCAATGATCAGCCGCTGATTGCCGTCAATGCGCGGCGCCTTGTATTCGTGCCCGCCGACGCGCTGCTTCAAAAATTCGGTCATCTTGAAATGAGGATTGCCAAGCAAGGCCGGTATGCCCACCACAGGGGCAAGCATCTGGGCAAGGAATGCTCCGCAGCTGTTGCCAAGAAGCAAGTCGGGCTGCTCCCGGTCGATGATTGAGCGAATCTCCTTCAGTGCCTCCTTGGGATGCAACGGCAGGTCGGGTGTCAGCACAACTGCCGACCCCTCGAAAGCATCACGTAACGCCTTTGCCATCGCACAACTTCCAGTGGCAAAAAATCCATGCAGGAACAGTATCTTCTTTTGTGTCGTTTCTTTCATTAAATTCTTTTATCTTTCCGTTGGCAGCCTATACGGCCGCCTAATCAATCTCGAGACACTGCTTGATGGCGGCGCGGATGGCGGCGGAGTCGGCATTGTCGCGCTGAAGGATGGTGAATATCGATTTGATATATTCATCCTTGTTCTGGCAGCCGCACAGCTGCGCCACGTTGCTCTGCACAAGCATCGTTTTCTGGTTGTAGACACGCAACACGCTGCGGTAGTCGCCCTCCTGGACATAGCGGTTGAAGTCGCGGCACAGTCCCTCATAGATTGCGCGCGGACGTATCTCCTGTCCAAGATGGTCGAGATGGTCCTCAAGGGCGTTGATGTTCTGAAAACGGCGGTCAACGACCACCTCGATGGTGCGTTTCACTTGATGACGGGTGTGCATCAACGCCTGCTGCCGCAGTTCTGCCTTGAAGAGTTTGAGGATGTTGCCACGCACATGCGAAAAGGCCTTCACATCATCCTTGCCGTGCACTCGCGCCACGGTGCGTATCACCCCCTCAAGCATCATTATATTCTCAATTTCAGCCACATCCGGCACATAAATCTTCTTCTGACGCAGATAGTCAACCTCCTTGGCGTTGCGCCGGTCGCGATCAACGATGCCGCGCGAGTCAAGATGATGGAAGCCTTGAATGTCGTTAACGGAGCGCACCGTTTCTATCACCTTGTTGCAGCTTCCCATCGGCTTCACCGTGTACTCTGGGAAAATCAGCGAATACAGTCTGAAATCAAGGCTGTGGGTGCTGTCGCCCTCCACAAAAAGCACCGGTTTGCGGCTGCCCATAAGGTCGATTATCAGCTGGTCGCTCAGCGACTCGTGCGGACGGATTATCTCATAGTCCCACGTTTCCGCCTGGATGTTGCATCCTCTCACCCACACCGTGACGTTGTCGGTGCGCGACGTAGGAAACTCGATGTCGTGGGTCATGTAGACAAACGTGCAGTCGGGGCGGTGCCCCTCGATGGTTGTCCAAAGGCTTTGCGTGATGCTGCGGTGCAGGAAAAGCGTAGGCGAGTCAACAAAAATCACGCTGCCCTTCGGAGCATACAGCGTCGCGCCGATATAGAAAAACACGGCTTTCTCGCCCGCCGACAGCTGGCGGGGATTGAAGGCATTGTCGCCAAGACGGTTGGTAAACTTGATTTTACCGCCCGACCTCTGCACATCGTTTTTCGGAAACACTTCCTTCCACAGTCTCACAACGGTATCGATTTTAGTGCGCGGCAACGGGATGTCGGCGGCTGCGCCGATACGGTTCATCTTGTAGGTGAACATATCGTTCATCTCATCGTTGAGCAGCATAAACAGCAGCATCTCAAACTCTGTCTCGGCTACGGGTTTCACAAACTGCACCGACTGCAGCGCCTGCTGATAGAACGTTGTGACCGACTGCGCCTGTATGTCGCCGTCTTTTATCGGATACAAGGCTTTGAGAGCTGAAATTGTGAATGCACGGTTGCCAAGGTCGGCAATCATCCGGTTGACGAAGCGTGTCTTGCCAGAGCCGTTGGCTCCGACCACTGTGATTTGCTGGCGTCCGTTGAGCGACACCGGCTGCTGCCCGTCTATTCGTTTCGGAAGCGTTATGTCCATCGTATTCAGATTTTTGTCAGTGTAAAGTTACGCACTCCTTTTGAGACAAGCAAGAGCTTAAGCATCAAGGGCATGCGACGGTTGGCAGAAATGCTGTTAAATATTATTAATCCACTTGCTTGACAATAAAAATTCAAATAGCTTTGTCATTGGAAATTAAGCCATTTATTATGAATACACAAAGAACAGCTAAAGCAGAAACATCAGACAAAAAGATAAAGAGGATTATGATTTCTGAGAATTGCAATCTTTCAAGCAAATTGTCAGAAATTAGGCATCAGGATTCGACTGAATTGATTGTTTCGATTGTTAACAATGTAACGGTTATGGTTGACAAGGGCATCGTTCTTGATGATTACACACATCTATTAATTAAAGCTGGCAAATTAAACATAGATGTCTCGCTGACGTTAGGGAAGCACAGCGAACTGATTATTTCGCCAGGCTGCATAGTCATAGGAACTGGAAATATTGTCGGCAATTTTTCCCACCTCTCAGCTCCGATAGAGAAAGTGTTTGAAGAAAGCGTCAATGTTACGGGATTTTGGACAAACGACCGCGTCTACCCACAGTGGTTTGGAGCTGAAGCCTACGACTGTGAAACGCCAGAGCTGCCGACTGGGCAGGAACTCTCCGATAGCTCAGAGGCAATCGAGCGTGCCGCCAAGATGACGTGTTGCGGTGAAGTTTTTCTGCCAAGAGGCGTGTATTTCCTTGACAAGCCAATAAACTTGAGTTGTGGCGTGACAATAGCTGGAGAAACTGGCATCTACAAAGATGATGTCAACGGAACTATTTTAATTGCTAAAATGGATTATGACGCTATACAATGGTCCACATCGTCAGATAATAAAAATCAAGAGGAGGAAATTAAAGAGGAAGATATGCGCTATGGCAATTATCTGTTTCACATAAATATTAAATGGGGAAAACAGCCAAAAGAGCGTAAAGACTGGAATTCCCCAACATGGGAACTGGGCTTCACACAAATGTGCACGACGATAAAGAATTTGAGAATTATCAATAGAACGGCTCCACAAGACGAACCCATCGACAGATTGCCGGCGTGTGTGCTTACGGGAGCTCCTTCCGCCTTCGACAATGTGATTTTCAATGATTTTTGTCAAGCCGTGCGCTATGTTGACGAATATATTGACAACAAGCGAGTGACCAACTGCACGTTCTATTGCGACCCGCCACTATATGTGGGAAATTTGCAATTTTTCGCTTTCAACCTCGGGTTCCTTGGCGATGGAGTGCTGTTTGAGCATAATGCCGTTCACGAAGGCAAGTACAACAAAGGGCTGCGTCTTAACCACTGCGGTGGAGCAAGCGTCAATTCAAACATTCTGAACGCAGACGTGCTTATAAACAAGAGTATGGCAGTTGACTTCTCTTCCAACCATATGGAAGGAAATAAGACCGTAGAAATTAAAAGTTCCCAAGTTGCGCTTCGAAGCAATTACATATGGATAGGCAATCAACCGGCAGTAAGGATTTATTCCGACAGCTATGGCAATAAATCTGTTGTCACGATGGACGGCAATGTGTTTCTGTTCAAAGATACAATAACCGACAGTTCAAAGGATGAGTCTCTGTTTGTCTGCGATGCGGAGATTGCCATTGATGAATTTTCAATCCTGAACATCAGCAACTGCTATCGATATCGGAGTGAACAGAATTTTGGCGACACTCGGACATTTGGAGTACAGGTTTACAAAATCAAAAATAACTCGTTATTTTCGGAACTTGAAGAGTTCAACAATTATTCCTATGCCCTATCGCAATCGTCATGCATTTGTGGAGGCTTTGCCGTGACTGGAGCTCCATTCGCCACAGCCGTCTCTGACTGCCAAATTGATCCGATTGCGATGCTTAACGGAGATGTTAAATGGATAGGAGAAACAGGTGAATATTCATATTCAGCTCAAGTCCTTCTCGACAAAAAGCGTGGCATTGGGCTGTCGTCTGTCGACTTTAATTGGTGGGTAAATGATGATGGCGGGCATACAGCTTCATCGGCTACAGTCGAAAAGTACGAAAAAAAAGATAACGATAAAGATGAAGATGAAGATGAAGATGAAGATAATGGTAGGGGAGTGCTGATAAGTCTTGGCAAAGCAACAGGGAAATATCTGTTGCGACTGTTCCGCATCAGGCTTGACAAAACAGAATACAAATATGTCGACATACCGATTTGTGATTCCCAATACATTTACGACAATGGAGTGTCGGTGAATGGATTTGGATGGAAGAACAGCGATGAAAAGGGAAGCGTAATAATCACGAATCCTCAGATTAAACGATTCGAGATTCGACAGAACAATGTCAACGTAGTGATTGTTGGAAGAATAACCCCCGACACGGATAGTTGGGAAGATGGCGATGTAATATATATTCCTGCCACAAGTTCAATAAAAATAGTTAACCATTAAAACCAAGGATATGAAACGAAATGCATTTTTATCAGTATTAGCATTGTTGTTGGTCACTGTTACAGGTGCATACGCCAAAACAGTTTCAGTACATGTCACAGAGCCAGGCACGTTTGCCGAGGAATTGGCAAAGCAATGCGATTGGACTACAGTCGACACCCTTACCGTAAGTGGACCGATCAATGCCGATGATGTTCGGCAAATAAGGAAAATGGCGAATGGCATGGATGCCATTTGGCATCCAATAGATCACGAACACCAGAATGGTCCATATCTCGTTGTAAGCCGTATTAGCAACAGAGACGGCAAGTTGGTCAGGGTAGACCTTACTGACGCCACATTTACCGCGAATTTTGAAAAATTCATTTTTTACTATAACGATGCAAAGGAAATCATTTTGCCAAAGCAGTATAAAACCAGGTCTGTGAAATTTGCCAATCAAGCATTTTATAATTCTAAGATAGAGACGATTGGCAATTTTCCAGAGAATGTGTTTTGCATAGGAGATAGTGCCTTCTTAGACTGTAAGAATTTGAAAGGGTTGGACTGGAAGAACGTTGCAACCATCGGAATTCGAGCTTTTCGTGGGTCAAGTATGAAATTTGAGAAATTTCCCGAAAATCTGACACGAATTGAGAAATATGCATTCTATGGAACAAAGAATGTCATTAGTGCGCCATTTCCTGCCAGTCTGACATATATTGGAGACTATGCTTTCTGGGGTTGCACACTGCCACCAGAAATAAATTTGACAGACGTGAATGTAGGATCTAAAACGTGTTTTTGTGGTACGAATGGTGTAAAATCAATAACACTGACATATACTCCAAATTTCGATGACAGCCATCTACCTAAAGCACAAAGTTTTGAACACATGAAAGAGTTGGAGACAGTGAAGATTACAACAGACTTTTTTTTACAAGCTAATTTCAAAGAATGTTCCAATTTAAAGAATGTGCACATACCCAACTTGGGAAATATCGATGACTGCAATTTGGTGAATGAAGTACATTTTGATCATTCTGATTATAGCACCGGATATTATAATTATGTTCTGAATTTTTCTAGGTTATTAAAAGTTGATAGAAGATATTATGGACCTGACTATGCCTCAACGACATACGGACTGGCGACCATGGACGGAGCCTTATATCGTTTTGTCGGCTCAAATCAATTGTCGAGATTGTTAATGCTGCCTTCCGGAACTACGTCATATACATCTCCTTCAAGATGTTACTATATCAACGACAACGCATTCCAACATTGTGGAGGCCTTGAATATCTAAAATTGACAGAGGCCCAAATTAGCAACACCGCACTGAACGAGTATTTAAGAAACACAAAAATTGAGATTCCAGATGACAATCCATACCTTAGAAAAGGAGAGAATGGCTTTATATATAGCTTTAGATATAATTACGAGAAACAGGAATGTATTATGTTTGCAACCTCTGATGTCCAATCATCCAGAACATTGGTGGTCGACGCTCCAATTTTTGATAAAAACAGTCTGTTGCTTGAATATCCGGAATTGACCAAAGTAGTTATCAAACAAGATGTAAACGACGTAACATATCTATTTCCAAATGCGATAAACTTAAAGCGAATAGAGTTTGAGTCAACGACGCCTCCAGATGTTAATGATTTAGACAATACTCTTGCCGAAATGCAGAAACACGCTTATGATGACGACTACTTCATCATCGTGCCCAAAGGCTCGGAGATGAATTATATGAACCATCCGTTCTGGTACAGATTCCTTGTTAAGAGTTCCGACAGCGTGGCGGACATTTCGTCAGATGAAATGAAAGTGACGGTTGACGGCCGCATGGTTAGAATTGCTGGAATTGATGAAAAAGAGAGTGTTGAAGTGGTTAATGCATGCGGACAAATTGTGTATTCGGGTGCTGATCACGAAATCGCGATGCCTTCGGCTGGGATTTACATTGTACGTGCCAGCTCTCATGTCCGCAAAGTGATTGTCAGATAGCGGAGTCCTATAGCTCTTGGATAAGAATGCTCCGACCAAACAAACAATTTAAATGACCTACAAAAATATTTCAGCCACGACATGGAAAGGGAAAAGGGTGATGGCTACCACTGCGTTGAGCGTGATGAGAAGCACGGTGCGGTCGGTGCGTTTCATCGCCGCCTCAATGTTGCCGGCGCGCAGCATGCGGCGTGCAGTAACGGCTGAGCGTATCGACATCCATGACAGCGGAAGCAGCATATAGAAAAACGGACTGCCGAGCAGCGAGAGCGGCGCGAACACATTGAAAAACGACAAAGCGATGATTACCGTCGTGACAACAGCGGCACGCAGATGCGTGGGGCAATGGCGCACGGCGTCATCAGCCGCCCGATGCTTCTCAACGACCTTTACACCAAAGATTTGCGCGAACTCAGGCACGAGTCTTGCCTCTGTCCATTGCGGCAGCCCTTGGCGCCACACCTTCGTTTCCGCCGCAAGTCCATGCGCGGTCAATTCCTCAAGGCTGAACGGGCCTTCGCTATTTCCGTCCTTTATCATCCAATACTTCATACGGCAAAGTTACTGATTTTCCTCAAAAGAATCATCGTTCAGAGCATCTTTTCAAGGATGTCGAGAGCGTGGAGCATATCGGCATGAAACGTGGCGTGCGAACGCAGAAAGTCTGTGCGGCCGTCTGCCAGCAAGGAATACAGCTCAGGATTCATGTCGTCGGCAAACGAGGAAATGGCATACTCGATGTCGTCGCGCTGCCAGTCCATTGTCGAATGGGCATAGACACGCTCCTTCTGGTGCAGGAAGCAATAGGCGGTCTCGATACCGGCGCGCGTAATCATCGGTCGTAACCCTCCGGACGCATTTGACGCTGCTCCACGCTGTAGACGTAGCCATGACTGAGAAGATACGCCTTCAGCTGCTCCGGGTCGCGGTTGTAGGCATAGCAGATCTGTTCGAGCGAGTCAAACTCCTCGTCGCGCAGCAGCATATTGATTGTTGACACAAGTATTGCGGGGTCGGTTGGCAGATAGTCCATATTCTTGTCGTTTTTTTCACTCCATCAGCGGTGCCTCCACAGCATCGTCGCTCTGCTCCTGAAGGAAGAGGAAGTAGTCGGAGAACGAGCGTCCCTCCTTGAGCAGCAGGTCGAAATTCTTTTCACTGATAAACACAGGGCGCACCTGACGCGGAATGACAACCTGACGGTCGGCAAACAGTTGACGGCTGTAGTCCTCAAGGTCGGCATAGCTGGTGAATCCCTTGATTATGATTATTCCGAGTTGTCCATACGTCTGACGGTCGATGTCGAAATCGCGCACAGCATAGTTCGAGAAGTTGTGGCGTGCCACGTCGAAGAGCAGACGGTTTGACGACACGCTGTCGACGGGATACGTGAGCAGACAGATGTGCGGACCCTCGCGCGACGTGTCAAACGGCGTATACTCCGTCGTGGAGTTGACCGCCGCAGTGTCGTTTGTGAGCCGTATCGACCAAATCATGCCACGCACGTTGCCTCCGGCTCCCGAATTCGGTTTTCTGCCTTTGGCAAGATCCTTCAGAATCGACGAGGCGAGCGGTGTGATGTCGGTGTCGGGATAGCGCACAAGCAATTCCTTGAGCGTTTCCTGGAAACGGTCGTATTTCTTCTCCGAGAGGTAGGAGAGTGCGTCGAGAAGCATGAACTTAGGCATAATTTTCGACAACGGATATCGGTTCATAATCCCCTGATACCCCTCATGCACCGCTGCGTTGCGGTTTGCAAGATAGTCGGCATACGTCTTCTCATACATCCGCTCCTGCTCGCTCTCCATGTTGCGCAGGTTTTCGATATAATTCGGGTCGGCGAGAGCCATACCATATTTCGTGTCAGCAAAGTCGGCAAGAATCTTCTGCCGGCATGTCTCTGCCTTGTCGGCATAACCATAGCGCACATACATCAGATACATATTATAATATATGTCAAGGCGATACACATTGTCGGGATAGCGGGTCAGCAGCTCGTTGAACGCGGCTTCGGCGGCATTCACATCCTCAAGTTTGTCCTTCAGGATTATGCCCATATTAAACAGTCCCTCCTGCACGATGTTGTGAGAGTTCTGTATTTCCTCCTCCGTTTTTGGAATCTGCACCAGATAGTATTCCGGGAAGTGCGGATCCTGCTCATGCGCCAGCTGCTCCTCGTTTTTCTTACGGGCGGCAATCTCCTCGTCGCTTAGCGGATTGCCGAGCGAGTCGACCATCTCTTTCTGCTTGTCGTCGTCGCCATAGTCTGCCTCCGAATTGAAGTCGCCGACAGAGAATGTGGTCTTGTTGGCACGACGCCAGTCGTCTTCCAACTTACGGCTGCCCCAGCGGCGCTGAAACTCCGTCTTGCCGGCATTTTTAGTGGCAGTGTTGTAGAAATACCACGACTTGTCGGTGTTGAGCGTATAGTTCTGCGTGTTGCTCTTCAACTGGCTTCCGGCAGCGTCGGGCCGCGACGCAAGCGCCTGCAGCGCAGCCTCCTCAGCAGCTTTCTTCTCCTTGTCTTTCAACTCTTTCACCAATCTGTCAGCCACTTTCTGCTGCTCCTCCGGCGACAGTTTTGAAAGCGCCAGCAACGAATCCTGCAGCGTGACATTCTGCGAGTAGACAGCCAGTTCGTCGAGCACGTCGCTGCGCTTCTTCAGCATCGCATAGTTCTGATAGTCCTCCGGCAGCTGCGCCACGCCCTCAGAATAGCAAGGCTGCGCCTTGTCATATTCATAGCGGTCGAAATAGAGTCCGCCGAGCGTAATCTGGTTTATAGCCTTGTCGATGCCGTTGCGCGTGCTTTTCTCATTGGCAAGCACATAGTTTTTTATGGCGTTTGCCGTGTCGCGGCGCGACAGGTAGAGATTGCCTATGGCATAGTATATTTGGTCAAGGTATTCTTTGTTGCGGTCCAACCGCGCCATGCGCTGCAACGACCTTACCTCTGAATTGATGTTCTGTCCGGTGTAGACCTCGCTCTGCTTGATGCGGGCGTTGAACTGCGTGCGGTAGGTGGCGCTCGACGCTCCAGCCACCGACTTGAACATACGGTAGGCGGCAGCCTTGTCGCCATTGGCCTCATAAACCTGACCGAGCAAAAATGCCAGACGCGTCTTCTGTGCGCCGCCAGTGTCTTTGTACGCCGCAAGCAGCACAGGCGCCGCCTTGTCGTATTGGCGCGTCTTCACGAGGAAGTCGGCATAAGCCGTGTTGTACATCGTGCGCAGCCGCTTGTTCACAAGCTCGTCCTGCTTCAGCCGCGACAACACGTTCTCAGCCTCGTTTGTCCATCCCAGCGCGCAGTAGCTGCGCAGCTGCCATATCTTCGCCTCTGTGACGAGTTTCGGAAGCCATGGGAAATAGCGCTCCACATACATAAACGTAGCCGCCGCCGCGGAGAAGTCGCCTTTCAGATACTGCGCCTCGCCCATCAGCCGCCACGCATTGTGGAGAAACGGGTTGTACTCGTTACGCTTCAGATAATCACGATATTTCGGGTCGCGCATCTTGCTGCGGTCCTTCTTCGGTTTCTTCTGGATGGAATGGAGGGCGATGGCTTTCTGCATCTTCTCGATTGTGCGGTCGAAACTCACCGACGGATGCGTGGCTTTGTCGTCGGCAAACGACTCGGCGGGATGCACATAGACGAAGTCGGAATAGTCGTCCTCATATTCCTCCTCCATCTTCTTCAACTGCTCCTTATAGTGCTGCTCTCCGTTGAAATAAACGTTGTAGCGGGTGGTGAACGACTGCATAAAACGGGAGCCGGCGGTGTTTTTCTTCGTGCTGCACGACAGCAACACGGAGCACAACACTGCCACCACAACCGTCCAATATGTCGCCGTCCGGCACTTCATACATAATATTAACGCTCGCGCACGCTTTTTATTTCAGTGCGGCATTTAAAAAAATCGCCCCACCACCGCCGATTTTCCCAACTGTATATTTGCGCAATAAAAATTAATGTCTAATTTTGTGAAACTAATAACAAACAAAACTATTATCATTTAATCTTAAAGATATGGCTTTTCCTTTTATTACCGCAGAACAGGCGGCTGAATTGGTGAACAACGGCGACAATGTCGGTTTCTCTGGTTTCACCGCTGCCGGCACGCCTAAATTTGTCGCTCCTGCAATCGCAGCTAAAGCGAAAAAAGAACACGAAGCCGGACGTCCGTTCAAAATCAACGTATTTACAGGTGCTTCGACCAATGACTACATCGACGGCGAGCTTGCACGTGCCGATGCCGTGAATTTCCGCACGCCGTATCAGTCATGCAAAGACACCCGCGCACGCCTCAACGCTCACGAAATCAACTATTGCGACATGCACCTCTCTCAGCTTGCGCAGAACCTCCGCTACGGATTCTTCGGCAAGATGGACATGGTGGTAATCGAGGCTGGCGACGTGACCGACGACGGCGAAATTCTGCTCGGTCCTGGTGTGGGCAACATCCCTTCGCTCGCTCACCTTGCCGACAAGATTGTAATTGAGCTAAATGAGCATATCCCGGCTGAAATCCGCGGTCTGCACGACATCTACATGCCGCTCGACCCGCCTTACCGCCGCGAGATTCCTATCTATAAGCCAAGCGACCGCATCGGTTCTCCGGTGCTGAAAGTCGACCCGTCGAAAATCGTGGGTATCGTAAAAACCTACAACACCGACAAAGTGCACGGATTCTCGCCTATCGACGAGACAACAATGCGCATCGGTGCAAACGTTTGCAAATTCCTCATCGGCGAGCTCCGCGCCGGACGCATCCCTAAAGAATTCTTGCCGTTGCAGTCTGGTGTGGGCAACATTGCCAACGCCGTGCTCCACGGTTTGGAGGAAAGCCCGGAAATTCCACAATTCGACATGTACACCGAAGTGATTCAAGACGCCGTACTCGACCTTATGGAGAAGGGCAAATGCCGCTTCAGCAGCACATGCTCGCTCACATTCTCCGACGAGACGATGGACCGCTTCTTCAAAAACGTTGATTTCTTCCGCGACAAGGTGCTTATCCGTCCGGGCGAAATCTCAAACAACCCTGAGATTATCCGTCGACTTGGCGTGATTTCTATGAACACTGCTCTCGAAGCCGACATCTTCGGCAACGTCAACTCAACCCACGTGGTGGGCACCAAGATGATGAACGGTATCGGTGGCTCCGGCGACTTCACTCGCAACGCCTATATCTCTATCTTCAGCTGCCCGTCAATCACAAAAGAGGGCAAAATCAGCAACATCGTACCGATGGTGTCACACCTCGACCACAGCGAGCACTCTGTGGCTGTGCTCATCACCGACCAGGGTATCGCCGACCTCCGCGGAAAGGATCCGTTGCAGCGCGCCGAACTCATCATCGAGAACTGCGCACACCCGGCCTACCGTCCGTTGCTCCGCGACTACTTGAAGCTGAGCAAAGGCGGACACACGCCTCACACCCTCAAGGCTGCCTTCGCATTCCACGAAGAGTTTAACGCTTCGGGCGACATGCAGAAGACCGACTTCTCGAAATTTGCATAATAAACTACGCATAAACACCATCTAAAAGGGGTTGCCGAAACCATACGGCGACCCCTTTTTCATATATTTAGGTGTGAAATCAGTTGCATTGTGGTTTTTTTTGTCTAATTTTGCGGCGCAAAAACAAGAGAGAATTATTGATATGCCGAAAAATTTAGTAATTGTCGAGTCACCAGCAAAGGCTAAGACAATCGAAAAGTTTCTGGGAGACGACTACAAAGTAATGTCAAGTTATGGCCACATCCGCGACCTTCAAAAGAAGGATTTCAGCATCGACGTGGAGCACGACTACAAACCCATATATGAAATCCCTGCCGACAAGAAGGAACTTGTGAAGCAGTTGAAGGCTGAAGCGAAAAAGGCAGACACGGTCTGGCTCGCTTCCGATGAGGACCGCGAGGGAGAAGCCATCGCTTGGCACCTGTACGAGGTGCTCGGTCTGACGCCGGAAAAGACAAAACGCATCGTATTTCACGAAATCACCAAAAGCGCAATCCTTCACGCCATCGAGACGCCGCGCGGCATCGACATCGACCGTGTGAACGCCCAGCAGGCGCGCCGTGTGCTCGACCGCATCGTGGGCTTCGAACTGTCGCCTGTGCTTTGGAAAAAAATCAAACCGGCTCTCTCCGCCGGACGCGTGCAGAGCGTGGCGGTAAGACTGATTGTGGAACGCGAGAAGGAAATCAAGAATTTCAAGGCAGAGGAATACTACCGTGTGGTGGCTTTGCTCCACACCGACAATGCGGCGCAGCCTATTCGCGCTGAGCTCAACAAGCGTCTGCCAAGCAAAGAGGCGGCAATGGAGTTTCTCGAATCATGCAAGAACGCAACGTTCAGCATCAGCGACCTGACAGTGAAACCGCTGAAGAAGTCGCCGGCAGCCCCGTTCACCACGTCGACGCTGCAGCAGGAGGCTTCACGCAAACTGGGATTCACCGTGTCGCAGACAATGATGGTGGCTCAGCGCCTCTACGAATCCGGACATATCACTTACATGCGTACCGACAGTGTCAACCTGTCGTCGCTTGCTCTCGGCACTATCAAGGAAGAAATCGCAACTACGCTCGGCGACAAATACTACAAGGCGCGCAACTACCACACCACGGCAAAGGGCGCACAGGAGGCTCACGAGGCTATCCGCCCTACATACATCTCACACCACGAAATCTCGGGGACGGCGCAGGAGAAACGCCTCTACGACCTTATTTGGAAGCGCACCATCGCCACTCAGATGGCTGATGCCGAACTGGAGAAAACCACCGCCGAAATCAGCATCGGCGGACGCCAGGAAAAGTTTGTGGCTACGGGCGAGGTTATCAAATTCGACGGCTTCCTGCACGTATACATGGAATCGACCGACGATGAATCAAACGACGCGGAGTCGGACACTCGTCTGCCTGAACTAAAAAAGGGCGAGACTCTCGCACTCGATGAAATCGACGCCACACAGCGCTACACGCAGCAGCCACCACGCTACTCCGAGGCGATGCTCGTAAAGAAACTCGAGGAACTGGGCATCGGACGTCCTTCAACCTACGCCCCAACAATCTCCACTATACAGAACCGCGACTACGTGGAAAAAGGCGAGAAAACCGGAACAAAACACGACATCTGCCTGCTCGAGCTGAAAAACGGCAAAATCAAAGAAACGAAGAAGGAAGAGTCGTACGGAAACGAGAAAAACAAGCTCATCCCGACCGACGTGGGTATGGTGGTCAACGATTTCCTTATGGAATATTTCCCCGACATCATGGACTACAACTTCACTGCCAACGTGGAGGAGAAATTCGACCATATCGCTGAAGGTCAAACAAAATGGAACGATGAGATTGCCAATTTCTATAAACTGTTCCACCCGGAAGTGGAAAAGATTTCCAACCTGCGCCTCGAGCACAAGGTGGGAGAACGCGTGCTCGGCACCGACCCGAAAACAGGCAAAGAGGTGTCGGTGAAAATCGGACGTTTCGGACCGCTCGTGCAGCTCGGATCGACCGACAGCGAGGAGAAGCCGCAATTTGCATCGCTGCAGAAGGGACAGTCGGTAAGCGACATAACACTCGAGGAGGCTCTAAAGCTATTCGAGCTGCCACGCACCCTCGGAGACTACGAGGGCGAGACCGTGACGGTGGCTATCGGACGCTTCGGCCCATACGTGAAACACGGCAAAATGTTTGTCTCGGTGCCTAAGACGCTATCACCGCAAACAATCACCCTCGACGAGGCGGTCGAGCTGATCAAGAACAAAGCCGAAGCAGAGAAAAAACGTCTGGTAAAAACATTCGACGAGGAGCCGGAGATGGAAATCCTCAACGGCCCTTACGGAGTCTATATCTCATACAAAAAGAAGAACTACAAGATTCCGAAGGACAAGGATGCGGCGGCGCTCTCGCTCGATGATTGCCGCGCAATTATCGAAGAGGCGGCAAACGCGCCTAAAAAACCTCGCCGCACCGTGCGCCGCACTACAAAAAAATCATAATCGCGATGACTCCAACATACATCCATCTTGAGTCGATACGCTCCACCAACACCTATCTGGCGCAAAACGCCGAAGGTGCTGCCCACGGCACCGTTGTCTACGCCGACTGCCAAACCGCAGGACGCGGACAGCGGGGCAACTCGTGGGAAAGCGCCGACTTCAAAAACATCACGATGTCGATGTTGCTGCGCCCGGCAAACGTGAAGCCAAGCTGCCAGTTCTGGCTGTCGGAAGCGGTGGCGCTTGCTGTGGTGCACACCCTTGACCGCTACATCGACAACGGCGTAAGCATAAAATGGCCTAACGACATTTACTGGAACGACCGCAAAATCTGCGGAATTCTCGTGGAACACTCGCTGTCAGGCGGAAAAATCGACCACACGATAGCGGGCATCGGACTCAACATCAACCAAGAGAAATTTCTGTCTGACGCGCCCAACCCCGTGTCACTACGCCAAATCATCGGCTGCGACACCCCGCTGCCCGATGTGCTGCACCATCTTTCCGAAGAGCTGCTGCACCTTGCCGACTCGCTGCCCGACAACGCCGAGTCGCTGCACGCCGAGTTTCTCAGCCGCCTATACCGCCGCAACGGGCTGCACACTTACCGCAACGTAGCCGACCGTACGGCTGACCATCTCGCAGCCGGCGAAGAGTTCTGCGCCGAAATTGCCGACGTGGCTCCCGACGGCATCCTGACCCTCGCCCGCCCCGACGGCTCCCGCCCTCGCTTCGCTTTCAAAGAAGTAGAATTTGTAATCGGAAAATAAGTCTACACAAATATACTCTCGCGCAGCCCATTGGCTAAGGCGGTACGTGCCGGAGGCACTGTCTCATCGGATATCCTCTCGCGCAGACAGATGGCTGAGGCGGTACGTGCCGGAGGCACTGTCTCATCGGATATCCTCTCGCGCAGCTCATTGGCTGAGCCAGTACGTGCCGGAGGCACGTCACTTTTCGGTAACCCGGTACGCGACGCAGGAGCGTGCCGGGACCGTGCATCTCCAAGCCGTCAGCGTGCCGGAGGTACGCCACTGCGCTATTTATTGTTGAGAAATTTGTATTGGCAACAAGATGTGGCTATCTTTACCAAAAAATGCGATGAGTTACACAAATTTACTTTATCATATTATTTTTCGCACAAAAGACAGCCTGAAGACTATCAATTTAGTTAATGCCCCATTACTGTACAACTACATTTTCGGCATCTGTCGAAATAAGAACTGCAAACTATACCGAATCGGCGGCGTAACCGACCATATACATATCTTCGCCGGACTTCCACCGACACTGTGTGTCTCAGATTTCGTAAAACTAATCAAGACGGAGTCAAACAAATTCATGAAAAACCATCGCACCGAATTTCCTAAGTTTGGAGGATGGGGTACAGGATACTGTGCATTGACATATAGCAGCCGTGACCGGGAGATGATAATTAATTACATCAAGCAACAACCAGAACATCATCTTGGCCTCGGATATGCGGATGAATTACGTGCGCTACTTGAAGAGAACGATGTTTCCTATAATTTGGATTACTTCGACAAAGACTGAACATTTGCACGTGAAGCAGTAGCGTACCTCCGGCACGCTGGTTGGTGTAGGGATGCCCTCTGTCCCCGGCACGCTCCTGCGTCGCGTACCGGGTTACGCGGGAATGTCGTGCCTCCGGCACG
>OFMP01000821.1_pt1 | contig 18745 bp, 15 predicted proteins | sample 1541841 | NCBI WGS metagenome assembly OFMP01 (sample SAMN04209226, study PRJEB22552) | human gut metagenome | biome: gut; material: feces | host: Homo sapiens | place: USA: Oklahoma
TACATCGACGGCGAGCCCAAGGCGAAAATAGACCGCCGCGACGAGAACAAAATCAGATAACAAAAGACGACTCACCATGCGTATGAGAAGAACAGCATTCATAATGGCATTGATGACGGTCTTCACCGTCTCCCTCTTTGCCCAATCTCGTGGCCGTAACTACATCAAGCAGAACATCTCCGAATGGGGGGGCTGCCGCAATGTGGCCATCACCGACACCGGAGGCGACCTCGCCCTCAACGGAAAGAACGACTATGCCTATACGGCCGGCATCCCACAGGCCCTGGCCGACGCGCTCGAAAAGTATCACGACGATGACGACTACATCGACGACGTGCAGCTGACCGAGGACGGCGAATGGCTCATCCTCGTAGGAAAGAACGGCTGCCAATGGTCCAACATCCCGTCTGAACTGGAGAGCAAGCTCCGCCAGTGGAACGAGGCCGAAGAGACCATCACCTCCGTGACGTTCAACGACGACGGAGACTGGATTGCCGTCTCCACCGACCACGTCGCCTCTTCCAGCACGGATATGGACGACTGGATCAAGGAAGGCATCGAGACTCACGGACAGTTGTGGGCTGCTCACCTGACCAACGACGCCTGCGTGCTCTGCTTCGAGAACGGATACAAGTTTCTCGGCAACGTGCCCCAGAAACTAAAGGATGCCCTCAAGGCCTCGAAGTATGACGTGTACCGCATCAAGTTCACGAAGGAAGGATCCTATTTCTTCGCCGACCAAGAGGGACACTACACCTTCTGGATGTAACCACACCCTATCGCAACATTCACCAATCACTACCCTATTATGAATAAAAAACTATTATTCACCCTCACCCTCTCTGCCCTTCTCTTCACATCCTGTGGCCAAAGCGGTAGCAAGCAGGACGCAACCACGACGGACACCACGACCACCAAGGCCGCAGCACCTGAGAAAGTGAAGATAGACGAGAACGACGCCGAATCGCTCGTAGCCGCCTTCGAGCAGTATGCCGACCAGTATGCTGCCATCATCGACAAGCTCAACGCCGCCAAGCCCGGATCCTCCGAGTTTGAGTCCGCCTCCAAAGAGATGACGGAGCTGAGCGAGGAACTGCAGGCCACATCGGAGAAATGTCAGAAACTTGCCCCCAACTTCACCAAGGAGCAGAAGCAGCGATTCCTGAAAGCAGCCATGAAGTTTGCGTCAGCTTCCAAGAAGATCAAAATCGACGTGTAAGCAATGCGTGAGCGTACTGCTCACGGAATAGATTGGAAAATAGAACTCCCTATGACTGACGGCCAAAGGCCGCCTGCCATAGGGAGTTTTCATTTGTGCACCCGATGTATCATCGACTATTCCCACTGATAGATGTCACTGGGCGGCATTTATTTTCTTTATCACCTGTTTCATAGCCGACAGAAGGCCTGGCGACAACGGTTCGCAACTGATCATGTCGAGGGCTTGACGCAATTCGCCGAGCAGTTCGGGCCAATAGCGCATCTGCTCGTAAGCGAGTTTGATACACTGAGCCCTGACGGCATAGGCCGACTTCGAGTCGGCGATTCGCACTAAGCAATAGTCCATAAAGTCTGTACGGATGTCTTCCTTGCCAAATGGCTGACGAAGGAGAAGGGCGAGCAACAACCGAAGCTTGGTTGCATCCTGCTCCACGATGCAACGGTCTATCAGATGATGGCGCTTGGCATAGAGCCATTCGTGATCCGAGGAAGCAAAATGGGTCAACGCCCAAAGTGCATTGACAGCCACACGACGATCGTCGTCAAGGGTCAATTGGTATAGTTGCTCCTTAAGATGATCGTTGTGCTTCCCATGGGCAAGCACACAGATCTCCTTGATCTCATCCTGGGAAAGACGATGAGCAAGCATGGATCGAGGTATCATAGACTGTCATTTTATCGGACGTCAACCACGCCCAAAACACCGACAACTTCCGCAAAGTGTGCGAACGATACACTTTGCGGAAGTTTGAAACTTACTTCACTACCTTGCGCGTAGCACGGCTACCGTCGGAGTAGGTAATGGTGCGGACGAAGATACCCTTTGCCGGGCGACTGACCACACGGCCAGAGAGGTCACGATACTCCACACGCTCAATCTGCTTCATGGAAGCCTCGGAGATATCGATGCCGTCGGGCACGCCGTTGGGATAATACTCTGCAACGCCCGATCCGAGACGCACGTCGCCGTCGATATAGAAGGCCTCCATACCGATCTTCTCCTTCACCTCCTTGTAGAAATAGATGGTGCGGTCGTTCTCGTCATACTTATAGAACTCGTAGCCATCGGTGAAGGCATAGGGCACGTCGGTCATCTCCTCCGTCAGGTTGGCATAGTCGTCGGGCGAGAACGTGACCACCTCGCCATCGATATAAAGATTGTAGTAGAGGCAAGACGGGTCGAGATAGTTGAAGTCGGCAGAGTAGTAGCTCAGCGAGTACTGCAGACCGCCCGGGCCTCCCCATGGGTTCGGGTCGTAGGGCTGGTAGGCCGTGAGCTTCGGCGGCATGGGGGCTGCGGGCTTCTTGTCCCAACGGCTGACGAGGGCATAGCGGTAGGCATCGAAGATGTTGGTGCTGCGGTCGTCATCCATACTCTTGTGGACCATGAGGATGCCCTTGGTGGAAAGGGAATTGTTGTCAGCATCATAGGTGAAGACGAGGGGTTCGCCAGAGAAGCAAGCCTTGTCAAACTCGGTACCCATCTCGTCCTTGCCCTTGCCCACCACGGCAGAAGAGGCATAGACATAGCATGCCGTCAGGGTGTCGATGCCGACGAAGGAGGTGGCGGGGAAGGTGACGGTCGTGCCGTCCATCGTTCCCTTAATCCAGTAGCCCTTCACGTTGGCCGAGAGGTCGCCCAGATAGACATCGCTGCCATCGAGGGCATAGCGCACGGGATAGAGCTGCGACTGCCCCTCCATATCCATATAGAGCATCAGACCGTCGTTGACCGTAGCACTTGCCGGTGGTACCATTGTGTTGTTGTCCATGCGCACACCCTTGTAGGTGGCCTCGGCATAGCTCGTCCATGATCCGCTGGCAAGGCACATACCAATCAACTCGCCCTCGGGGAGCACCATCTTGAGTGAATCGCCATGCCATACATACTTGAGCACCTGGTCGGCGGGATCCTCGTTGGGAACGAGCGTCTGCTTGCCGTTTCGCTCTCCTGGGCGCACGCGCTCCAAGTATCCGTAGCGTGTATCACCAGAGAAGACGTCCTCCTCGGAGAAGATGGCCTGGGGAAGCTGGAAGGCAATGGTGTCACCCTCCGTGCGATAACCCTTGATCCAGGTCTGCGTGTAGATGGAGTTGATGGGGTTCTCCAGATAGACCGCGCCATCTTCACCGAACACCATCCGCTGCCAGTCGCCCGTGCTCTGGTGGTCCACAGCATAATAATACACCGACTCATAGCCCGTCGTCGTACGATAGAGATTGATGGTCTCGCCCGCTGCGGGATGCGTGATGAGCGAGTCTTGCTGCTGTGCCAGCGTAGCCGTCGAGCAGAGTGCGGCGAGCAGCAGGGTTGCGTAACATTTCTTCATAAGCCTGTTTGATTTTGTTTGATAAATGATTTTGTTTCTTAGCTATTTGGCGACAAAGATACGATTTTATTTTATAGTCTGCAAATATTTATAAACAAATATTTCTACACTACCCTTTTTCATCATGATGGAGAAAGAAGCGGTGTGGGGAAAATGCAAATTGGACACAGTTTATAGACCTAAAACCAGGGAGAAAATGGAGAAAACCGAAAAAAGTAAAAAGTTTTATGGAAAATCGCACGGCTATTCCGAATATTATGCATAATTTTGCCTCCAAATCAAACCGCTCATGAACCACGGGCGCAACACCGGCGGAAAAGACGCCGGAAGACCGACCCTGGACTAGAACGTATTGTGTCTCACCTTCAAACTGGGGGGGTGATTCACAAAATAAATCCAATATCTCCCCAACTTATCTAAAAAACAAAATCTATGAGGAAAAAAACTACTCTGGCATTGATCCTGATGATGAACCTTGCCTGTGCCATGGCACAGAAGACGGGTACCACGGGACCACTATCTTGGAACTACAACGAGACCAGTAAGGAACTGACCATCACTGGCAACGGCGCCATGCCCAACTACGACTACGGCGCAGCACCGTGGCAGGAGTATCAGGAGGGCATCGAGACCGTGAACGTCGGAAGTGGCGTGACAAGCATCGGCAACAACGCCTTCTGCAACTGCATCTACATGACGACACTCAGCCTGCCCGCTGGCATGGAGACCATCGGCGACAACGCCTTCTCCTACTGTCTGTCCATCACGTCGGCAGAACTGCCCGGCACCATCACCAAGATAGGAGAAAGCGCCTTTGAGGGATGCACCAGCCTGGAGAGCATCGCTCTGCCAGAGGAACTGGAGACCATCGGCGGATTCGCCTTCGCCGACTGCGTGGCCCTGGCTAGCGTGGACTTCCCCTCCTACCTGACCTATATCGGGCGCTGGTCTTTCAGTGGATGTGAGGCGCTCGGCGAGGTCAGCATCCCGGCAAGTGTGGAGACCATCTCCGACAATGCCTTCGCAAGCTGCGTCAACCTGTCCTCCGTGCAGTTGTCAGAGGGTCTGAAGAGCATCGAGGAGACGGCTTTCAACGCCTGTGAGCAGCTGCAGACCATCACGATACCCTCAACGGTGACCAACATCGGAGGCGGTATCTTCGCCGACTGCAAGAAGCTGTCAGCAATCGACATGGCAGAGGGCAACACGGCTTACGTCTCCGTAGAGGGCGTGTTGTACAACAAGGCCATGACGACGCTCGTGCAATATCCTGCGGGCAAGGACAACGGCTCATATACTATCCCAGAGAGCGTGACGACGGTGGGCGACTATGCCTTCTGCGGCAACGACTTCCTCACCTCCCTTCCCCTGCACGACAAACTGCAGGTGATCAGCGACTTCGCCTTCGCCCGTGTCAGCGGCGTACCCACCTTTGACGTACCTGCCAGCACGGAGAGTATCGGCGAGTCGGCATTCCACGACTGCTGGAGCCTCACGGACATCAATGTGGCCAAGAGTAATCCCAACTACACGTCGGTGGACGGCGTGCTCTACGACAAGGAGATGAACACGCTCATGCAGTATCCGGAGGGAAAGACCACACCGGAGTATATCGCACCGAAGAGCCTGCGGAATCTCGGCCCATACGCCTTCTTCGGCAACAAGAAACTCACTACGGTGGACCTGCCCGACGGCGTGGCCTCCATCGGCGACTTCGCCTTCGGATGGTGCCAGAACCTCAGCAGCCTCACCGTGCGCGTCGCCGACCCTGCTACTATCGAGCTGGGTCTGATCCCGTTCTTCAGAGGAGCGAACGCCGTGGACTGCACACTCCGTGTGCCGGTCGGAAGCAAGACAAAGTATGAGAATGCTGACCTGTGGAAGGATTTTGCCCCGAATATCGAGGAGCTGACCAGCGACGGTATCGACAACGCAACGACGGAAGGCCAGCAGGCTGACAAGGCGGAGCGCGTATATAGCCGCGACGGAGTGCAACTGCGTGGCACGCTGAGCCAGCAGCAGAAGGGTGTCTATATCGTCGGTGGAAAGAAAGTCGTGAAGCGATAATCGCCTACCCCAAACGAAATAAACTCTAACAACCGATCGAGGTTGAATCTATTTGTGCCAAACTCTCATCATGGGGTTTGGCACATTTTTTCTATAAGAGTGGCGAAACCGTGAGAAGTGGGGCTCTCACCCGCGGGCCTTGTCCCTTGCCCAAGAACAGAAACAAAGGGGTGGAGCAACCGTCTGGCTGCCCCACCCCTGGATAATATCTTTCCTTACTTAGAGGTCGTTTTCGTTGTTGGCGGCCTCGCCGTAGTCCATGGCCTGACGCTCTCCGCGGAGCACGGCAAGGGCATTCTCGGTGAGTGCCTTCATCTCGTCCTGGCCCGGGTAGATGGTGACAGGGGCGATGAACTCTACGCGCTCCTTGATGTGGTCAGTGATATACTGAGAGCGTGCCAGACCACCCGTGAGGAGGATGGCATCGACCTTGCCCTTGAGCACTGCGCCCTCGGCAGCAATACACTTGGCCACATTCCAGATCATGGCATTGAGGATCAGCTCGGCGTGCTTGTCGCCATGCAGCACCCAGTTCTCCACCTCCAGCATGTCGTTGGTGCCGAGATGGGCGATGATACCGGCCTCTCCGCTCACCTTCTTGACAAGCTGGTCCTGCGTGTAGCGGCCAGAGAAGCAAAGACGGATAAGGTCTGCTGCGGGCAGGGATCCTGCGCGCTCGGGAGAGAACGGTCCCTCGCCGTCGAGGGCGTTGTTGGCGTCGATGGCCTCACCATGGTCGTGGGCAGCGATGGAGATACCGCCACCGAGGTGGCAGACGATGAGGTTGAGGTCCTCGTAGCGTGTGCCATGGTCCTTGGCATAGCGGCGGGCAATGGCCTTCTGGTTGAGCGCATGCCAGATGCAGTAGCGCGGCAGCAGCGGAGAACCAGAGATCTTGGCCTCGGGAGCCAACTCATCGACCACACCGGGGTCGGCCACGAAACTCGGGCAACCGATCTCCTCGGCAATCTCGTGAGCGATGATGCAGCCCTGGTCGCAGGCGTGCTGGTGGAGGGCCTTGCGCTGGTCCTCGACCATCTGATCATTGACACGGAAGACACCAGACTTGACGGGCTTGGCAAGTCCGCCACGACCGATGATGGCGTCGAACTGCACGGGAAGACCATGCTTCTTCACCTCTGCGATGACCAAATCCTTGCGCATCTCATACTGGTCGGAGATACGCTTATACTTCTTCAACTCCTCGCGGGAGTGGTTGATGGTTGCTTCAAAGATCAGGTTCTCGTCGTCGGAAACGGAAATCTTCGTCGAAGTAGAACCCGGATTGACGGCTAATATTCTATACATTTTGGTAGATTATTTCTAAGTTTGGCTTGGTTACACTAATATTACTGGTGTGCCATGGCAGCCATGGCGATGCTCAAGAACTTGGCCTCGGGGGAGTCGCCACGCGACGGGACTACAACGGGAGCAGTCGGACCCTGGAGGATACCAGCCGTGATAGCGCCACAGAAGAGCGTGATGGTCTTGTAGAACACGTTGCCAGCCTCGATGTCCGGAACGATGACGGCATCGGCATCACCCTCTACGCAAGACTCCATGTTCTTCGCTTTCAAGGCGGCGGGAGAGCAAGAGGTCTTCAAGTCGAGCGGACCATCGATGCGAACGGGACCGAAGAATCCCTCCTCGGCACGCTTCTTCTGCTCCAGATAGTCGGCGGTGCAGGGGAAGTGGCGCTCATCCACATGCTCAGAGCAGTGGATAAGGGCTATCTTCGGCTCGGCAATGCCAAACTGACGGCACAGGGCGGTGACATACTTGATCTGCTCCGTGCGCTGCTCGGGCGTAGGATAAGGAATCACGGCGGCGTCAGTGAAGAACAGAAGCTTGTGGTATTGCGGCATCTGGGCCACGGCGATATGGGTCAGCACGTTGCCCTTCGGCAGGATACCTGTCTCCTTGTTGAGCACGGCGCGGAGCACCTGGTCGGTATTGATGAATCCCTTCATGAGCACATCGGCACCACCCTCGCGGACGAGAGCCACGGCCTTCTGTGCCGCGTCGAGCTTGTCGTCAGTATCGACGAACGTCACGCGGTCCATCAACTCGGCGTATTGCGGGTCGTTCTCCACGGCCTGGCGTGCGCCAACCATAATTGCGGTTACGAAACCAGCCTGCAATGCGCGGGCCACTGCGCCACGCGTGGCATCGTCCTCGGGCCACACGACGGCAAGACGCTTCACCACCTTCTGCTCGGAGAGGTGGCGCAAGAGCTCATCAAAGTTCAGAATGCTATTCATCAGTGCTTGATTTTGTTCTGTTAATAGTGTCGGCAAAGGTACAGATTTTTCTTGAATTAAGAAAATTTTTCGTATATTTTTCTTCTTCTTGGACTACAAGGAATTCTCTACGTCCTACTTTGACACATCAAAACCCGTCGCTAAAAAGGAACCCACGACTGTCAATCAATTAAGAAAACACGCCACATAGATAATATTCAGAAATATTTGGCCGTATAAATTAATTTTTCTAACTTTGTAACCACTCTTAAGAAAGAAGAGGACAAGGACAGACCTATTAACAACACAACCGATACAATCATGAGGAAAATGAAGTTTATACTGACAATGCTGCTCGCGAAGAAGGGGGAGCTGCCGCACTCGGAGGCAACGACAGGGTGAACTTGATGAGCGGACAGATTGATATCGACTTCGCCGTCTTCAACATCTACCAGTATGACAATGCAAACCTCACAGGTCACTACACGGGTCCTATGACGATGGAGTAGCATCACGACCAAACATCCCTCTTCTTCGGCCCTCAGATTGCAGTCCGATATGAGGAAGAGAAAAACCGAAACGGGAAGCCCCCGAAAGTTGACGTTTATCAACTTTCGGGGGCTTGCTTTGATCTGTATTGCGTAAACAGAACTTTTACAGTCCTCTGGCCTTGAGCAGTCCCGAAGCATCGGGTTTCTCCATACCAGTGAAGTCTGTGAACATCAGCATTTGATCCTTGGTGTTGCCACGGCTCAGAATCTTGTCACGCAACGCCTGGCCGACGGCGGGGTCGAGCGCGCCATGCTGCTTGAAGTAGTCGGCGATATTGACCGCCAGGACTTCCGTCCACAGGTAGCTATAATAGCCAGCGGCATAACCTCCGCCCCAGACATGGTTGAAATAGGAGGTGGAGTAGCGCGGGGGAATCTGCGTATTGAGGAGTCCGGCATTGTGGAGCTGCTCCTTCTCGAAGGCACCGGCCATATAGGGCGACGGCACCTCGTCCGGACTGATTTTGTGCCAAGCCAGATCGAGCCAGGTCGATGCGAGGTTCTCGCCGAGGGAGTAGGCCGTCTGGAAATTGATACTCTCAAGCATACGCTCCTTCAGCTCTGCGGGCATCGGCTCTCCCGTCACGGTATGGCGGGCGAAGTGGTCGAAGATCTCAGGGATGCTGGCAAAGGACTCGTTGAACTGAGAGGGCATCTCGACGAAGTCGCGGGCCGTGGCCGTACCAGAGAGGGTGTTGTACTGGCAGTCGGAGAGTATCTCGTGGAGGGCGTGGCCAAACTCATGGAACATCGTGCACACCTCGTCCCAGGTGATGAGCGAGGGCTGACCGTCGGGAGCCTTGGCGCTGTTGCACACGTTATAGACCACAGGAAGCTGCTTGCGCTGGCGGCTCTGCTTGGCAAAGGCATCCATCCACGCGCCACCACGCTTCGTGGGACGGCGGAAGAAGTCGCTGTAGAAGAGGGCCAGGGGCTTGCCGTTCTTGTCGATCACCTCAAAGACTTTCGTGTCGGGATGATAGCTGGGGATATCCTTACGCTCCTTGAAGGTCAGGCCATAGACGCGGTTGGCAGCATAGAACACACCATTCACCTGCACGCTATCGACATTGAAGTAGGGCTTCACCTCGTCGTCAGAGATGTTGAGCATCTCCTTCTTCATCTTCGCCGAATAGTAGAAGCGGTCGTAGGGCTGAAGCTGGAAGTCGCTTCCCTCGGTCTTGCGGGCATACTCCTCTATGGCCTTGGTTTCGGCGTCGGCCTTGGGTGCATACTCCTTGATGAGCTGCTCTAGGAAGTTGTCCACGTTGGCTGAGTTTTTGGCCATCGTGTTCTCAAGTGAGTAGTCGGCATAATTGGCATAACCCATGATCTGGCCTTTCTCGGCACGGAGTCTTGCCAACTCAGTCACTATCGGGAACGTGTTGTACTGGGGATTGGTGCCGTCGGCACGATGGATGCTTGCCTCGAACACTTTGCGACGGAGCGCGCGGTTCTGAAGGCTTGCGAGGATGGGTTGCTGCGTCGTATTGATGATGACGATGCAGTAGGGGGCCTTGCCACCACGCATCTCCGCATCCTTCTTGCACTGGGCGATGTCGGCCTCGCTGAGACCAGCGAGATCCTCCCGGTTATCAACCCAGACCACGGCATGGTTGGTCGCCTCGGGAAGGAGGTTGCCCCACTGCTGCTGCAACTCTGAGATACGGGAGTTGATTTCCTTCATACGCGCCATCTTCTCGGCAGATAGGAGTGCACCTGAGCGCACGAAACTCTTGTAGATTTCCTCCGTCAGGCGCTGGTCCTCACCCTTGAGCTTCGCATATTCGTTATCGTAAACGAACTTGATGCGCTCGAAGAGCTGCTGGTTGAAGGATATCTCGTTCTCAAGACCCGTGAGCAACGGCATCACCTTGTCCTCGGCTTCGGCCAGCACGGGAGTCTTGTCGGCATTGGTAAGGCCGAAGAAGACGCTGCAAACGCGGTCGAGCAGGATACCACTCTCCTCGAAAGCGAGAATGGTATTCTGGAAAGTCGGCTTCTTCTTGTTGTCGACGATCTTCTGAATGTTGTCGCGCTTGATCTTGATGGCTGCCTCGATGGCAGGAAGGTAATCGCTCTCCTTGATGCGACTGAAATCGGGCGCACCGAAGGGCAAATTACTCTTCATCAGAAGAGGGTTCTGTTGACTCGTACCAGAAGACTGGGCCGATACGGTGAGTGGAGCCTGCAAGAGCGTGGCGGCCAATCCGATAGCAAAGAATAACTTGTTGTTCATACGAAGGTATTGATTAGGTTGCAAAGTTAAAATAAATTATTCTATAAATCGGCTTATATTTCATCTTTTATGAAATAATTAACAAAATCCACTCTGTTATCGACGTATTTGTGCTAACTTTGCACTCATAGGCATAAGCTAAGACGTAAGTTAAGACATAAGCTAGGCATAAGTTAAGCATAGACTAAGACATAAGCTAAGCATAAGTTAAGACCAAGACAAAAATGTTTATAGTGATGATTTTCATATTCCTTGGCATCGGTGCGGGCTACGCACTACGCACAAGGACGGCGTCGGAGGCCCGGCTTCAGGCCATCGGCGCATGGGCTGGCCGTGCCACAACGTGGCTCATCTGGCTACTTCTCTTCATGCTCGGCATCGAAGTGGGTGCCAACGAGCGCATCATCTCCGCCTTGCCTACACTGGGCGTGGAGGCGCTGCTACTGTCCCTCAGCGGCCTGTTGTGTTGCTGTGCCCTGGCCTGGGTGCTATGGCGAATGACAAGGAAAGGAGGCGAGGGATGAAAGGCAGTTTGATCGTGGTGGGCTTCTTCGCCCTCGGACTGTTGGCAGGACGCAGCGGCTGCATGCCCACATGGCTCATGGAGGGCGACATCAGCATGGTGGCTCTATGCGCCCTGCTCCTCTTCGTAGGCATCGGCATCGGTCTCAACCCAGACATGAAGAACGAACTCAAAAGCCTAAGTCCCCGACTGGCTCTCCTACCACTCGTCACCATTCTCGGATCATGGATGGGAGCGGCGGTGGCTTACCTGTTCCTCGGAGGTGGCATCTGCACCTTCCTGCAACATCGGGAACTGACGGACTGCCTCGCCATCAACAGCGGCTTCGCCTATTATTCACTATCAAGCATCTTTATCACCGAATACCGAGGTGCAGAACTGGGCACCATCGCTCTTTTGGCCAACATCATTCGCGAAATGGCCACACTCCTGCTCACCCCGCTATTGGCTCGTTGGTTCGGCCCGTTGGCTCCTATCTCATCGGGCGGCGCGACGAGCATGGACACCACCCTGCCCAGCATTACCCAGTCCATCGGACAACGATATGCGCCCCTGTGCATCTACCACGGTTTCGTGACCGACTTCACCGTCCCCTTCCTCGTCACCCTTTGGTGCGCATAAGCGTCGCAAGCCTAAGGCGCATGGTGAGAAGATAAGTTACCATGCGCCTTAGGCTTAACTTACGACAAACTCCTACCTCTACCCATTCTTATGGGGAGGGGGTAGGGGGAGGGGAACTGATGGGACTACGAACCATGGTCAAAAAAGGTAACTTCAGCGCGCGTCTTAGCGCGCAAAATCTTGAAAAAAATACTTCAAAAACGACTTTTCTGAACATTAGATAATCATTAGTATATCATTAGATATATTAGGGGGACGCGAAATGATTTGATTATCAATTAGTTAAGTCGGTTATCGTCGACAGATTGGTAACATGTCGTCGACAGATTGGTAACATGTCGTCGACAGATTGGTAGCATGTCGTCGACAGATTGGTAGCATGTTGGACACAAACTTCGACAGATTGGTAACATTGATAATATTTATTTTTACAAAAACAATTAAATTTGATGCGTTCTTTACATTATTGGGTAAAATGATAGGTATTTCCCTATTTTGTCTTGTTTTAACCCTTTTGAGTGATTCTATTTTCAAGTTTAATAAAATATAGTATATCAGTAAATTAACAACAACTTCGACAAAAAGGTAACATCTTTTGCAATTTCTTTTCTCTCAAAGTACGACATTTAGGTAGTATTTTGAAAAATATATACATGATTTTCATAGTATTTTGGTCCACCATCTCCCTCTCCTATTTTTCCAGTCTGCTCCCTTGTTTCACCCGGCGTAGAATCTATTTTTTCCTACTCTCCTCCCCTACCCTTCCGTCTTTATGAGCTATAGCTTTAGTAGCTTCTGTCGGTCTGTTAGGTGCTGGATAGTGTGCGAGCACAAATCATGAATTATCCTCGATAATGTAAATAAATATGTTGCAAAATAGAAATGCTACCTAAATGTCGCACATCGCTTTTGTCCACGGTTGTGAACCAATGCTACCAAAGTGTCGTACTTCCTGTTTTTTGCCGTTTGGCGAAATGTTACTAAAGTGTCGTACTTCAATGAGAATGCTTTCCATAAGATGCTACCTAAATGTCGTACATCGGCGCGACATTGACTGGTAAATGCTACTAAGATGTCGCACTTCCCTCCTTTTTCTATGCCCAACAAGCTACCAAAGTGTCGTTGATGGCCGGAATAGTGATATAAAGATGCTACTGAAGTGTCGAAGTTGACTACTTGGTGCCCGTAAGAATGCTACTTAAATGTCGTACTTAGGCGTATTTTCTCCTAGAATAGCTTCTGAAGGTGCCGTACTATTTTGAAAAGTAGGGTATAAGATGCTACTAAAGTGTCGAAGTTGGGCGTTTTTGGGTCCTTTTTCCGTTTCACAAAATAAATGAAGGATACAAAATAGCAGATAATACAAACCGTAAACGACTTGATGCAATCTGCATTATATACTTAATAATCAATGATATAAAAGTTTGAAGAAAACAATTCACTTGAAAGTAAAAAAACATTTCACTTTTTTGTCGAACTTACATGGATTACCAGGAACTGTACTTTTTCTTGCTCTTTCCTCTTTGCCGCCTACTGACAGTGGTTTGCTTATCATTCTCATAGACCCATTAAAATCAACTTATGAGACTTTTGTAGTAGCAGTTTTCCCCTATAGATAAAGCGAACAATGTAAAACAAATTCACTAAATGGAAAGCGCAATATTCAGGCTAAAATCGTCTTTAGAAGGTGTAAACCAGAATAATCCCCTAATTTTGCTTCCTTAGAATAAAAAAGCTTGCGTAGGTTTGTGATTTTTCCAAGGAAATGCTTACCTTTGCAGAGTGCCTTTTCTATTCGTCTGAAGTCTTCTATACTTCCTGATGGAAAGACGCCCTATGGAGCATGGGAGGTGCGCATCGAAATGTAGAACTCTCAAAGCCTAAAAATCATTGGAACGAAAGACCTATACACATCTCCACAGACACATGGCGAGACGCGGGCTGCTACTCGTCCTTTTAGCCCTGCTTGCTTTGCCGCTCCTTTCTCAAACCAAGTATGCCTTGGTCATCGGATTGGGAAAGCAGGAGGACCGTGCCTGGCCGAAAATCAACGGCGACAAGGATGTGCCCCGTGTGCGGCAGATGCTGCGCAAGGGCGGATACGACAAGATTATATCGTTGGTCAATGAGCGCGCCACGAAGCGCAATATCCTCTCGGCGTTCAATACGCTAGTAGGAAAGGCCCGTCCTGGCGACATCTTCTATATCCACTATTCTGGCCACGGACAGCAAGTGGCCGATCCGCATCACGACGAACCTGATGGGCTGGATGAGTGTTGGATACCCTACGACGCCTATAAGAAGGCTTGTGCCCGCGACCGAGGCGAGCGTCATCTATCCGATGATGAGGTCAACTACTACCTTGGGCGATTGCGCGACAAGGTGGGCGATCGAGGCAAGATCCTTGTCGTCATCGATGCTTGCCATAGTGGAGATGCTACCTGTGGCGACGAAGGCGAGGAGGTGCTGCGTGGCGTGAGCGAGGTCTTTGACGCGACATGCCATTTTGCCGAGCCCATCCCCCGTGCTGTGTCGCGACGCAAGGAGCGCTGGATCACCATCAGCGCATGTACCAGCGCCCAGTCCAATGCAGAGCTGCGTAATCCAGTGGCTGGCCGGTTGACCTACGCTCTGTGGCAGATATTGTCCGACCAGTCTTCGATGAGCAACGCTGAACTGGAGCGACGTATCAAGCGTTTCTACCAGGGTATCCGGTCCCGTGTCTATCAGACCCCGGTAATAACGGGTGAGTATAAAGACCAGCAACGTATATCCGATTTTCTCAGATGATGGAGGCGATGACCGGGATGGACAGCGACGAACGGTTGTGGGAGGCACGTCTGGTGGCCGATGTGCGTGCCGGCGTGCGGTTGGCGGAGAATGAACTCTACGCCTATTGTGCCGATTATTTTTGGCGTAAATACCGCGGTGTGTTCTTTGTGGGAGAAGAAGAGGCGGCAGAGATATTCCAAGATGCTTTCATCGCCTTGTGGGAGCACATCGAGCGGGGGCGCCTGGTATGTCTCGATGGAAACATGGTGGGTAAAAACGGCGCACCCCTGACCTGCAGCATCCTCACCTATTTCATGGGGATAGCCCGATTTAAATATCTCGAATGGTCCCGAGACCATGCCGAAGCCATCCGTACTGCTGATGGCGAGGACCAGGAGGACGACGTGACGCTTCTCGATGTCAAGGAGATGGCCGCTGTGCTCTACGACGAGGGAGACGGGGCGATGCTGGACATCGTTTGCGACCTTGTGGCCGGAATGTCGGATCGGTGTGGAGAGATTCTCACCAAGTTCTACTATGAGGAGAAGGATCTCGACACCATCCTGGAAGAGTTGCCGACCATCGGCAGCAAGAACGCCCTCAAGACCAAGAAGTATAAATGTATGGAGGGATTGAGGAATGCGGCCAAGGAGGTCTATCATAAGTATCTCAACGAGGAATAATAGATCAAGAAAAGAATACTTTCTAATGCTTTAACCATTCAACATAAAAAGACAAGAGCTATGGATATTAACTTTCAAGACCGAATAGACGAGTATCTGCTCCACCCAGATAGACTTTCGGAAGAAGAAAAGTCGCAGTTTCTGAGCGAGTTGGAGGCCGATCCCAAAAAACGTGCGCAGTTTGAGCTGACGCGCGATGTGCGCTTGGCCGTGACCAGTCGTGCGAGGAAGATGTCGCGTATGGAGGAGATGCGGACAATGTACGGCCACGTCCGTTCGCATGTGGCGATGAACTGCCTGAACGTGGCGGAAGACCGTCAGGATGCCCCGCGACGCAAGCGGTGGGTGTGGTTGTCGGGTATTGCTGCTGCCGTAGTGCTGGGATTCTTCGTGGCCAGACTTGTTCCTGGCTCTTCTTCGTCCGACGATGGACTGCGTGGCGATGATCAAGTCTTCGACGGTACGCCATCGGAAGGTCACAGCTCCGCCCTGCCAGGCGATACGTTGTCGGCTGATACCATTGGTTTCGATCCCAATTGATAGTTCATTTATTCAATCGTTTTTCATGAGAAAAATACTGTTGCTTCTGCTTGCTTTCGTCAGTCTCACTTTGACCTTGAAGGCGCAGACGCAGTCCCTGGAGGACCTGAAGCTCCAGTTGGAGCAGACCGACACCCTTTATGAGGCCGAGAAGTATGACGAGGTCCTCGAAATCTGCCTGTCCATTGGGCGCAGTACGGAGCGGTGTGACTCGGAGCAGGAGCGCACCGTCTATGTACGCAGCCAGATTTTGGCGTGCCGTTGCTATGATCAGCTGGAGCGGTATCAGGAGGGATACGAACTATCCAAGCGGTTGATGGCAACCCAGTTGACCGACGAGGAGAAAAAAGAACTGTCGGATGCTTATGTGAATAGCGCCTATTTTCTGGCGGTACCGATGATGAAAGGAAAAAATACCGACTATGGCAAGGCACGCGCCCTGCTCGAAGAGGTGCTCCCCTATGCTAACGAGAACGATTGGACGATCGTGATGAACAAGATAGGTGCTTCTTGGTATTTTGAGGGGTCGGTTTACTACCGAAAGCAAGATTATGATAAGACCAAGGAGTGTGCGCGTCGTGGTGTGGAGGTGTTCAGAAAAACAGGCAAGGTGAGCGACGAGATAGCCACGCTGAACCTCCTGGCTGACGCATACTATTATCAGTATGACTTGTCCAGTGCGATGGAGACGTACCGCTACGCTTTGTCGCAGGCGAAGGAAGCCGGCGAGACGGATTTGCAGATGAATGTCCTGAGTGATATATGGAGGTTGTGCAACCTTATCGGTGATGTCCAGATGGCGCAGGAATGCAATGTAGCCATGGACTCGCTGGCGGAACAAACGACCGACGAGGTGTCGAAAATGACTTATTATAACCTGCAAGCAGAGAAGGCCATGAGGCAGGAAAACTATCGCGTGGCGGAACAATGGCTCTTTCGGAGCGTCTCTTTGGCCGAGGTTTCGACGAGCGGGAAACTGGGCTCGCTGGCGGGAATTCCCTATTTCAAATTATCCGAACTTTATCTGAAGGCGGGCCGTTATGACGACTGTATAGCTTATGCGAAAAAATACATGGAGCCTCCCCATGAGGAAATGTCGACCGTAGGCCTGTACCGTTTCATGGGATATGGTCAGTTTATGGCAGAAGCTTATCGCTACAAGGGGGACAAAGCGGGCTGCTACGAAGCGGTCGATACGCTCTTCCTGCTCCTACCCTATCTCTCGGACCCAAAAGAGATCAATTACCTTTATATCCGGCGCGGCTTCTGTCGTGCTGCCTTTGGCGATCACGAGGCGGCGCTGGCTGACTATCAGAAGGCGGACGAGATACTCGCCACCAAGTATAAGCCCTCGGACCAATGTCGGGTTCAGCTGCTTGCTTTTTTGACCCGCCAGTTTCATGCAGTGGGGCGTGATGCGGAGGCGGAACAATGCAGCCGCAAGAATCTGGCTTATACCAAGGAACTGAACGGCGAGAATAGCTTACAATATATCGAGTCGCAGATACGGTTGGCTCAGGCCGAAGAATGGTCTGGGATGATAGTGCAAGGGTGTCAGGACTACCTGCAGGCCGAGGAGCGTCTAGAGCGGTGGGTACGCGACCGTCTGCCGTATATGGATGCCAATGAGCGCAAGGGATTTTGGAGTCCCCTCTCAGAGCTGTTCACGCTCATGACCCCCTATGCGCTGAAAGCTGGCGAACTACAGACGGCATTTACCCGCGGATGTTATGATGCGCTGGTGATGTCGAAGGCGTTCCTCTTGGACTCCGAGCGTTCTTTGTACGATATCATCAAGCGGGAGGGAGCAGATGAGGACATGCGGCAGTATATGGCCATCGTGGCAATGAAGCAGCAGATGAAAGGCTGGGAGAAGGATTATCAGCAGAATGCCGACCGTATCTTGGAGGCTTCCAAACAGCTTGAGGTGATGGGACGCGGACTGCAGGCACGCGTTCGGGGATATGGAAACAACACGGAGTTTATGGATGTAGACCATGAGGCGGTGCGCCAGTCGCTGCACAAGGACGAGACGCTCATCGACTTCACAGACTATGAAACGAAACCATCGGGTCGCCACTATGCTGCTTATATCGTCCGCCAAGAGCAGCAGTACCCGCTCTTGATGCCTCTTTTTGACGAGTGCCAAATCGACTCGCTCTGTATACCGCAGCCCTATCTTTATTATGATCAGGAGTATTCGCCCGCGATATTGCAACTTCTATGGACTCCCTTGGCCTCGCAGTTGCATGAGGGACAGACGGTTTACTATGTTCCATCACAGCTTTTGTTTAATATAGCATTGGAGTCGATTCCTCTTGCGGATGGTACGCTCTTGGGAGATCACTATCGCTTTATTCGTTTGTCGTCGGCTCGCGAGCTGGTGCGGATGAGAAAGGCAGACACGGTAGCTAAGGAGCGCACGGCGGTGCTCTATGGAGGACTGCAATATGATGTAGCCTCGACGACCATGCAAGGTGAGGCAGAGAAGTCTGGGCAGTACCCCTTCCCTCTTGCCGAGGAAGATGTGGTTTGTGGGGGTGGAACCTTTGCTTACCTTCCAGGATCAGAGGAGGCTATCCGAAAAGTGGAGCGTATCCTTGGCGAGCACCATTGGAAAGTATGTACCTACACGGGGGCGGAGGGAACTGAGGAGTCTTTTCTAGCCATGAACGCCCACTCACCACGTATCTTGCAACTCTATACTCATGGATTCTATTATACGCCAGACAGGGCGAGCAGTATTGATTATCTCAAGGGATTCACAGATGCGATGCAGCTCTCGGGTATCGTTCTCTCTGGAGGCAATGCGGCATGGACTGGTAAGGAGTTGCCCGATGGCGTGAGGGGTGGAATACTCACGGCGGGAACGATTGCTGGTATGGACCTGAGTGGCACCGAACTGGCTGTTCTGTCTGCTTGTCAGACGGGTTTGGGCAAGGCTACTCCCGAGGGGCT
>OFMP01000825.1_pt1 | contig 18653 bp, 26 predicted proteins | sample 1541841 | NCBI WGS metagenome assembly OFMP01 (sample SAMN04209226, study PRJEB22552) | human gut metagenome | biome: gut; material: feces | host: Homo sapiens | place: USA: Oklahoma
TTATCCTACATCAGGGGGGATTTTGTCTATTGTCCTGTTTTACTGGTTCTGTTCAGTTGCAGCTCCGGGGGCTTTTTCTTTCATTTAGTTTTTATGATTCCTTTATCGGAACAATAGAAAGAGTATACCCAAGAGGACTTAAAACTTTGAAAAGAGTATCGATTTGTGGTGTGCTTCGCATACTTTCAAGTCGGGCAATAGCTGGTTGTTTCACTCCACTAATTTCCGCAAGTTCTCTCTGCGATAGCCCTTTTGCCTCCCTCGCTTCAATCACTTTTCCAATAAGTGCGGTTTCAAACTCTATTTGCGCTCTTTCAGCTTCGCTAACTTTACTTTTGTCATTCAAATAATCTGAAAACGTAGTGAATTTTTCTCCATTGATATTTATACTCATCTGTCATTACTCCTTTCTAAGAAGTCTTTCAATTTCAATCGTGCCTGCTCAAGTTCTTGCGGGGGTGTTTTTTGCGATTTTTTTATAAAGTGATGTAGCAATACAAACTTATTATCTCTCCAATAAAAGAAAAATATGCGATTATTCAACGGACGTAATTCCCATATATTTCCTTCAATATGCTTAACTATTGGTTGCCCAATTCTTGTTCCATACTGAGTGAGGGCATTTAAATATGAAAGAATTTTCATTCTATTTATTCGATCAGTTTTGCTTGTTTTAGCCTTCCTTCCTAATTCATCAAGATACTCTTCAATTTCTGATTTTCCATTGCGGGAATGATAAAAAACTATTTCGTACATACCAGCCTCCTGTTAGACATATGATAACACATTGGTTATCATATGTCAAGAAACATTAAATTAAACTTGCGTTTTTTGCTATGTATGATATAGTATGAAGTAGAAACGAAATCATTAACTCGCTCAACGGAAAAAGAAGAGATCTTCGAAGCTGCAACTTCGCGGATCTCTCCTTTTTTGTAGATTATTGGTGATCTAAAATAGGGTTGAATCAAAATCATTAAAAACTTGCCTTTTTAATTTTTCATGCTATAATAGAGTAAGAGATTATGTACGCACGGAAAGCCGTTTGTACAGCTCAAATTCCCCAGAATGACCGTTCTGGGGAATTTGTTTTCTTGCACTTCCTTTGAAAATATGTTATTATTTAACGGGAATTTTCATATTGGCTTAACGTGATCTCATTTTAGGCTGCTGTCGTCACAGGTATCTATCCAGCCATTTGCAAATGTAGTAGGCAAACACTTGCATATTCTTATAAAAATTCCCGCGTGCAAATTTTATCTGCACAAAGAAAGCCCCCGGAGCTGCGACTCTGGGGGCTTCCTTTTGCTTCTGATGCGCGAGTGAAGTATTCATTTCGTTCGTCCTTATTATACCACATTCAACTGAAAATGCAAGGTGCAATACCATCACACGTGGTTGATAAAATATGACATTGCAAAAGCCCTCCACGCCTGAGGCTGCACCGGAGAGTGTAGCGGAAGATTAAAAGAAAGCATGAAGTCAATTTGTGAGTAAAAAGAATTTACTTTTTACTAAATATATGCTAAACTTGGATTGATGAATATAATGAGGTGATTTTATGCAAAGATTTCAAAATGAAAAAACGCGAAAAACGAACATTGAACTGAGCAAAACTAATTTTGAGTTAGTGCAGCAATATGCCAGTTTGCACATTGGCAAAATTACATACGTGCTGAATTATATTATCAAAATGATGGCTAACATTCCTGAAGAAGTGCAGAAAAAGCTTTTAATTTTTTGCAAAAGCAAAATAGCAGAAATTAAACAAATCCCACTCAGTGATGAAATAGAAGTTCACCAGCGAATTGATGCTTATCAGTGCCTCTGTCACTTCTTTGCAAATGAGACCAGTAAAAAGGATACGATGTTATCTAATGACATTGAGAAAGTTAAAACAACGGTATCATTTACGCCCTCAAATATCAAGGCGGCTACTCGCGAAGCAAAAAAAATAGGCACTACGTTTGCGAGATATACGAACTATTTGGTCTCTTTGGCCTTGGATATTCCGCCGCGAGTGCAGGGTGAACTCTCTGTATTTTGCACTGCACAGACTTCTGCTGTTGATGAACAAAATGGTTTGTATTGGATGTACAGGGCCAGAGAAATACAGGATAGTTATAAGGAGCTGGCCGTTTTTTGGGCGCAGAGATCACCGTATAGCAGCGAAAAAACAACCTCATTGAAAAAAATCGAGATGAAGAACGGATATATCGTATACCCGCCAGATTGGGTTGTGCTTGATGGTGTGCAGTGTGACCCAAAGGATAGTGTTCGCGCTTGTGTAATTGAAATAAAAAATGGCGAGAAATACGGTATGCCGCATTTTCTTTTTTTCACTAATAAAGACTTGGATGATCCATTTACAAAGGATGAGGAAAATTCAGTCTATTTAAGTTGTATAAAAGCAGTACCTAATTTTATTGAGGTTTTGCGGGATGGAGTGGATCAGCCTACTATGCCGATAACCGATCCAAAGTACAAAGAGGCATCCGAACGCTTCTTAGCGAGCCCAATCCCCAAGATTTTTTATATCCCGGCGACAGATGATCCGTATTATTATATGGAAGATGAGCCGCCTTTTGGTTGCCATATCGTGCGCAGCGTAAGCAAAAACGAAGAATAAAATCAAAGAATACAAAACATATTTGGCTTGAGCAATAACCGCGTTATAATACAGTTAAATGAGTTAATGGAGGACCTGTGAAATGATAGAATTCATGAAAAAAGGCATACAACGAACCTCTATTGAGCTAAGTGAAGCAAATTATGAATTAGTTCATTTATATGCGTCGTTGGCCAATGGTAAGTTAACGTATGTTCTTAACTATATCATTAAGATGATGGTAAACATCCCAGATGAAGTACGCAATAATCTTATAGACTTCTGTCGCGAACGGCTAATTGAAGCTCAAGAGAACTCATATACCTTTGATGAAAGAGTCAAAGCGCGTATCGACGCTTATAAACGGCTTCTAAAATTTTTGGAGGGCGCTACAACCAAAAAAGATGTCGTTTTATCTGGCGATGTCGCTAAGGCAAAGTCGGTGATAACCTTTGATCTCTCTAATTTTCGGGTTGCTTCGCGGGAAGCTAAAAAACTCGGAACGACATTCTCGAGGTATTTGAATTATCTGATTTCTTTAACATTAGGTATTCCTGCTCTGGTGCAGGGAGAGCTTTCGGTTTTTTGCGCTCAAAAATCAGCTTCTGTGGATGAGCAAAACAGCTTATACTGGATGTATCGAGAGCTAAATATACAGGAAAGCTATAAAGAATTAGCCATTTTTTGGGCACAGAAAGATCCATACACAAAAGAGAAAAATGTATTGCTGAAAAGAACGGACATGAAGGATGGGTATATTGTATATCCGGCAGATTGGGTTGTGCTTGACGGCGTACAGTGCGATGCTAAAGATAGTGTACGTGCCTGCGTAATCGAAGTAAAAAACGGACAAAAATACGGTATGCCGCATTTCTTGTTTTTTACTAATAAAGATTTAGGCGATCCATTTACAGTAGATGAAGAAAACGCAATATATTTAGCCTGCGTAAAGGCAGCGACTAATTTTGCACAGGTTTTGCGAGATGGAATGGATCAGCCGACTATGCCGATGTCAGACCCAAGATACAGAGAGGCGACCAACCGTTTTTTGACAAGTCCCATCCCAAGAATATTTTACATTTCGGCCACGGATGACCCATATTACTGTATGCAGGACGAGCCTTTCCTTGGTTGCCGCATTGTGCGCAGCGTAAACAAAAACGAAGGATAAAATCAAAAAAATCGCTACGTAGCAAATCTTAATTGCATAGCTAAGAGCTAAACCGAAAATGAACGCCAAACTGTAAATTTAGGGTATCCTCTAAATTTGCAGTTTCTTTTTTACCTCAAGTGTAAATTTAAAGCCCAAAATCGCAATAATTTACAAGTCGTAAATCAAGTCTTGACTTCACTTTACAAATTGGTATACTATTATATATAGAGAAAAAGAGGTGAGTTTATGGGCGAGAGAATTGCCTATGTTCGTGTTTCGACTATCGAACAAAATGAAGCCCGGCAAGTTGAAGAACTGAAAAAACATGATATACAAAAATGGTTTATCGAAAAAGTGTCCGGCAAAAATACCGATAGGCCCGAACTTCAAAAAATGCTTGATTACATAAGAGAAGGCGATACTGTATACGTCCATGATCTATCTCGATTGTCTCGCAGCACCTCAGATTTATTAAAGCTCGTAGAGTTTTTCGCCAAGAAGAAAGTAGAACTTGTCTCCAACAAAGAAAACATTGATAGTTCAACTCCGACAGGAAAACTCATGCTCACGATGATTGCTGCCATCAATGAATTCGAACGGCAAAACCTATTAGAGCGTCAAAGAGAAGGAATTGCGATTGCAAAAAGAGAGGGCAAGTACAAAGGCCATTCGGTAAAAAAAATTGATTCTGATCTTTTTGATAAAACCTATGCTGAATATAAGGATAGAAAAATCAGTAAAGCAGAAATGGCCAGACGTCTTAAAATATCAAGACCGACATTGTATAAGCTCTTTGCTGATAAGAGTTTACCTTGACACGCCCGAACCTATACACTTGGAGAGATCATGTAAGCCCTGCTTGCAGACTGTGATCTACGAGCCAATAATTTCCCACTTTAGTTGTGGGAAGCATCAACAAAATAGTTGTTCAAGGAGGCAAATTCCATTATATGCAATCAAATGTAATAACCTACAATCCGAACGTAAGAATTCCTTTTGAAAGCTACAAAAGCAATATTTGCCACCATTTAAGAATTTTAGGTGATCGAAACTTTATTAGGGATGTCTTGCTCCAAGATAACATCACAAAGTATTGGACACAAAAATGGTACCCAGAGTGCTTTTATTTGCTCGCGATGTTGGATTATATTAGCCGGCTCAACGGTATCTCGCTGTGCACCCGCTACGATAATCTGCGTCGCTGCAGCCTTGAAAGTCCATTGTACCCGCGAGATATTGAGCTGATCTGCATCTTTGCCGGCAATGATAATCGTAAAAAACAAGCCCTCGAAGAGTGTATTCCAGAATTTAAACATTATAACATTATTGAGAGTGATATAAGAAATGTGTACTAATAACATCGATAGTGGTGAAAGCTTATTCACCAAAAAGAATATCGATTCGCTTTTTAAAGAACTTGCAAAGCAATATCGAAAACTGGGAGGGAAAATTCTCCCCGCTGAAATTACTCTTATTGGTGGAGCAGCAATAATCGAGAATTATAGTTTTAGAGCCGCAACAGCTGATATTGATGCTCTTATATTAGCAACCTCTGCTATGAAGGAAGCTATTATTCGTGTTAGGGATGCATTTAACCTCTCTAACGACTGGATAAACGATGACTTTAAAGAGACCAGTTCGTATTCGCCCAGACTACGAGAATTTTCAAAGCATTACAAAGATTTTTACGGAGTTTTAGAAGTACGTACAATAGCAGCAGAATACCTAATTGCTATGAAATTGAGATCAGGGCGAGAATATAAACATGATTTTTCTGATATTGTCGGAATACTCAAAGAACACAAAGAGAATAATGTTGCCATTACACAGCAGCAAATCAGTAATGCAGTTAAAAATTTGTATGGTGGATGGGATAACATCCCTTCACAAAGTCTGAGATTCCTTTATGATGTTTTCAAAGACCAAGATTACGCTCAAAAATACGAAAAAGTTTCAGAGTTAGAAAATCAATCAAGTAGATTACTGGCGCAATTTGTAGAATCGTATCCGGCGATTGTCAATAATTCTAACGCAAATGAAATACTCCATTCTCTTCTGGATGATACTCCACCTGTCCGTGGAGTTGTCGATTTTTGTGAAAAATATAAAGACTCAAACATTGTTTCAGAAGAGCGGAAAAATGATAAAGAGTAAAAGCCTTGCAAATAGCAAGGCTCAGCTTGTCGAAAAAAGTCACCGAAAGGTGGCTTTTTTCTCGTAAAATCGTGCAGAATATGGTATAATTAAGTACGGATGATTGACTGCACCCTCCACAAAAGAGTCATGCTCCAGTGTGACTGCATCCAATGCTTGCTTATCAATTAGATAGTTTATCGAAAAGCGCCGTGAAACCCATATCTTCAGATATGGGGATATATAAGGCGGTGCAGGAGCGTTCTATATCATGTATAATTAAGAAAAGGGCGCAACATGCCCGAACCTATACGTCATTGCTCCAACACGGTCGTCGTTGGATTGTATTTTGCTTTACTGAACGGCCAAAATCGCTCCCCGAATTACACAAAATCTTTCTTTTGTACAATTTTAACCGTACTACTTTTTGATTTCAACAAATCTTGCCAATTCTTCTCATCTCTACAAATCCCGATCTGTTTTATTGAATTGATGAACCCAACCTCGTGCATAACGCACAGTTTGAATCAAATCTATCACTTTTTCTTTTGTGGTTAAATCGTCCTGTACTGGATGATTTGCGAAATATTCGTTTAGCGCATCTTCAATATAGCAAAGTTCCCAGTAACTTAACGTTTTAGTTAATTTGTGGTAATCTCTCATAACAACACCTCTTGAATGGATTTGTAAGCTTATGATTCATTTTCTGCTGTGAGCTGACTTATGTTGTTGGTTATTTTGTAATAGTATGGATCATCTGGACTCTGGTCAATAGTTTCAACAAAATAGGCGATTTTCTCCGATAACCGAATTTTGTATGTTAAATTTGCATTTTTTCCGGTTTTGATAGTTATAGTAAGGTATGAATCGCTGGATGATGTATTAGAAGTAAAAAAGCCAAGAAATCCCCAAGTGGAGGTGCTGGTTCCACTTGTATGAACAGAAAGATTTCCTTCAGCACTAAATAGTGTTTCGTTGGTTTCGGTGTTGGTTACAGTCACTCGAGTTATTTCTGCTGAATTTTTCTCTAATTCTTCATCGAAATTACTGGCGACAGGAAAATTTATAATCGCTACCACCAATAGTGCAACTTTTATAAGAGTCTTTCCTAACGGTATTTCTTTATATACACGCCATTCGTAATATAAGACTATGGAGGAGCTGATTACATAGACGGCTAATAGAATACAAAGTAGATTTGTAAACATTTATTTTTTATACCTCCGAATTTAATATTGCCAGCAAAGTGTGCGCTAACCCGGACTTCTCCCTGTGCCTTACACGCTGAAAGAAGTTTTGATATGTGTCATCGAGATCACGGAGAGAAGACCGTAACGCCGTTACATCCACTTCTCACAGCCATTTGCAGTTTCTCTGGACTGCTTATATAGTTTTTTCTACATTATACATGATATAAAGTGTACAGGCAACACATCTTTATGCCATATACTTACATTCATTTTCACAATTCTTCTGCCTTTTCTGATTTTTGTTCCAAATTATGCTGTCAAGGCCCTTAACGGTAAGTTTTGGGTAATCATTTTTCAGCTCTGCAACTGCTTCTGAGAATATGATCTGACACTCTTTATCGCTCACATCCATGCCGCAGGCATCTTTAATGCAGCGATGAATATGGACATCCGGCTTGCAGCGATTGTCATCTCCTGCAAGCATAAATAAGTAGTTCATTCCCGCATCCCTTACACCTTTAACCGAGCGAACAATAAGCTCTAACAATTCTCGCTCTGGAAACCTGTTAAAATCATCGACCGTCTCAATTCCAACTGTTTTTAAATATTTAGCTAATTTAAGGCAAATAGCCGATTTCAATATACCTCCGGATTTTTGGCTATTCATAAATACGCTTTTCGCAAATTTCTCTGGTGATACTGCTTCTATTCGCTCAATAAATTTTGAGAGAGTATCTCCAGATTTATTACAGTCACCATCCATGTACTTTTCAGCATAGCGTTCTACAACTTTAACTGTAGTCTTGTAATTTGCCCTGAGCGAGTATACGCAATCAATGATACAAACCGAAAGAGATTTGTAATCGTATGCAAGTTGAGCGTTTAAATCATAGTGTTCTCTACAATATTCAGCAAAAATTTCTGTAAGTTTGTGTAACATAGTTTTTTCCACTTTCTTAAAAGCATTTAAATAAAAGCAAACAAAGTACAAATAATATTGATAACTTGCTTGACAATGTATACCAAACAGCATATAATATCATTGAAAGGTAGTGATAATATGGCAACTGCACCTACTCAAATTCGTATTGATTCTGATGTAAAAAAGCAAGCAAATGATTTATTTAGCCATCTGGGGCTTGATATGTCAAGTGCAGTAAACATTTTTCTTCATCAGTGCATTCTTCGTGGCGGTCTTCCGTTTAATGTTGAAATGCCACAATTCAATCAAAAAACATTGGATGCCATGGAAGAAGCCAAACGCATTTCTCAAAACCCAAACATTAAAGGGTACGAGACCATGGATGAATTGAGAAAGGCATTGGAAGATTAAGTGTATACAGTTAAATTTACCAATGATTATAAAAAGAGTTATAAGCTTATGAAAAAGCGTGGTTTAGACTTGTCGCTCCTTGATGAAGTTGTTGACACACTACGTCAAGGTAAGCAACTCGACTCAAAATATCGGGATCATGGATTAAGTGGGAATTTTCAAGGATTTAGAGAATGCCATATAAAGCCCGACTGGCTTTTGATATATCTAATTGAAAACGAAATTCTTACTTTAACCCTTGTGGATACAGGTTCTCATTCCGATATTCTGAAAATTTAATCTCTCATCAGTAAAGCAGAACTCCACACGAGCTCTGCTTTTTTCATTTAGTCAAAAGCTTGGAAATAACCACCAGCATCTCTACCTCACTTTGAGCAAGCTAATAGTTTTTGAATCGCCTGATCGTCACGTTCTGCGTTGTGTCACGGTATGAACAGAAATTCAAGCTGTTGTTTCTCCCATACGCTTGAATTGCAAGAGCTGCGCTTCAGTAAGCTCCGGGCAGTCCGCGTCCAGTTCATCCGAGCGAGATTCCAATGCTTGCAGCATGGAAATCTGGGCGTCCGTAAGGAGCTTATTCACATCAATTTCCTTTTTCGTAGTCATGGTTTATCCCCCTAACCCATCGCTTTTCTCACGAATTTTCTTCATCGTCTTGCTCGAGCGCCGGCATCATTTCTTCAACACTATCATAAGGGCCAAATATATTTTCTCCATTTTCAGCATCTTCCATAGCAGCGTAAGTTGTGGAGTTTGGTTCTTCTCCTGATTTACTTTTTTTAACGATATATTCAAGAGATGATTTGCAGAAAATAGATGCAGATAGCCACCCATTTCTCCCTTGCTCATCTTTTGTATGTTCGAGCTGCTCGATGGCTTCTTGCAGCGCCGGAAGATCACCATGCTCGATTGGACGACCGAGAACGTGCTCCATCACGGCGCCGATCTCAATCAGGCGTTTGGTACGTGCTTTGCGTTCTTTTTCACGTTCCCTATTTTGCAGACGGCGTTTTTCGGCTCTAATTGCATCGATTTTTGCTTTTGCAGCAGCTTCGTGCTGCTTGATTTGTTCAAAGCGATTAGCGTGTTCTTTTTTCACGTACTCATCCCCTTTTTAGTTCTCTCGCTCCATATTCTTTTTTGCGGAGAGTTTTCCGAACTCTCGCGCATAATCCGCAACCGACCTGACAGAGCGCTCTTTCTTACTGCGTAAGAGATTTGTATACCAATGGCCTGTCTTTACGTCGCTTACCAAGGCTCCTCTGTTCCCTTTAATATAAGCTTGAATCACGTCCACATTGCTTATTTCTCGGTCATCTGCGTTTTTATAGTTATCCGCAAAATCATCAAATTGTTCTGCGTATTGTACAACCTCTGGATGCTTATTGAAATAAGCAATCCATAAACCACAATATAAATCCTCTGCATCGCTTGCAGGAAGCGCATTTCCCGTGTAGGGATCAATTATATAGCTAAACGGTTTATCTTTTCCTGCCTTTTTCCCATCTGTGGTGCGTTTAGCATCTTGATACCACTCTTCAATACTCTTCTCTTTCCCATGAATCATGACTTTTGCAAACAAAGCACAATATCTTCTATCACCTCGGATAGAACAGTCCAAGACCTTTCTTATCGATGTCGCGGCAGTTTTATCTTTATCGAGACGTCGCTTTATATTCTCATAGGTCTTCTCGTCTTTTTCGATCAGTATACTATCTCTATGTGTATTTAGCGCAGCTTCTCCAAGTACACCACTCCCTGCAAATTGGTCTAATACCAATTCACCTTCTTGTGTCACAAATTTTAATATTTGTTCCAACAATTTCACCGGCTTTTCCGCCTGATGTATCTTATCTTTTTTTGCGAGAGGATCTACATCAAAAGCGGTAGGAAGCATACCGGCTGCGCCAGACATATAATGTTCAGTTTCAGGATTGGCTTTATTCTTTTTAGCATCAGGGCGAAGATTGCGAGCTTTTCCCTTCGTAAAAAAACAAACGTCTTCTGTGTTTTTTGACTTTCTTCCGGTATTCGCGACAAAATCGCCTTTTTTCCATGCTACTTTGGCATAGTAATCCAGACCGGCTTTTCTTGCATACTCTTTAACCTGATAGAGATATTGATAATTTTCTCCGTTTTCTTCTGGCAAAAACTCCACGAGAAAACATCCATGTTTCAAAACACGTTGTTTTTCAAAAAAATCTTTTTCTGTATACTTAAATAGGCCGTAGTCCGCAAAATTACGGTTGCCGCCTTTGAGACTTGAATTTAGTTGGTATGGATGATCTGTGATAATGGCATCAAGAGAATTGTCTTCAAAAATAGAAAGGTCACGTCCATCTCCGTTAATGAGCAAGCATGTATTTTCATGCCCTGCATCGTCTTTTCGAGTTACTGTATATAAACCTTTTCCAACACGTTCAAACAGCCCTTTATCTATACCTTCATATATTCTCGCTCGAATACTGGGTGCATTTACATCGCGTTTTTGATGTTCCAAAACCAATTCATTTGCTTCTTGAATTGTAAAGTATTCGGTGTCTTTAAAGTAGTCAAAAAGGGTAGTTTGTATGCCTTTCTGCTTCTCCATATGCCTTATCACTCTCGCTCCATACTATCTTTACTTTGCTGTTTATGCTGCTCTGCAAATTCAGCTACCGTTCGCACGGCACTGTTTTTGGCAAGGCAGTTTTCTAAGGGATCGTTTCCTACTCCTATCTGAATTGCTTTTTTCTGTTCTTCAGATCCCCTATAAACAACAGTTTCAAGGCTGTCACATGCAAAGAAAGCCCATGGACCTATTTCTTTAATATTTTCCGATAGTGTTACAGACTGAAGTCTTTGACAGCCGTTAAACATGCCCGTCCCTATTTTTTCCAAATCAGCAGGCAATACCACATGTTCGATTGTTTTGCAGCCATTGAACACGCCTTCCCCTATTTTTAATTCATCAGGTAAAATCATATCGCCCGTTAAAGACCAGCACCCACTAAAAGCATGATCCCCAATTTCTTTGATGTCCTGCGGCAACACGATTGAGGTTAAGTTATGGCAAGATGAAAAAGCACTTGCGCCAATTTTTGTGATCGTGTCCGGCAGCACTACTTTTTCCAGTGTAGAATCTGTAAACGCGTGATCTCCTATCTCACGCACCTCATACCCTACACCCTCTAAAGAAATAAAAGTTCTCGGAATTCTAATTTCCTTTTCCCTTCCCACATAGCCTATCATTTCAAGATTATTTGCCTCAAGGGAAAAAGGCTTGTATTCCTTCATAGAGGCTAATTGCGAAAGATTTTCTTCCCGTCTACCTTCATTGACACAATCTCTGCAAGTCTTACCATGCAATTTGTTGCAGTAATCTTCCATAGTCAGAATCAACTTCATCTTTTCCGCGGCAAACAAAGGAATTTCTATTGAATTCTGCTTTTCACTTCCATTATCAATATACCAATATGTAGCTTTTAAGCTCACCGTGTTATTTACAACATTGTACACCGGATAGAAGTTTATATTGTCCATTGGCTCAAGGTCTTCAAAATGTGTTTTTTCCGTTGCAAAGGCAACTGCTTCTTTCAGCCTATAAACAAGATCGTCAGTTGCCCGCACATAGCCTTCAACGCCTTCGACACTGAAAAGTAGCTCATCGTCATAAACGAACTCCGAAATCTTCTTGGTAAAGCGATTGAAAATGTCATTAAAAAAGCTGTCCACGTTATATTCAAGAATTGCCATGATATTTCCTCCATATTGCAAATTTGATTGTTGCGTTCCCTCTATCATTGTACCGTTTTGCTTCTTATTATACAAGAGTATTCTTTGAGGTGTCAATTTTTCGCTCACCTATAATTTTGTTTTCATTCTGCTAACAAAGCGCTTTTATGAACGATCCATGTGCTATTCCCACAATACTCTTTTCTATCGTATCTTTCTACAACAAAGCAGTGCGGATAATAGATAGATTCTCCAAGCAAACGGTACATTGCCGTTTCATCCATCTTAGGCGGCGCTTCACCCAAGACAGCATATCCAGTGCGACAGCGTATACAATATAGTTTTTCGTTCATGAACAAATCCCCCTTTTATCGAGAAGCGTCGCAAAGCCCTTGCCTTTAGGTTTGAGAATATATGGCGTAGACATTGCAAGATCACTCTATATCATGTATAATTAAGAAAAGATAGGACGCGGCACACCCAAGCCTATACGTTTGAGGGAATCGTGTAAAACCTACTTGCAGGCCATATAACAAGCAGAGAAAGCATCTTTCGAGAAATCGACAGGTGCTTTTATATTTTTTCAAACAGAGACATTTGGTTATACTGCTTGAAATTTGTCCAAACAACTTCTTCAACAAATTCTCCAGAGGTGATTTGCGATGCCACCGTATCTTTATGCCAACCGGCGAGTTTGCTGTCATATAGATCACACGAATATCCAGATAGGACAATTTTGGCTTTACTTTTTAGGATGAGATCCAGAAAGTTCTCTTGCTGCAGGTCATCCATCTCAAAATTGTACATGCGTCCACTTTTACGTGCGCTGCGCACATACGGTGGGTCTAAGTACATGAGCACATCAGGAGAATCATACCTCTCAATTAAGCGTAGCGCATCCATGTGTTCTATTTGAACTAAATTGGTGGTACTACCTCTTAGCCTTGTTACCGCCTCATCAATCGTATCGGTGATATTCCCCCATTTACACGCAGTGCCGCCAATTTTAAGCGTTTTGTGGTTTCGCCAGCCGCACCGTGTGTTCATCTTAGCTCCGATTGCTTGTGTCGTGCGAACGAAATACCGCCTTGCTCGCTCAACTGAGTCTTCACACGGCTCAAACGCTAAATCGTATTCTTCACGGCTATACGGAGTTAGCTCCAATTTTCTTTTTAGTTCTTCTGGTTGATCTCTCAGCACAGCAAACACATTGACAATTTCGCTCTCCAAGTCGTTTATTGTTTCTACACCGCTCGGCCGCTTGTTGAAGAACACCGCGCCGGACCCTACAAATGGTTCAAGGTAGATCATCTTTTCGTAGTCTGGCGGAAAATGTTCAATAATCCATTCCGCCAACCTCCACTTGGAGCCAGGATACCTAAATATTGCTCTCATCTTTCTCCCTTTCGATAGCTTCCTGATCCTTCAGCAGCTCAGTCTTGGGATCAGAAACAATTAACCCTTTCATCTTCTCCTTTTCAAAAGCAGAAGGCAGCAAGACCGGTGTCATACTATTTCTCTCCATAAAATACACCCACCAAGCTTCTAAAAATCGAAAGTATGGTGCTGAAAAGCTTCAGCTATTGCTTGAGTGATCTGGTGATATTCTACCGAAGTTAGATCGGCGGGGTACAGCCTTATTGTTTTTAAATCTTCGCTTTGGCAATCGTCAGCAAAAAAGCATACCAAACCTTTTTCAAGTGCCTGTTCCGTTCCATTCTCGTATTTGATTACAATTTTATCTACATTTGATTTCAAATGCACTGTTCCCGTTTTTTCTAATATTGACATATTTTACCTCCTACGCCCACTGGGCTTTTAAATTCAAGTTAACTAAGCTATTGATACTTTAATTCTCTCTTTCCTTTCCATGAGGTGAAATTCAGTTATCTAATTTTTTGTATTCTTCTACAACCGGATCATCTGGCAAAGTACCGGGATTTAATGTTAATTCGATTTTGGTATTACCCTTATTCATATCTAACGAAGCAAGATATTGCAGTTTTTCTTCCGTGGTCATTTTGAAGAATGATTCCGGCAACGGAACTGTAATTATCTTTTCTTTTTCGTATGCAGCTTGCACTGTACGGACAAAATTGTCATGTGCCTTCATACGTTGGGTGTCTTCTTCATCTTGAAGTTTTTCTCTATACGCTTTGCGTGCCTCCCCATCTTCCGCATAAGCTATGCCGTCAACGATTGGTTTTTCTGTAGTAAAAGAGATCGGATAAATTGTTCTTTCAAAAACAAAGAAGTTTGGATAGGTAAAAAATTCGTCACAGTTATTTTCTTCGACAGACATCCATATATCATCCTTAAATATCCCCGCATATTTAGGGAACAAGCTTTTTATATGGTCTTTTGTATAAGAATCTCCAATTACGCCAAGACCATATATTTTGTTTGACGGAAAAATCTGCTTTATTTGTTCTTTGAAAACGATTTTGCCATTATATAAATCTATTTTCTTTAGTACCTTCTTTACGGTTATACGAGCTACAATCCTGTCAATACCATCAAAAATAGGTTCATGAAGAATAATAAGAAGCGAAATTACTATTCCGGATAGCCCCATAATAAGCAAATAATTACTTTCAAACATTTCCAAATCTCCTAACCGTGAAATCTCTTTTCATTTTCGTAGGCATCCCATACCGTGTGATTGAAATCATTATGCTCCCGCGCTATTTGCGCGGCCTTATATTCTTTGCGCTTCATTTTGTCTGCTGCATAGTCTTCTTCAAATACGATTGGATTTCCCGTCGTAAACGAAATAGGGTAGATCTTCTTCTGAAAGACATAAAAGCTCGGATATAGAAAGAACTTATCATGCACTGCTTCCACAGAAGATTGACCTTTTTTTATAAAGAACTTCATAATCATAAAAGCCTGAATACTCTGGAAACCATTCTGTGATGTCTTCAAAATCGTCATCATCATATACCTTCTCAAAAAAATTGAATGAGAGGAAATCCAACAGCTGATCTTTTGTTACAATCTTTCCTTCCAAATCATTGAGCTTATTCGTGGCTTCTTTGATGCTCTGATTTACTTTTCTTTTGCGAATTGGATTATAGAACAAATCCTCTAATATTTTCACTAACGTTATCACGAGCACCGGTAACACCATTTTCAGCAGCAGCGCGCCTGTTCGCATAACGCTGTTCCGGTGTTAATCTTGCTTTTGTAGGCATATAAATCCATTATCCTCTCATTATTCTTGGAAGAAAGCAATCCATTCTTCCAGCTCGATTGCTTTTTCTTCTGCTCTTGCTTCTTTGCTTTTACAATTCCAGCTACGCCGCAACTCATTTGTTACCTTTCGGATCGTGTTCAGTTCACAGCGCTTTTCGTCTGTAGGCTTCGCCTCATATTGTTCGCACAAAGCCTTCCAACAGTTTTCTAATGAACAGAAAAGAAACTCGACCTCATCCTTTTGCTTTTCTATTTCCTCCGGCGTTAAACAAGTATCCATGTATGCACCTAACAACCGGCACACTTCGTCCCAGTTTTTTGGGTCGTAAGATATTTTATTCATAGACAATTTCCCTTTTCGATAAAAGCCGAGTTATTGAACTTGGCTTTTATCTTATTTATTCTACTATGTTTTACGGCTTGAACACATATTTTACCATCAAAAAGGCTAATAGCACAAACATAAATACCATGCCCAACATCCGTAATTTATATACGCAAGTATTCTGCCGCCACATAGCCCGTTTGGCCTGCATATTGCACTTTATACCACCCAGAATTAGAACGATCCAAAACCGTAACCGTTTTGTTGTACGGAATCGTCAAAATCACGCCATAATTCGTACCGGCTCCGCGGCGCAGATTCAAACCGACATACGGCTTGATCCACCCGGTGACCGTTGTACCCGGATTCGGCTTCGGCGTCGTGCTTGGCGTTTCTGCGGTTGTCTGGCTGACCTTCAGGTATTGCGAAGCCACATAGCCGGTCTGGTTGCCGTACTGCACCTTATACCACGCGGAATTGGAGCGGTCTAAAACCGTCACCGTCATGTTGTACGGAATCGTCAAAATCACACCGTAATTCGTTCCCGCTCCGCGGCGCAGGTTCAGTCCAACGTCTGCCGTAATTCTGCCGGTAACCGTCGTGCTCGGAGTCGGCGCAGGCGCTGCATCCGGCGTAGTGGTCACCGTGCTCACGCTCAAATACTGCGAAGCAACGTAACCGGTACTACTTCCGTATTGCACCTTATACCATGCCGAATTCGAGCGGTCTAAAACCGTCACCGTCTTATTATACGGAATCGTCAAAATCACGCCGTAGCTCGTTCCCGCCCCGCGGCGCAGATTCAAACCGACATCCGCCGTAACCTTGCCGATAACGGTTGTGACCGGCGTAGGCGCAGGGGTCGCTGTGGGAGCCGGTGTCGCCGTTGGTGCGGCGGTCGGCGCAGCTGTGGGCGCTGCCGTCGGCACAGGCGTCGGCTCCGGTGTCTCCGTCGGCACAGCTGCCGTAGTCGTATTATCCACCTTGATCACAATGAAAATAGAGGGGCTCGAAGCCGGTGTGATTTCCGTGATCATGTTGCCTCTATTGCCGTTGCTGTCTGCATACGAGGTCAGCAGGCTGTGCCACATTTTGTCCTCGCTCGGGGTATCGCCCCAGAAAAAGCCGATATGCGTATCGCGGTTCGAGGGCGAGCCGCTGCCCGGCAGCATTAAGATCATGTCACCCTTTACAAGCTTGCCGTCCGAGAGCATTTCCTCTTTAGTTTTGTAAACGTAGGTTTTCAAATCGCCGTTGATGATCCAGCTATTGTAGTTGGAAGCACCCGCAAGCAGATCACGGGATTTATACGACGCATACCAATCTGCGCCGCCCGTGACCGAACCGTTCGCGCACATTAAAGCCTGCACGGAGTTTTCCGGCGTTGCATTGTGCGTATTGATGTTCGCCGTACCGGCGTTTAAACCGAGCTTGCAAAGCACATAGCTGACAAAGCCCGCACAGTTTAACCCGGCGCTTCCGTAATTGTAGCTCGTATCGCCGTTTGGAGACTGCCAGTCTGCACTCTTATACGGCGTGCCAAGATAATAATGGTCGTTTTCGTGCGCCGTCAGCTCCTGTACGATGCCTTCACGCGTCACGCCCCAATCTGAAACGGTCTTTGTGCCATTCGGATGGTACAAGTTTCCGTACACCCAGTTCCAATCGTACGCTGCAAGCAGCAAGGAGGTTCCGTATTCCAGCACCGGCTGCGGGTCTTCCTTCCTGCCGGTCTCGCTCATCACCTCAAAGTGCAGGTGTGCGCCCGTGGCATTGCCCGTTGCGCCCACGCGGCCGATGCGCTGCCCACGCACCACTTCGTCGCCCGCCTGCACATTGATTTCCGATAAATGCGCATACAAGGTACTGTTTCCGTCCGGGTGCGCGATCTCGACCATGTTGCCGTAGCTCATCATCCCGTCAGCGTCTTGTGTGCCATCCCAAACCTGCACGTAAGACACCGTGCCTTCTTCGGCTGCCACCACAGCAGAGCCCTGCGCAGCCGCTATGTCCCAAGCAGTGTGCTGCTCGCTGTATTCCTGTGTAATCTCGTCCCCATCGGGAACCGGGAACAAATAGAGACCGCCGGTCTCGTAGTCCGATAAAACTTCATACTCCAGCTTTACCGGGTCTGCCATCGGCTGCGGCGTAGATTCCTGACTAACCTCTGGTGATACACTCAAAGCATCATCCGACTTAGGCGAGCTTGTAAGTTCCGAATCCGGTGATATAGTGGCTTTTGGTACTACATTTTCGGGCGGCAGCTCTGATGCTGAACTTTCTTCTAATGTAGAATCTGCTTCATACGCATCATCCGCAAGCACAAAAGTTGAACCAAATGTAAAAAGCAATGTAATTGCAAGTATTAAAGCTGTTATTCTTTGCATAATCTATCCTTTTAAATGCTTATCTATATTCCCAATGCCCCTGTTCTTCTTGCGCAGGCTCATCAACAACCCAATGCTGACCTGTTTTTACCCAATAAGATTCTCCCGGAACTTCTGTATAACTCCAGCATGTGCTTAAATCGCCCTCATGGACAAATAAAGCATCCTTTGTCGTAAAAGTTTCTCCGCACTGATTACAGCGATAAACAACATCACTCCACCAATACCCATCTTCTTCCCAATGACCAACCTCTTCTTTTGCCGGAACATCTACAACCCAAACTTTTTCCTTAGGCTTCGGCGTCGCGGTAGGCACGGCTGTTGGCGCTGCGGTAGGAGCTGCCGTAGGCTTGGCCGTCGGAGCGGTGGTCGGTTTGGCTGTTGCAGCAGGCTTCGGCGTCGCAGTTGCAGACGGTTTAGAGGTAGGCTTTGCTGTCGGTGCAGCGGTCGGCTTTACAGTAGGCTTCGGCGTTGCAGTAGCCGAGGGCTTCGCGGTCGCGCTGCTGCCGGAAGACGGCTTGCTCACAGCGTTGTTGCCGGAGCTGGGCTTCGTTGTGGCAGACGGTTTTGCGGTTGCACTCGGCTTCGATACTGTGCTGCCGGTAGAACTTGAAG
>OFMP01000848.1_pt1 | contig 18268 bp, 11 predicted proteins | sample 1541841 | NCBI WGS metagenome assembly OFMP01 (sample SAMN04209226, study PRJEB22552) | human gut metagenome | biome: gut; material: feces | host: Homo sapiens | place: USA: Oklahoma
AGGTCTTGGCAAGGGCATGGTGCGCCTCGTCAATCACTATCATTCCCGGTTCTTCTTCTATCTCGTCGTAGTGTCTCATCAGCCACTGAATGGACATCGCCTTGACGGATGACAATAGGGAAGAGGTGTTTGATGCGAAATAAGAATGGGACTTTCTTACGGTTTCGTCTATCTGTGACACCAGCTCTCTTCTATGGGCTACAATCCATACTTTCTCCATTGGATTGTTGCTCACAAAAGAGTCTATAACTGCTGTTAACAGGTATGTCTTACCTGTTCCCGTTGGCATTTGAGCCATCACGGACCGATGAAGGCGCAACTCACCTTCAATGCGCCCCTTCATGTCCTCCTGATAATCATAAAGTTTGATTTTCATCACCCAATAGAATTATTTAAGCGTTTCATTCATTTTGCTCCAGTCTCTGTTCATCAGTTCCTCTATCATGCCATAAATCTTTTTAGCATATCTCGTTCTGGCATGATTGTCATAGAGCGTACCACTCAGGATACTTTCATAAAATAGGATGACAAGGCTTTCAGCCTGACACCTGAATCTCCTATATTGCCTTTCATCATACTCCTTGTTGTGCCAGTAGTAGGCACCCGCCCAATTACGCTGATGATCATTCAGAATCTCTGAAGTAAGAAAAACATACTTTATCAAAGTAGCCTTCCTACCCTTCATCAATTCGTTTATCTTGCTGTGGAATACCAAAAAGGCATTGAATGACATGCCCTCCATGACGGCTTTCAATTCAGCACTCTTTTTCTTGACAAGAACCTGATTTGCCTCCACCTTCGCAGCAATCTCATTCTCCTGCTTAATCTGTTCTTCCAGATAGGTCGTGTCCCATTTCCTCCAGATGAGCTTCCTGATATAGACGTCCAGTTCCAAGGCCAACTTACCTTCCAGAGTCTCCTTCACCTGAAATTTCTCATCCAATAATAAGTCGCGCATCTTCGATAACAACTGATAAACTGTTGAAGAAATCAACTCCCGCTCAGCAGCAGCATCTTCTCCTGCAATTACCTTGTCACCCAAGCAAGCAATATTCTTCTCCAATTTCCCCAACTCATCGGAAGAAAAGCACCCAAATTGCTCCAACTTGCTCATCATGCCATGAATTTCAAAATACAAGGCATTGCAAAATGTGACAAAATCCATGTCTTTCAGCGACTTCATGAAGATAGGAAGATAGCAGATGACAGGATAAACCTCCATACTCTGAGGCATCTCCATTTCCTTCGGCAACTCCACACCCGAAGCCTTGCCATCCTCTCTTGCTGTCGATATAATCTCGCCAGTCTCAGGATTTCGGGCATCGAGATAATTGCCAAAGTCAACCCCCTTGTCAATTGAGTCCATACCCGTCAACTCCTTCAACAACACCTTCGGCTGCTTGGCATCGCTCTTCATGATTTCCCGGAACACATCCACGCTTGCCATGCACAGATTACCCACGGCAGAGGCAAAGGCCACGTTCATCAACAGATTACCATGCAACAGATCATCAAACTTTTCTCCATAGATGCGCATTGAGATGTACCATTCCTTGGGATTCCCCTCAAAGCCGATAGCAGATATGTGAATGTCCTCAGCCGTATCAGTATGCTGTCCGTACAGACTGCTGATAACTGGATATTTCTTCCGGAAATGTTTTTTGATGATCTGTTCGTAACGGTCATAACCATTCTCAGCAAAATCAAGTACATGCGCCCATCGGCAACATGCCATGATGTAACCGTCATGGTTCAGGAAGTTAATGTTGAAGTACTGGTGCTCGTTGATCCTCACCGTCACCTCCAACTGCTTGTTGGTCTTTTTATTGAACGCAAACGTGCCTTCAGACGGAAAATCCAAAGGCACGCTCGTTGTGAACACGGGTAAAATTATAGGTGCTTCTCTCATTGTTTCTGTTTCATTATTGGTATAGTTGATGATTTACAGGAGTGATTTCTCCATGTCGTTTGGCTCACGAGTCACTGCCATCGGCTCTCCTTCAAATGGTGTCTCTGGCATCAAGTCCATCAACTTCTTCTTCATGCCTCGATGATTGGGGTATTGTCCGGCAGTCTCTGCAATGAAACGACATACCTCCTGCCTCTTCTCCTCATGGTTCCAAGCCTTGACAGCTACCACCAAAGCCTGATAACTGTCAAATAACAGCTTACCAATACGCCTTTTATACTCACCAACCAAATCCTGTATATCATCTCGGTTGATGAGCAGTGGTATATGCTTGCACAGCGCCATGGCGATGGCATACGCTGCATCGGGTCTGTTCTTCTCCAATATCTGTGGAATGGATTTCTTATGCCATCGTTCCAGCAGTCGCAGCTGAGCCATGAAGTCATCATTATCCCTTGGCTCAAAGCTCACTTCCTGCAGGAGATATTTGGAGTATTCCTCCTCATAATCCACACTCAGCCCTTTGGGAATATAGTTGATCCTCGGTCGCTCCATCCGAGCCCAATACCGCTGCCTCTCCATCATCCGTTTGCGCTGCTCATCATTTTTGATGCGCACCAGCTTCTCATAGCTCACCATCGTCTCTATCTCCCTGAACTCAGGAGTATTCATCACCTCAGCCTTCAGATGCTTCTTGATGAGTTTCTCCAAGTAACGCCTCCAAACCTCTTTATTCTCTTCCGTAACAAAGGATGGGCATTGCTCTCCGTAGCAAGTCTTCCAGGTAAATGGCTCAATGTCTAGATGCCAGAGAAAGGATTTATGTTGTGGGTTGTTGTTCATTTTACTTTGGTTTACGTTTTAAAACTTTTCCTGTCAGATAATCACCTTTCTCTTTTACCAGACCAATATATTTGGACTGGTGTAGAGCTTCCATGAAATGCTGTGCTCCTTCTATTTGCTTGGAAATAGAATAAACCTCTCCTTGTTTATCAAGTCCTTCAAATATACCTTTTGTTTTAGCGAAGATACCAGCCAGTTCATTTATAGCTATTAATCTTTTCGCAATACAACATGTACTAGCTAAAATCTTTAAAGCAGGATTGTCTGACTTTTCCATAGCTTCCTTATATAGAGACAAGTTAAACTCACTGTCAGATTTGCTGAAATATGACAGTAAAGCATTAGCAATAATAGGCGTAACACTTTCCGTTTCAATTTTATCCAATATGAAGCTATGGTATTTCTTATATTCTACCCAGCTCAGTATCTCAACAACTGTAGTTATGCTAAAAGCAAATTCATCCCACTCTGATATAATTTTATCTGGATCCTTACATAGGAGGTATTTGCTCAGCTTTGGGTTTCCTTTTATTATGTCTTGATAAATACTTGGAGAAACAGTAATGATGCCTTCATCTACAACATATCTTACTCTGGTTTCATTTAATTGTGACAGTTCCTTACTCCAAACATCTATTAGCCAATGGTTATTAAATATGGAGAAAGCTATATTGTCATTAATATTGTCAGACTTTACAACACTTGCTAACAACTCTGTTTCATGTTCATCATTACTTTGCACAAGCTTTGTAAATTCTTCCATGGTCTTTTCCTCATTGAGATTCATGAATACAACAAGCGAACTGTCTATTTTCCAAGTACCTATGCAAGAGCAGTAATGTTTAACATTTTCAATCGTCATTTTAATTTTGTTTTCCCAGAACAAATTTCTTACGATATTTTCATCTGAAATACCCTTACAATCATCCCACAAAGTATCATTATGCTTGATAAGTTTAATAATATCGCTCGTTTGAATATCTTCATCCATTAAAGACACTATTGTATCAGAAGATTCATGGATGTTGCTTGAAGCAAGCATAAGATTTTCCACAAATGCTGGTAATTCCAGAAGAACATAATCCTGAAGTTCATTCAGTTCTGTCTCTTCTATAGAAGTATAAATTGCAGAATCCAAATTAACTACAGGCAAATCATTATGCTTGAATATCACCTTGATATTATCCAATGTTAGAGCATACATATTATTCTCATATATATAAGAATATGTGTCAGCAGCATTGCTGTCATCTATCAACGATTGAACATTTAAATTCAACAAATCAAGAAGTTCCCGCGCCCTTACTTGATCTATATCTTCAAACAAATCAGAATAATTGTTATTATCGTTTATATAAGTATTGAATGGATATGAGGTGTTTATAGCTCTAATGTCGTTTATGTCTGCATACTTAAACAGCGTGGAAATAACCCTGTCTTTATCCTTGTTGGTATGCTTCTTATCCATATCTAATGATTTCCAAACATTTTTATCAATATGAGCTAATCGCTTGATAAAGGTCGGCACACAATTGCCTTCTTGCATGAATTGATATAGCAAATCTATATATTGTTCATGAACAACCATTTGTTTAAGAATAGCATCACATTCTTCCTCATATTCATCTTCATGTAGTAAACAATATTCCAACAGATCTTTGTTCAATATACCCTTATGGTCATAATCTACAGCAGATAGGTTCTGGATAAGAGAAGGAATTTCTTGCAACTTATAATCAAATTCCTTTGGTGCATTGAATTTGATAGAAAGAAGGAATTCCTGATCAGAAGGTGTTAGTCTTCCTTCTTGGAATATTGAAATATAGAAGAAATACTCTTCGTCTATATATCCCTTTTCCAAGAGATATTTGAGAACCTCATAATTATCTTCTTGACCTTTTTGTATGTCCACATGCTCAAAGATATTCCTATTTGATTTTGTAATATCAGAGAGTGTATATTTTTCTATGAAAGATATCTCATCCATAAAAGCCTTGCGTTCATCTCTTAGTTTTTCTATTTTGTTATTCGCAACAGATTGAATGAGTTTTTTCCTTATGCTATATTTATAACTTTCACCCAAAGTAGCTTTGATTTCATCAAGATTAGGTCGCCTAGATGAAGAATTGAAACCATTGCTTATAAAATAAATTTTACCTTTAAGTATATGCTGTATATTTTCTTCAGAAAATAAACTACTGATATTTGTTTGGTAGCCATTACAATATATTTCCCAGCCCACACCTGGCCATAATTTCAATAACTTTCCAACAATAACAGCGCGCAATTCTTCTATAGACCTAAGAGTCTCTTCAGATATTCCTTGAATCTCCGAGTCTATCTCTTTTAATCGAGCCCAATCATCTTTAAGAATTTCATTTCTAATCTTGGGAGCTGAGAAAAAAGTCTGATATACTACGCCCTTATTCTGATGCAACAATGAAAAATCTGTAGGATAGAGATTCTTATATAGAATCATAGCCAGCAATTTATCCTTCTTAAGTTTCTTGTCAAGCAAGTTATGATAAAGATCAAACTCATTCACTACATTTGTCAATACCCTCATATCATTAACAAACGCTGATATATCCGTAATAAATGAAGAACTTACCTCTGACTCAGGAATATGTAAGCCTGTAATTTTTCTTCTGAACAAGTCACCTGAATTAGAAGCATTCACAAAAGGAATAACAGGAACTATATAGTCAAAGAACTTTGTTCGTTCTTCTGCATTGGCGAAAATGTCATCTTTCAATGCATATAGAAAGACAATTCTCCTTCCTATTTCTTCAGACTGGTTAAGAATCAGGTTTAATTCCCTCAATTTTGTAAATATATGAGTATTTTCAAAGCGGTCAATATCTTCAAATATTACAACATTATACTTCTTTTCCTGGAAGAGATAAAGAATCTCATCCAAATAGCGATTCATAATGGAAACATTCTTCTTCTCTTCAAATTCTAAGGTAGCCTTATCTAACGTTAGGTTTTTGATACTAATCTTCTTTATAAAAAGAATAAGTTGAAATAAAATAACACATATACCAAGAATGAATACACATATACTTAACCCAAATAAGAATGAAGATTTCAAGACTTCTGTTGGAATCAAGAAGTACTTTGTCACCTGTTCCTGACAAAACAGGCACAAGTTTGCTACAACAAACAACAATATGCACACAACCACAAAAATTCTCTTCTTGCGTGATGTCCTTTCAATTCGTCCGAATCTTGATTCTGGTATATTTGTCGCTTTTACATGGTAGAATAGTTGTTGCAATATACTATATTCCAACTGTTCCTCAAAGCTGTCTTCATTACTCTTTGGTGTACTATCACTTTCAGACATATTAACCTCAACAAAAGACGCAAGCGACACATTCACATAATGATATTCCGGGTAATATGCTTTGAAAGTTTTAAGTATAGAACTCTTTCCAGCTCCATAAGAGCCAGTCAAGGCTATATTGAATACATTTGGTTGGTCTATCGCATTTTTTAGACGGATAATATATTCTTTATGTCTCTTGAAATCATCTATAGGAGACAATAAGGATATGTGGTTTTCCCCTGTATCTTCTAATTTCCATCGGTTGACTTTACGACCACAATTGACAGCTATTCTGCGAATGTATTTTCGATAGGCTTTATGTATCTTCTCCTTGTAGGAAACAATACTAGAAATAATCAAATGTCTACAAATACCAATCAAATAGCAAATGGTACCCATAAATAACATTCCCAACGATATAGCTATTACTGCAGGATTCCATTGCATGTAAAAGCCGACAGAAATAGCTATCAACATAAATGCCGTAAATAGTGCAAAAATAATATTCGACTTCATATTTTTCTCCTAGTTTTTCTTTTCTCTGCCATATTCCATCCTTGCCTGTTTCAATATATCTTGGCAGAATTTTATAAGAGCTCTTTTGATATATCATCTATGCCTATAGAGATACCCAACCATTGTTTCAATAATTTTTCACGCTCAATATCAGATATAATAGTGAACATTGTACCGATACTACTCTATTGACATATACCAGCAGTTATTTAAAAACTATCTTTTTTAGGTAGCTTATCTAATAAAAACTTAAATAAGTCAAGTAATTGCTTAAAGACATCAACAAGCGTATTTTTTTCAGATGAATGTTCTTTAGCAAACTCACCCAAATAGTACACCTTTTCTACATCAGAAATCTGCGCACCAAACTTTGCTATTATATCATTGCCAAGTTCAGACAACCCCTGACATAATTGGGAAAATTCAACGTATAATGTATGTATCAACTTTTTATGTACCAAAACAAACAATATATTATCTTTGCTCTTTATGGACATATCACTCAACAGAGCTGATATTTTTTCTAATCTTTTAAGCTTGTTTTCAAATTCTTCAACCAAGATGTTCAAATTTACACCGGATTTCTCATTTTTAGAATTCTGCTCTCTGAGCCAGTCATCTATATAATGCAAGTATTTATCCACATTACATTTATTTTGTGTCAGCTCATATATGATCTTAACTGAAGTATTGAAATTAGAATAATCTATCTGATTCGACATTTTTCTAATATTCACAAGTTCCTGGTTCAAATAAGGATTCTTATGATGCATCCATTGACAAACAAAAGGACAGCACGTTGTCTTACATTGGCCCTCTTCTATTGCAACTTCAAATCCCTCCTCTGTATTATTTACATTCATACCTTGACAAGTCTTTTTTAGAGGACTAGGTGCTAACAATCTGTTGTTTGTATTCAAAAATATGCGAAGAGTAACATCCTCATTCATTCCCTTAGGAGATAAATAACTAACATTTGTTATATCCTCATCAAGAGAATAAGTACTTTCTAACAAGACTTTCTTCACCGCCAGATGACTTATCCAATGAAAACGTGAAATATCAGGGATATTCCTTAAGACTTCTTTTAAATAAACAGGGCTTACTCTATCTTGGCTCATATCCAAACTATCTGCCAACCTAATGATGGACTTTAAGAACTTTATATGAACTTTAGAAACCACACCGTCTAATATGCAAGTATTGTCCAAATACTCCTTGCTTTTTGTCTTATCTTGCATTTTTTGTAATTCATCCATAAGTTTTTCAGGTGCTTCATACACATTCACAGCGTCATCACCATGGGAAAAAGCTATATTGGAAATTAAATTTCTTGTAGTTTCATTCAAGAATGCAAACATTTGGCGATAATTAATCGCATTTGCACTATCTTTTGTATGACTACTTCTTATTTTTTGCTCAAAATAGCTATCTACCTCTTTATAAGCTTCTACAAATTGAGTATCCAAGCCAGCTTCCATCAGTACATCCTCTTTATCAAAGCTAAAAGTATTGACATCCGGATAATCAACTAAAGTTATATCATGAAAATAGCAAGCCATAAACAATAGAAAATAATCATAGCTCGTCAAATCATACATTGCAAAAGTACGACTAATCTCAATGCACTTTTCTATTAATGCTATAGAATGTTCAACATTATGAAGAGTAAAGAAATGTAAGAATTTACTGCCGTTTTTCCATAGCCCACTCACAAGAAGATGTGCTTGAATCAACTGATCATTTTTTGTGTGACCTTTTACGTGTCTACGTATTAGGGGCAACACTTTTGCAACAGAACTATCCATTTCAAATTCACCATTTCCCCAAATGTCATTCTCTAATAGGGCTATAACAAAGGCTTTAAATTTACTATAAGAGAATCCTGTCTGTCTCAGATAATGAAGAATTCTAACCTCATTCCAAGACAATTGCTGAAAATTAGTGGTTTGATAAGAATCAACTTGAGATAGCGACACGTGGTTTAACTTGCAAAATATAGCAAGAAACAGAACACGCTGGTATTCTTGACTAACGTTGAATACAAATCTTCGACAATCTTTTATTAAAAAATATCGTTCATATACGTCAAACAATTGTTTCCAATCACACAATGAAGTACATTTTACCAAATCCCTTTCTTTAATGAATGCACTTACTTCTTTGTCCAGACAAAAATAATAACATATTTGTTTTGTAGTATCCTTATAGTATTTATAACCTTTACAATCTGTTGTATAGTATAAATTACTAGAATTAATTCCTACCTCATTAGCATATCGAAGATCCAAATTCTCAACTGCAGATAAAATTTGTTTCCTTTCATTACTTTTTAATTTTATAGAATCTCGATAATATTGCCTAAGCCGGCCATTATTTACTAATTCAACTAAATTATCCTCTATATCTATAAGTTTACAGGAACTATTATAAGTTTCGAGACGATCTACCAGTTGTACTTTTCTATTGGCATAAAACTTATAGAAACTATCAAGACGCTTCTTATATAATCCTTGTTCTAAATTACCTGCGATATTTTTCCTCTCCTTATCAATAGCATTCAATAAACACTCTATTAAGGAAAGAGATGACTTATCTGTATTCTCACCAAGATTTACCTTGATTTGCTGCATGAGCCCTGAAGTCTTTCGGTTCAATATCATGAGATTTCCAATGGATTCGTCTACTTTATCTATTGGAAAAGAACAACATTTATCATCTACATCATGTAATTGGAGAATAAACGGTATCTTATTCTCTTTGAGAAATGAACATACCTTATCCACAGGAGCAAGGCACTCTTTTGTAAAAGCAGCCAATTCCTGATTTATCTTCTTTACTGAATCTCTTATTTTTTTCTGATCTTCATTACAAAATACAGTAATATCATCTACATAATAATCTTTATCTCCTATCAAATGTCTATCGACAATCTTAGCTATATCCTTCATTACCCAATTGGCAAAAAATGCACAATGAGGTAATCCTTGTGGCAAACCTTTTGCATAGTATACATTACTTTCACCAACATTTGTACCATAATAAATATACCGCTCTTTCTCATTCAGGCATTCATTGAGTTTAAAACACAATAAGAGTTGCAATATTCTAGCCAAACAATCCTTATCGGACTTAAAAACCTTACCGGGATTGCCATATTTAGCATCTTCGCAATTCTCATTTAAAGAGAATGAGAAACGACCCAATATTTCCTCATAAACGCTATTAACATTAATATTTGGGAAAAAATCCTTTATATCAAGATAGGCCTCATGAGTAAACTGTTTCGTATTAGCATAATTGCGGTGCTTATCTATTGTTGTCTGCACATATCCTTTGTATTGACTAACCCAGTTTTTATAAACAAACTCAACTTGCTCAGTAAGTCTATTTCCCCAGAAATTATCTGGGATAAGCATACAGATAGGATTGATTTGCCTTATACTTTTTTCTAATTCATCATCGTAGAATACAATATTGCTCAAAGCTTGCAGACAAACCAATGTCTGCATATCAGCAAAATGAATGGGTCTATATTCTGGTGAGCCATCATCATTAACCTTCTTCAATTGAAAATGAACAGAAATTGAGAATAGAAAATCTCCATCTTCTAAGGCTTTCTTCAATGTTTGCTTGCAAGAGGAAACAAGCTTCTTATTTGCAAGATAACAATCAAGACACAAAGCACTATAGTTACTTATATCTCCCTGCTTTAAAAGACCTATTTCATTAACATAACTAGGCAATGCATATATAGCAGCATAAATGTTCCGTTCGTCTAAAACACGTTCTATAAGAGTCATAAGATAAAACTATTAACACATTATTTATTGACTTAAAACCAACTATTAATCATCCTATTCTTATTCGGCGCTTTCTTTTAATTTCTTAGAATCAAGAATAGCCTTCAGAAAAGGTACTCTAAGAAAATTCATATCAGCATCCATATTCTGTTCACGTAATTCAATCATTCTATTTAAAGACATACCGTAGAATAATGCATCATTACTAATAGATACATAAAACTTACAGCAATCAATGCTTCCCACAAAGTTTCTATTATGAGCCTTAATGTTATAAATTCTGTAATATCATTAAGATTCTGCTATTTGCTTACCTCTTTCATATCCCAAGAATACATCATTAAAACCAGACTCCTTTTGGTCGAAATATGGAAAGTTCAATGGTAGAAATGTTCGATTCTTATATTTCACACTTGCCACTCCTGCTATAAAGTTTGCATGATAACACAACTCTATTTTTTCATCTGTTTCCAGATCATAGCCGTTCACATTATTATGTATCTTAGTTAACAGCGATTCCACTTTAAAATACAAATCTGAATCAAACTCTTCCATCAAAAGCCTTTCTATCAATATCAGACTATCGACAACACGCTCATCTTGAATGACCTTCAATACAGAAAACATATGATCCAAGATTTCTGTTATATCATTATTCCAGTTCTTCCAAGCATAAACAATTGCGGAAATGGTCTGTCCTCTCATAGAAGGCTCTTTAGAAAACAAAGTATTCTTTAATCGCTCCTTCATTTCATCATCCATCAACAAGGTTTCCCGGCCAGAAGTTAACCATACCAGCATCGGCAAACAATGATACCCTTTCTTCAATAGTTTCTGTAACATATCACTGAACATCCATAAATTATCATTACCAATAATATCATCAGTATGCTTGCATACAAACTTTGATACCAATTGCATAATCATATCTATGTTAGACCTTATACCCCCAAAGACGATATTATCTTCATCGTCTTTAGTAAAAGCATCAATATTCACAAAAAGCATTTTTTCAATATGTTCAAACACTCTTATGGCTTGCTCTTCTGTCAATCGGGAACTTTGAATACATACTTTCTCAAGTTTATCAACCCAATCGTTCAAAGGAATAGAAGATCCTTTAAAAGTATAATCACCAATACAGAAATCATCTACACATTTCGCTATCAATTCGTTCAATCTCACAAGTTCATCTTCATGAGGCTTTATGAGATTATACGAAAAAAGGACATCAGCGGAATAAGATGTAGACCTCCATACCCTTACCGCAGACTCCAGTTCCACCCTATCCCGTTGGTTAAGCATTTTATTATCCCATATAATACTCAACAAATTATAGGAACGACTTTGCTCTTCTTCACTTTTAGAATTGAATCCCTCATAGATTTTGTCCAAGAGATTCTTTTCTACCGGATATGAAACACCTCTTTTCGTCGGAAGAGGAACTCCGCTACTATAAGGTGTCTTGACTTCATGATTCTTAAGAACTAATGAAATTACACTTGGAAGATTATCCGAGCTAACAGAATCATAAACATAGCCCATAATCTCACTTACGACATGCTCATCAAAAACCATCAAAGCCTTTACATATCTTAGTATGCGTTCTTCAGTAATAACACAGCATAATCTACCAAGAATATGAACCAGATTATTATAAACTATCCGTCTAAGAAGAGGATTCACTATAGCATCAAACTGCTCCACATATTCAATATATGAATCAAAGAAGTTATTTGCATCATCTCTGCTAATCATCGAAAGATGTTTCCTTGTTAGCGTTTTTTTGACAAATTTCCCATCAGATGTAACCAGAAGTTTGTCCATTGCAAAATGCCAATCACAATCAAACATCTTATCCACACTGTATAGATAAAATTTATCATCAACAACATTAAATGCCATACCTATCTTTTCCTTGAAGGAAAACCAGCGTTGCGGATACAAGTAATCAGAAACAAAACCACCAGGTCCCATACTCCATGAGTTGGAATAAGACCCTAACTTGAAATTATGAACCACCTTGAAGCCATGCTCAGGTTGTCTCTCATAAGCTTTCTTACAACAATAGATATTAAAATCATCCATTGTTAAATCTTGCCGCAGTTGCTCTGGTATTTTATACTTATTGCCATTACAATAGCACAAGAGTTCCAATACATGTACTAAACATGAACTTATATAAGCGTCTGCCCCATAAGTAATCAAAGACTTACTCAGTTCCGTTCTACACTTATCCAGTATATCATATGCATCTCTACCACTATTCATCATGAGAAGCACACTTGCCTTATGGATGCAGTCCACATACTCACCATAGTCAGTATCCCAATCCGCAAGATACTGTTGGATTTTTTTATAGTTCAGCAAAGTCTGAGCATATAATATTTGCTGATAAATAACATATCCCTTGGGAAGATTCATCGGATCAGCCAACAATAACTCACAAAGTTTATTGAACTTTTCCTTATTGTGTTCAAGACGATAAATCTGTAATAGCGACAACCTTAACTCAATTATGATCTTTCGTTCCTCATCTGTTGGAGACAATATATGGCCTATAACATCTTCTATAGTTGGAGTAAGCCAATCTATATTTTTAGGAGTGCACGAAATCGTCAACCTCCAATCCATTTCATAAAGAAATCGAAGTTTTAGATTCCACTCACCTTTTACCTTGCCAAAGTACCCTCTCGTAAACATGACACGTTCACTTGCATCCTTAAAGTTATCATAGAACCTTGTAGGAAGAACCATCCAACCTGGATAACTTTGCCTAACAGAAGTCATCTGCTCGATTAAAGCCTCCATCCCTTCTTTTTCTTGACCATCCTTAAAATGATAAGCAAAAACATCTATCTTACCATCCCATTCCTGATTTTCCTGGGATTTCAACAGGTAGTTTAAAAAAAAGGAATATGCCTCTTTGAAATCTTTTATACCGGGAATTTCTGCAAGATTGATGATATCAATACCCAGCTGAGCCATCATAGCTTTTTCTGCTTCATGGTAACCTTTCCTGAATGTTACAAGATAGGTCGGACATATTCTGTCTCTACCTATCACATCCCTAAGCCACCCTATCCACGACTGAAAGTTTGGGTCGTCACCAGAAAAGCCAATCAAGCACATCAGACTTTCCAAGAAACATTGTCTTGCTGTATTCACCATCTCAGGATGTTCCATCGGATATTTGCGATAATCCTCCTTGGTCATGATATAAGGGCGGATGTTTGGGAAGCTTCCATGCAATTTAATAATGCGAGGTGAAGGTTGGTAGAGTAATGTCTCTTTATTCGTTACCAACTTATATTCTTGCACTTCCTCCTCTGCCGCTCTTTCTATAAGAGTATCATAATTGGTGGTAAGAATATCACGCCACTTCAACCTTACCAACATTCGATGAAGTTTTCCTGGTCTAATCAGCTTATCAGGCAATGCGGTCTCTAAAATTTCATCAAGTTCATTGCGTTTAAACTCAGCATCAACAAGCGAAGCCAAATGAACAACATCGTTGTGGTCCTCCTTTTTAGCCTCTTCATCATCTCCATACAGTTTATTCAAGAAGTCTTCTCTTAACTGTACCCAGGTCTTCATCTTTACATGAGACGGCATCTCTGCATTGAGACTGAACCCAGCCCCAATGAAAGCAGTAACACGTCTTTTCGCCATATAAAGTTTGACTTGTTCAAGTTTAGAAATTAACGAAGGAGGTATTTTTTTAGATGTGTCCATAAGTAATATCTTTTATTCTTTTTTTTCTTTCGTATGTATCCAACTCATAAGATACAGCACGATACTTATTATAGGGTTTTAGCAACATATCAGACTTATCACCATCTCCGCCACCTTTCCCCATACGGTCCCATCCCGCATAACATGGCGAAGACCTTTGATGGTCCACCATCCTTAGAGCGTAGCGGTTCTGAGCACCGGAGGGCGGTTACATCCTCTCGTCCCTGAGGGAAGAGAGGCTTGGTGAGAAAGGTGGAGCTCCCTTTTGGCTAAAGGGAGGCAGAGGGTTTCAAAAGTGCATACCCTCCAATCACCCCATAACAAACCAGCGGTATAAGAAAAGCTATCGCCATACTGCCCGTAGTATCCGCAATATACCCCATGATTACTGGAGCAACCGCACCACCCACTATCGTCATGATAAGCAATGAAGAGGCAAGTTTAGTCTTTGTACCCGCATCCCTCAATGACAGCGAGAAGATAGTCGGAAACATGATGCTCTCTCCCAGATACAGGGCGAAGAACGCAATGAGAGATAAGGTTCCGCTACATACCACTACAATCAATGTGGCTACAAAGGTGAGGATGGCACTGACCAGCAGCACCAGCCTTGGCTGGATATAATTCATGATGACACCACCAGCCAACCTGCCGATAAAGAACAGACCCATTCCGCCAAAAGCGAGATACAGACTGGCAGTCTGCTTCTCTATATGAATACTCTCCTCAGCATAGTTGATGAAGAAACTGTTCACACCCGTCTGGGCTGCCACATAAAGAAACAAGGCCAGCATACCGAAAACGAATGCCATCACTCGCATCGGCTTCTCCTCCACCATCTCGTTCGTATCCGCCTCATGCGCTCTCTTTGGGTCAGGCAACTTGATCCTTGACAGAACCAGTGCCACAGAAAGCACGAAAATACCCACCAGGGCATAAGGGATAGCGATGTTGACACCCGAGAACAGAAGCTGACCGCCTACCAGCGGTCCCACAATCCATCCGATACCATTGAGTGACTGCGACAGGTTGATTCTGCTCTCCGCCTTGTCAGGATGTCCCAGTACCGTAGTATAAGGATTCGCACTCGTTTCCAGACAGGTCAGACCGCATCCTATCACAAACAGCGACAGAACAAAGAAGTAGAAACTGTTGATCCTGCTTCCCGGTATGAACATCAGAGCACCGATACCGAAGAGAACCAGACCTGTTATCACACCCCTCCTGTAACCCCACTTCCGGATAATCCATCCGGCAGGCAGCGCCATCAGAAAGTAGGCACCATAGACAGCAGCCTGCGTCAAGGCCGACATCGCCTTGCTGATATGAAACGACTCCTGGAAATGCGGATTCAGCACTTCGAGGATGCCATGGGCAAAGCCCCACATGAAGAAGAGGCTGCTGATGATGAGGAAGGGCACCAGATAGTTATGCCCTTCGTATCTGAAGATGGATGGCTTCGTCATGATTCTCTGCAAATTTAAGACTGTCCTTTACTACCAGTGCCAGATAACCGCCACCACCGGCTCCCGGCATCTTCCATGCCAGAACTTCCTCCATGCAGCTGTAACGGTCAATCATCGGCTGCACACTCGCCTCCGGTTCTATCACACCATTGATAGACGGATTCACCATACCCGGGAACATCGCAATCTGGGCCTCGAAAGATGCCCTGTATGCGGCAGCAAAGGCATCGAGATCGTGCGCCAGAATCGCCTTCCAGCAGACATCAGCTGCATCAGCCAGCGCCTTCACCTTCTCAGGCGTGATATCCTTACCTTCCACCACACTGCATCCTGCCCTTCTCGGTTCCATCGGAATCATCACCAGATGGTCTTCCAGGAAACGGAGGGTCATCTCATCCTGCGTACTCTCAATCTTCTCCGGCCAGAAGTTGTTGTCATAATAATGACGCACCAGACCGGGAACACAGATACCGATAGAATCCTGGGCTCCCGAGATGATACCATCGTGACGCTCCGGATTGTTCTCGAAGCAGAATACCAGTCGGGCAAGCATCTCCGGATCCATCTTCGGCAACTTGACCGGCCATATCTTCTGAATCATCTTACGGGTAGAGGTAGACAGACCACAGCGGTCGCGTACCTCAAAGGTCGGTTCCAGCGAGATGGTAATCGCCCATCCCGGATGATGCATGCTTACATAAGGCTGGTCAATCCAAGTACCAGCCAGATCCAGACGGGTAGGAATCCCCGCCTCCTGTGCCGAATTCTCAGATACGTTCATTAACGCCTTCTTCAAGCCAGAAGAAGACCGCGCTTTCAAACCCGCATGAGGCGTGCGCTGGAGTTCGACATATTCGATGCCCCTTTCCTTACAGATCCTACGTTTCTCATCAGACCCACCTTCAGCGTTCACCACAAACACGTCCGGTTTCACCTTATCAAGAGTTGGCAGGAAATCGATGACTCCGCTTCCCTCATTGATATACGCATCCTTTACCGCCTTGATATTCTTGACCATGAATAGCCTTTCCTCCTGCGGAAACATAGGCTTGCGATGCTTATACTCCAGATAAGTAGCATCCGATCCGATACCCACATACAGGTCACCATACTGTGATGCCTGCTGGAAAAACTCCACATGACCAGAATGTAGCAGGTCATAACACCCACTCACAAATACTTTCTTCTTCATTTGTTGTTTGTCGCCAATCATAGAGTCTCCGAGATCGGAATAGGGGAGAGGTGAATGAGGTGTCTCCTCTAAGGGGTTTATTCTTTCTTTTCTTTTTTCCATCAGTAATAGTTTGTGTTGTAAATATGTGATTTGTTTGCCTTATTTGTGTCGTAACCGCCAAAAAAAGTGCCAAGTTCGATAAATGCCCATTCTACTTTATACTACACGACGAATCCGCAACAAGCTGCCTTATAGTCATTTAGCTGAGTGTAATGTCACTTCATATACTACACTAACACTACACTGTTCTTTTGACTTGTACAAGAAATAAATACGAATCCGTTTCCGCTTCATTAGAAGAACAGAAAGAAATCGAACTGAGCCTCATTTGAATCCGAAGTGAATCTCACGTAAACCTTAATAGAGCCCCACGTAAACTTTATCTGAGCTCCAAACCAATTCGAAATGAAGCTTATTTCAAAAGCAAGTGAAGCCAGTTTCAATCGCAAAAAAGCCTTTTTGCTTTACAGCATAAGCAAAATCGTGAGGGATAAAGCCAAAATCGTGAGGGATGCGTGAGGGATAAATTCCCTTTTTTAGCAATCAGTCACGCATATGAATCATCTGGCAATCAACCGCTTACTCGATTTTATCTAAAAATCGTGATGGATGATAGATGATTTGCAAAAAACTGCGTCAGATGAATCCGAGAGATTACCTCCTGTGTTTAAGCCTCCAGAAGAAGTGCCAAGTTCTAAAGATAGGCTCACTTAGTGATTCTGCTGGATAATATCTCACGAAATGCATGTTCCTCCATATCTTCAAGAAATACTTCTTCCCCATACTTAGATGCGTAAAAGCACCATATTTGGTGAAGTGCCTGCCAAAGTTACCACCTTAAGAATCTCCGCCAGCAGCAACTTCCCTCTCTTCTCATCCTCAGGTAGTCCCATCCCGCACAACCATGGCGAAGACCTTTGATGGTCCGCCATCCTTAGAGCGTAGCGGTTCTGAGCACTGGAGGGCGGTTACATCCTCTCTCTTCGGGCAAGAGAGAGGCTTGGTGAGAGATGTGGAGCCTTCCTTAACGGTAAGGAAGGATGGGTAGGTTTTCGAAAAAAAGACATTATCTGTCCTTATACATATTCTCATAATACTTCTGATACTCCCCAGAAGTAACATGATCCATCCATTCCTGATTCTCAAGATACCACTTCACGGTCTTCTCGATACCCTCCTCAAACTGGAGAGATGGCTCCCAACCCAATTCATTCTGCAACTTTCTAGAGTCGATGGCGTAACGCATATCGTGACCCTTGCGGTCGGTTACATAAGTGATGAGATCCATATCCTCGCCTTCCTTTCTGCCGAGCAATCTATCAACAGTCTTGATGACCACCTTGATGATATCGATGTTCTTCCACTCGTTGAAACCACCGATGTTGTAAGTCTCGGCAATCTTACCCTTGTGGAAAATCATATCGATGGCAC
>OFMP01000852.1_pt1 | contig 18226 bp, 12 predicted proteins | sample 1541841 | NCBI WGS metagenome assembly OFMP01 (sample SAMN04209226, study PRJEB22552) | human gut metagenome | biome: gut; material: feces | host: Homo sapiens | place: USA: Oklahoma
CTCTGTCGATATGCACTCCGCCGGGATACTGAAAGCCCATTGCCCTTGCGGCTTTCCTCAATGATGTCGTCGCCCGAGCTGTCGGAGTGGCGGCTGGCCGTGTTTTCAAAAATGCGCAGGATCGCTTCATACCCCAGCTTGCCGCTGGGGTCAAAATCGGCGACGCCCGGCTGATAAATTTCCGAATAAAACATAATGATCGCTCCGTAATCGTAAAATTGTGTGCCTTCAGACGCCCGGCAGGCAGCCGTTTGCGAACATCCAGCTATAGGCCAGCGCCCAGGAACCGAAGAGGTCCGTCTCGTGCAGGGCGCGCACCTGCGCGCGCGTATACCACGCCGACTCGATCTCCTCCATGGGGTCGGCGCTCGGGCGGAACGTCCCCTCCGCCGTGCCGAAAACGCAGACCGTGCGCTCGTCACCGATGCCGACCGTGCACGCCGCCGGCGGCAGCACGTGCGTGATGGCCGTCAGGCGCAGGCCGGTCTCCTCGCGCAGCTCGCGGCGGGCCGCCTGTTCGGGCGTCTCCCCCGGCTCGATGAGGCCGCCGGGCAGGCCGTAGATGCGCTGGCCGAGCTCCATGCGAAACTCGTGGATGAGCGCGATGTGCTCGCGCGCAGCGTCCGTGAGCACCATGACGACCGCGTCCGTGCGGTGGTGCTGCAGGTGCTCGAGCGAGTCGATATTCCGGTCGCGGCTGACCATCTCATACGTGCGCGGGCAGCCGGTGCGGTCGATATAGTGCAGGTCGTAGCGGTGCAGGAACGCGCCGCCGTCCTTCTTTTCAATGTCAACGAATTGCAATGCGGGTCGCCTCTCTGGTCATGATAGCTTAGGATACCACGTTTTGCGCCGGGGTACAACCGGAAATGATAATAGATCAGCCGCTGTCCTTTGACAGCGGCTGATCTGTTGGGGGAAGAAAGAAAGGGAGGATGCGGGGCAGGCCGACCGGCCGCGCCCAGTATGAGGATACCACACCTTTCTTAAAAAATCATGAGTGTCAGCCGGTCTCCGGCAGCGGCACGATGCCGTGCGCGAGCTTGAGCTGCAGCACACGCAGCACGCTCGCATCGAGCGCATCGGCCGTGAGCGTGCCGTCCGCGAGCGCCTGCTCCACGGCCGCGACCGCGCCGGGCACGTCGCTGATCTCAAGCAGCATGTCGTTGCCGGCGGCGAGGGCGCGCACGGCCTTCTCCCCGTCGGTATACTGCGCGAGGGCCTGCATCTGCAGCCCGTCCGTGACGATGATGCCGCGGAAACCGAGGTCATAGCGCAGCAGGTTCGTGACGAGCTTGTGCGAGAGGGACGCGGGCGCATCGTCCATCGTCGGCACGGTCAGGTGGCCGACCATGACCATGTCCGCCCCGGCGGCGATGCCGGAGACGAAGGGCTTGAGGTCCTCCTGCCGCAGCTGCGGGAGCGTCTTGTCGACCGTGGCGGCGCCGTTGTGCGAGTCCGTGGCCGTACTGCCGTGGCCGGGGAAATGCTTCAGGCAGCAGATGACCCCGGCGTCACGAAAGCCGTGCACGGCGGCGGAGACGAGCGTGGCCGCCTCGTCATAATCATCGCTGTAGGCGCGGTCGCCGATGGCGTTGCTGCGCTTGTTCGTCCAGACATCGGCCACGGGCGCAAAGTCGGTGTTGAAGCCGTAGGCCGCGATGTCGTGCGCGAGGGTCTGGGCATTGTCATACGCGCCCTGCGTGCCGAGACTGCGGTAGCTGTACATGCTGTTTAATTTCGTCGTGCCGACGGTGTTCATCAGGCGCGCGACGCGGCCGCCCTCCTCATCCACGGTGACGAGCGGGGCCGCGGCGCAGGCAGATGAGAGCGCGGACGTGAGCGCCCGGAGCTGCTCGCCGGAGGTCATGTTGCCCGCCGAGAGCAGAAAGCCGCCGACCGGATAGTCGCGCAGCGCGGCGGCGAGGTCATCCGTCATGGCCGTGACGGCGCCGCCGTCCGTGAGCGCCTCGGGGTGCACGATGAGCAGCTGGCAGATCTTCTCGCGCGTGCTCATGCCGTCGAGCAGCGTCTGCGCTGCATCCTTCTGGACGGCAGCGGATGTGCGGGGCGTGGGCTCGGGCTGCGCGGCGGTCTGCCCGCGGCGGACACACACGACCACGAGCAGCACCGCCAGCGCCGCGAGCACGAACAGGTAAATGGCCGCGCGCCAGTTTCGCCTTAAAATTTTCCAAAATGCATTCCATCTCATGTCTCCAGTTTACCGCAGCGGCGGTGAAAACGCAACCACATCCCATCGACGCGGCGGACTTGTTTCGTTCACAATTTCGTGCTATAATAATGGTCAAAATTTCGGGGGCGCGTGCTCCCAGACAGGAAGTGCTTTCTTTTATGACAAAAATTGATATTTTCTCCGGTTTTCTCGGCGCCGGCAAGACCACGCTCATCAAAAAACTGATCGCCGAGGCCTACACGGGCGAAAAGATCGTGCTGATCGAAAACGAGTTCGGCGAGATCGCCATCGACGGCGGCTTCCTCAAGGACTCCGGCGTGCAGATCAACGAGATGAACTCCGGTTGCATCTGCTGCAGCCTCGTGGGCGACTTTGCCGACGCGCTCAAAAAAGTGCTCGAGCAGTTCCACCCCGACCGCATCCTCATCGAGCCCTCGGGCGTCGGCAAGCTGAGCGACGTCATCCGCGCCGTGCAGGGCGTACAGTCCGACGAGCTGGTACTCAACGGCTTCACGACCGTCGTGGACGCGAACAAGTGCAAGATGTACATGAAGAACTTCGGCGAGTTTTTCAACAACCAGGTCGAGAACGCGAGCGCCATCATCCTCTCGCGCACCGAGGGCATCCGTCCCGAGAAGCTCGACGCCGCCGTGGCGCTGCTGCGCGAGAAGAACCCGACCGCCACGATCGTGACCACGCCGTGGACGGAGCTGGACGGCAAGCAGATCCTCGAGACGATGGAGCGGCGCGACACGCTGTCCGCCGAGCTCGAGCACCTCAAGGCCGAGGCCGCCGAGGAGGACGACGAGGACGAGCACGAGCACCATCACCATCATCACGACGACGATGACGAGCACGAGCACGAATGCTGCTGCGGCCATCATCACCATGACGACGATGAGGATGACGATGACCACGAACATGAGCACGAGCATGAACACGAGCATGAACACGAGCATCATCATGACCACGATGAGCACGACCATGACCACGATGACCACGATCACGACGAGCATGACCATGACCACTGCTGCGGCCATCACCACCATCACCACCACGCGGACGAGGTGTTCACGAGCTGGGGCACCGAGACGCCGCGCAAATACACCGACGACGAGATCCGCACCGCGCTCGACGCGCTCATCAACGAGCACCGCTACGGCGTCGTGCTGCGCGCCAAGGGCATCGTGCCTGCGACCGACGGCGGCTGGATCCACTTTGACTACGTGCCCGGCGAGTCCGACGTCCGCCGCGGCAGCGCACAGGTCACCGGCCGCGTGTGCGTGATCGGGTCGCACCTGGCCGAGGATGCACTGAAGGAGCTGTTCCACATTGGCTGACACAAAACAGCAGGCACCGGATCTGCCGGTATACCTGTTCACCGGCTTTCTGGAGGCCGGCAAGACGAAATTCATCCAGGAGACGCTCGAGGACAACCGCTTCCACAAGGGCGAGCGCACGCTGCTGCTGCTGTGCGAAGAGGGCGAGGAGGTCTACGAGCCGGACAAGTTCTGCGCCGGGAACGTCTATGTGCGCAACATCGACGAGGAGTCCGACCTCACCGTCTCGCACCTGAAGGCGCTGCAGGACGAGATCCACCCCGAGCGCGTGCTCGTGGAGTACAACGGCATGTGGATGCTCGACTCACTCTACGGCAACCTGCCGGAGGGCTGGGCGGTCGCGCAGGAATTCCTGTTTTGCGACGCGACGTCGTTTTTGAGCTACAACGCGAATATGCGCCAGCTCACGGTGGACAAGCTCAAGAGCGCCGAGCTCGTTGTGCTCAACCGCTACAACGACAGCATGGACCGCATGGAGATGCACCGCGTCATCCGCGCCATCTCCCGCCGGTGCGACATCGCGTATGAATACACCGACGGCAAGGTCGTGTACGACGACATTGAAGATCCGCTGCCGTTCGACCTTGACGCCCCGGTCGTCGAGATCGAGGACCGCGACTTCGCCATCTGGTACCGCGACATGTCCGAAGAGCCGAAGAAGTATGACGGCAAGACCATTGAGGTCAAGTGCCGCTGCCTTGTGCGCAAGAACGTGCCGAAGGGCTGCTTCATCGCCGGGCGGCACATCATGACCTGCTGCGTGCAGGACATTCAGTTCGCGGGCATCATCTGTGTGTGGGACCGCGCCGACGAGATCCGCAACGACGAGTGGGCCATCATCACGGCCCGGCTGGACTACAAGTTCCACCGCGCCTATGGCCGCAAGGGCCCCGTGTTCACGGTGCAGTCCGTGCAGGAGGTCGAAAAACCGGAGGAACCGGTGGCCACATTCTATTAAACCGCGAAGAAGCCTCGCAGAGTTTGCCGCCCGCAGGCGGCAAAGAAAATGCAATCATTTTTTCCGGCGGCATGTACGGCGGAAAAAATACTTTTCAGGCTGCAAGTGTGGAATTTGTGCGCCATCGGCGCGCAAATTATGCGCGCAGCAGACTGTAAACCTTTTGTCGGAAACCCCGAATGGGGTTTTCGACAAGTGAAAAAAATCAGCCGCCCGGTGGGCGGCTGATTTTTCTTTGCCGAAATTCAGTTCTCGCGGTCCTCGGCCGTGGACAGCAGGACGCGGTCGTTATCAAACGCCTCGCCCGCCTTGGCGGCGAAGGCGTCGAGCAGGCCCTGCACGGTCATGTCCGCGCGCTCCGGGCCGGAGACATCGAGCACGATGCGGCCGGCGTCCATCATGAGTGTGCGCGTGCCGAGCTCGAGCGCCTGGTGCATATTGTGCGTGATCATGAGGCAGGAGATGCTGCGCTCCGACACGACGCTGCGCGTGAGCGCGAGCACCTTATCGGCCGTGACGGGGTCGAGCGCGGCGGTGTGCTCGTCGAGCAGCAGCAGCTCGGGCGTGACCATGGTGGCCATGAGCAGCGTCAGCGCCTGGCGCTGGCCGCCGGAGAGCAGGCCGACGGGCGTGTTCATGCGGTCCTCCAGCCCCATGTCGAGCTGGGCGAGCGCGTCACGGAAAAAGTCGCGGTCGCGGCGTGTCACGCGGCGGAAGGACTTATGCTTTTCCGGCGAGCGGAGGTAGGCCACGGCGAGGTTTTCCTCGATGGTCATGTGCGGCGCAGTGCCCTTGAGCGGATCCTGGAACAGGTGGCCGATGCGGCGGCTGCGCTTGTGCGACGGCAGGAACGTGATGTCCCGCCCGTCGAGCGTGATCGTGCCGGCGTCGACGTAAAACACACCGGCGATGGCATTGAAGAGCGTGCTCTTGCCGGCGCCGTTCGAGCCGACGATGGTGGCAAACTCCCCGTCGGCCAGCCGGAGCGAGAGGTCGGACAGGGCGCGCTTCTCGTTGACGGTGCCGGCGTTGAACGTCTTGGAAATATGGGAAACTTCAAGCATCGGTCTCGTCCCCCTTTCCGGACAGGGCGCGCAGCTTGCGGGCGTTGGACTTGATCTTCGCCAGATGGACGTAGTCCTTCATGTTCGGCGCGGCGATGGCGACGGCCACGATGACGGCGGACACGAGCTTGAAATACTCGGCCGAGATGTTCAGCCGCAGCGCCAGCGCGATGATGAAGCGGTAGACGATGCTGCCGAGCACGACGCAGACGACGCGCTTGCCCACGCTGCCGCGGCGGCCGGCAAAGACCTCGCCGATGATGAGGCTCGCCAGCGCGATCGTGACCATGCCGGTGCCGAGGTTGATGTCGCAAAACTTGTTGTATTCCCCGATCAGGCAGCCGGACAGCGCCGTGAGGGCGTTGGCCAGGCACAGGCCGATCGTGATGGTGGCTTTCGGATTGATGGAGGAAGCGCTGACCATATCCAGACTGTCGCCCGTGGCGCGGATGGACAGGCCGAGGGACGTGCCGAAAAAGCGGATGAGCACGAGCACGAGCACGGCCGCGATGAGCGCGAGCAGGATCAGCCGGCTCCACTGCCCGCCGACAAGGCCCTTGAAGAGCGAAAACACCGTGTCGACCCCGGTGATGGACACGTTGGACGAAAAGCCCATGACCGCGAGGTTGATCGTGTAGAGGCCGGTGTTCGAGATGATGCCGGCGAGGATGCTCTCAACGCCGAGGCGCGTCTGCAAAAAGGCCGTAACGTAGCCCGAGAGCATGCCCGCCGCCATGGCCGCGAACAGCGCGAGGATCGGGTGGCCGGCGATGGTGAGCATGGCGCCCACGGCGCAGCCGAGCGTGAAGCACCCGTCCGTGGACAGGTCGGCGATATTCAGGATGGAAAAGCTGATGAACAGCGCCAGCGCGACGAGGCCGTAAATGAGGCCGACCTCGAGCGCCGTCTGCAAAACGGTCAGCATGGAACTCCCTCCTTCGGGATGTCAGATATCAGTCAAAATTCTGCTGCGTGGTCGTCTCGAGCACGGAGCTGCACTTGCCGTCAAACGCCTGCTTGACAGCCGTGAGGTCGTAGCCGAGGGCGGCGCAGCTTTCGGTGTTGATCATGGCGATGCCGTTATCGAACGTGGTCACGGGCAGCGTGGCGGGGTCTTTGCCGTCAACGAGCACCTGCACGACCATGTCGGCCGTGATCGTGCCGAGCTTGGTGTAATCCACACCGTAGCCAACGAACGCGCCGTTGAGCGCGAAGGAGTCCGCGCCGCAGTACTGCGGGATCTTGGCATTGAGGAACTTCTCGTAGATGGCGAGCTCTGCGGTCATGATGGTGTTGTCGGTCGGGGTGAAGACGGCGTCGACCTTCTCGGCGATGAGCGCATCGACGGCGGAGGTGACTTCATCGGTGGTGGTGCCGGTCTTTTCCACGCAGCGGATGCCCTTGCCCTCGAGGTAGGCCTTCGCGTCCTCGATCGGCTGCTTGGAGGAATCCTCGCTCTTGGAGTAGAGCAGGCCAACGGTCTTGGTGTCCGGGTTCTGGGCGAGCATCAGGTCGAGCAGGCCCTTGGTGTTGAGCGCGTCGCTCGTGCCGGTGATGCGGCCGCCGGGCGCGTCGAGCGAATCAACAATGCCGGCGCCGACGGGGTCAGACACGGCGGAGAAAACGATGGGGATCTCGGTGTCCTCGGTAGCGGACTGCATGATCTTCACGGCCGGCGTTGCGATCGGGACGATGAGGTCCACGCCCTTGCTGACGAGCTCGGCGCCGATCTGGTTGAGCGTCGTGCCGTCGGCCTGGCCGTTGTAGAGCGTGTAGTCGAACTTCACGCCCAGCTCCGTGGCCTTCGCGTCGAGCTCGGCCTCGATGGCCGCCTCGATCTGGTTGAGGGACGCATCGTCCACAAACTGCACGATGCCGACCTTATAGGTCTTGCCATTGGCCTTGTTGTCCTCGGTCTTGCTGCCGCAGGCGGACAGGCCCATGAGCGCGGTGACGGCGAGCACGCCGCCGACGATCTTCTGGAAAGTCTGATTCATAATATATTCTCCTTCTATATTGAAAGCGGTTGGTTTTGAACTGTTCGGATACGGTCTGACGCGGCAAAAATTCTCCGGCCGCCACGCCATCGTCTGGTTTTGCGGGTCATCTGCATCCCTCCTGTGGTAATTTGAGCAATAAAAAAAGCCTCGTCCACGAAACGGTTCCATCCGTTTCATGGGACAAGACTGTAACTCCTGCGGTGCCACCCATGTTGGCGCTCATGCGCCCACTTTGCACGTACGATCATACGCTCCGCCGGATAACGGCCGCGGCCACCGTCGCCCCTCATGCTGCTGCAATCGGTTTGCCCTCACGAGTCCATTCGCCACCCGTCCGCTGCAGCGCTTCCACCGTCCGCTGCTCTCTGAAAGCTTCGTGAATGGGTACTCCTCTCGGTCATCGGTTTCTCGATGGTGTTACTCTACCACTTCCCGCGCCGGATTGCAAGCCCCATTTTCACGAATCTGCACCCGTTTTTCGGGAAATCTTTTGCGCATTGCGCACAAACGTCCCTGACCGGCGGTCAGGGACGTTTGCGTGTGTCAAACTCTGCGAGGCTGTTGGGGCTGTCAGCTGCCGCAGCGTTAATTTCCGGTGTAGACGAAAGCGTTCGGCAGCGTGCGCCCGGCGGTGAGCGCGGGGTTGGAGCTGCGCATGATGTACTTGCCCTTGTACCAGATCATGGCGCTGGTGCCGCCGTCGAGGTTCATGGCCTGCATGCAGTCGTGCTTGGTCATGATGGCCGCGCAGTCCGGCACGCTGATGCCGACCGACGTCGTGAGCCGGCCCTCAACGAGCAGGGCGATGATCTCGCCGTACTTCGACTGGCCGAGGCAGGCGCGCGGCTGCAGGTCGGAGAAGCCGCTGCGGGCGTTGACGACCGTCTCCCCGTCGATGATCATGGCGGGCGAGAACTCGACCGCGTCCGTCGTGTCGGGCGAGACCGAGGAATCGCTGTCGCGGATGTAGATGCGGTTGTCCTTATGCAGCTCGAGACGCTTGTAGCCATAGCCCATATGGCTGCCGTAGGACTTGCCGTTGCACATGGCGTAGCCCGCGAGGGTACCGCCGTTGCCGGTGCCGCCCGGGTCGATGAAGCCCGAGCCGGTCATGCCGATGACGCCGCCGTGGGCCTCGGCGATCTTGCCGCAGACCTGGCCGACGCTGCCGAGCGTGGACGCGGCCTGCAGACTCAGGCGCGACGGGTCTTTCATAATAACGAGCACGCCGCGGTAAGTGCTGCCTTTCACGCGCGCGATGAGGATCTTGTTGCGCGCGTCGATCGCAAGCACCTGCTCGCCCTGTATGGTGCGGATGCTGGTGCCGTCAGCCGTGAGGGCGGACTTGTCGATGTTGATGCGGCTCCAGCCGGCGGCGAGGGCGTCGGGATGCTCCTTGACATACGCCTGCATGCTCGGCACATTGACCTCCCAGAAGAGGTTGTAAAACGCGATCTCTTCCTTGCTCATGCCCTCGGTGTTCGTGAGCGTCGGGTTGCGGGACTCGGACTCGCCTTCGTCCCACTCGCTGTTGATGCCGATCTGCGCCTCCCTGGCGGCCTCCATTTCAGCGAGGACCTTGTCAATGACGCTGCGTGGGATGAACGCCGTGGCCAGCCACTGGTGGCTGAGCGTGTTCATGGCCGTCTGGATATAGGCCGTGCGCCACTTGGCGATGAACGGAATGTCGGAATAGACCGCCGTCAGATACAATCCGGCCAGGATGGCCAGCACGAGGAACAAAATGAGCAGCCGGCGGCCGAGGCTCTTTTTCTTCTTCGGCTTTTTGGCCTTTTTCGCCTTGCGGCCGTGCTTGCCGGCCGCGGCCGGGGCGGCCTGCGGCGGGCGGCGGCGGGCATCCGGTGCGCTGCGGCGCGGCCGGGCAGCGTCATCCGTCCACTGGCTGGCATAAGCCTGCTGCACCGGACGCTGCTGGGCGGGGCGCTGCTGCGCCGGACGCTGCTGGGCCGGACGCTGCTGGGCCGGACGCTGCTGGGCCGGGCGCTGCTGGGCCGGACGCTGCTGGGCCGGACGCTGCTGCGTCGGACGCTGCTGGGCCGGACGCTGCTGGGCCGGACGCTGCTGTGTCGGGCGCTGCTGGGCCGGGCGCTGCTGGGCGGTATCGGAAGCGGGCCGCTGCGTGCCCGTGGGGCGCGGCGGCGAGGAAAACAGCTTCAAGAGGCGACTCCTCCTTTATGTACGGGAGATTACGAAGGGCTTGACGGCCGGGCGCGGAAAATGTTCCGCACGCCGCGGGAAAAACGGGAAGGCCCGCCGAGCGAGCCTTCCCGGAAACGTGCAGGGGTGCGGCCGCTCAGCAAAGCTGCGCGCCGGCGGGCACGCTGTCATCGAGCATGAGCAGGTTGAGCTTGCCGTCCTTCTCGGCCGAGAGGAGCATACCGTTGGAGGCCATGCCCATCATCTTGCGCGGCGGCAGGTTCAGGATCGCCACGACGGTCTTGCCGACGAGCTCCTCGGGGCGGTAGTACTTGGCAATGCCGGAGAGGATCTGCCGGTCGGTGCCGCTGCCGTCGTCGAGCGTGAAGCACAGGAGCTTATCGGACTTTTTCACCGGCTCGCACTTGAGGACCTTGCACACGCGCATGTCGCACTTGGAAAAGTCGTCAATCGTCACATCCGGCAGCACAGGCGCAGACTTGGGCGCGGCGGCCGCTTCCTTCGCGGCCTTGAGTGCCTCGAGCTCGGCGAGTTCCTTGGCCATGTCGATGCGCGGGAAGAGCGTCTCGCCCTTGTGCACCGTGACGTCCGCGGGCAGCACGCCCCAGACGGCGGCATTGTCCCACGTGGTCTGCTCTGCCGCGGCGCCGATCTGCGTGAAGGCTTTCGCGCAGCTGTCGGGCATGAAGGGCAGCAGCAGCGTGACGGTGATGCGCAGCGTCTCGAGCAGGTTATACAGCACCGTGGCCAGGCGCGCGCGCCTGCTCTCGTCCTTGGCGAGGACCCAGGGCGCCGTCTCGTCGATATACTTATTGGCGCGGGAAATGACCTTGAACACCTCGATGAGCGCCTGCTGCGTGCCGAAATTGTCCATATAGCCGGCATACGTCTCACGCAGGGAGGATGCCATGGCGATGAGCTCATCGTCGAGCGCATCGTGCTCGCGCTCGGCCGGGAGCGTGCCGCCGAAGTACTTGATGACCATGGCGACGGTGCGGCTCAGGAGGTTGCCGAGGTCGTTGGCGAGGTCGGTATTGATGCGGGAGATGAGCAGCTCGTTGGAGAAGTTGCCGTCACTGCCAAGCGGGAACTCGCGCAGGAGGTAATAGCGCAGCGCGTCCACACCGTAGCGCTCGGCGAGCAAGACGGGGTCGACGACGTTGCCCTTCGACTTCGACATCTTGCCGCCGCCGAGCAGCAGCCAGCCGTGGCCAAAGACCTTCTTCGGCAGGGGCATGCCCATGCTCATGAGCATAGCCGGCCAGATGATGGAGTGGAAGCGCACGATCTCCTTGCCGACCATGTGCACGTCGGCGGGCCAGAACTTCTCGTAATCGTCGTACTTGTCGTTCAGGAAGCCGAGGGCCGTGCAGTAGTTGAACAGCGCGTCGACCCAGACGTAGACGACGTGGCCGGGGTCAAAATCGACCGGGATGCCCCACGTGAAGCTCGTGCGCGACACGCACAGATCTTCCAGGCCGGGGTCGATGAAGTTTTTGATCATCTCGTTGACGCGGCTGGCAGGCTCGAGGAACGTGCCGCTGAGCAGCAGCTCGCGCACGGGCTCGGCATACTTCGACAGGCGGAAGAAGTACGCCTCCTCCTCGGCATAGTGCACCTCGCGGCCGCAGTCCGGGCATTTGCCGTCGACGAGCTGGCTCTCGGTCCAGAAGCTCTCGCACGGCGTGCAGTACATGCCGGAATACTTGCCCTTATAGATATCGCCCTTGTCGTACATCTTCTTGAAGATGCGCTGCACGGCCTCGACATGATAATCGTCCGTCGTGCGGATGAAGCGGTCGTTGGAGATGTTCATCAGCTTCCACAGCGCGCGCACGCCGCCGGGGCCTTCGACGATGTTGTCCACGAACTGCTTGGGCGTGACGCCGGCAGCCTCGGCCTTCTCCTCGATCTTCTGGCCGTGCTCGTCCGTGCCGGTCAGGAACATGACGTCATAGCCGCACATGCGCTTGTAGCGCGCGATCGCATCGGTCGCAACCGTGCAGTAGGTGTGGCCGATGTGCAGTTTGTCCGAAGGGTAATAGATTGGGGTCGTGATATAAAACTTTCCTTTGCTCATACTGCATTCTCCTCTGTATTAGTCTTCACCGGCGTCACCGGGGTCGTAGACGGACGGATAGGGCGTCGGCTGCGGCTGCGGCGTGGGGGTGGGCGTCGGCTTCGGCGCGGTGCTGGGGGTGGGCGTCGGCTTCGGCGTGGTGTCGTGCGAATGGTAGGTGCTGTTGGCCTCGAGCGTATGGCTGATCTGCTTGCCGTCCTTATCATAGACCGTGCGGTAGGTCGTGGCGCGCAGGCCCTCGGACGTGTAGCTCATCTTGACATAGCTGCCGTCCACATCCGTGCCCCAGATCTCGACCGTGACGCTGCCGTTTTGGACATACGCCTTGATCTCGATCGGATAGTCGCGGTTGTTCGTAAATTTGAACTCCGGCCCGCCCCAGCTGACCGCGGCGTCCATGCCGGGCTCGATATAGGCCACGGGGAAGTAGTGGCAGGTGCGGGTGTTGATCTTGAGGTTCGAGACCATGGCGCAGTAGTACAGCGTGGACGACACCTGGCAGATGCCGCCGCCGACCTCCTGCACGACCTGGCCGTTGGAATAAGCGCCGGCCTCCTTGAAGCCGTTGGCCTTCGTGCGCTGACCGACGACGTCGTTATACGAAAACGTCTGGCCGGGCTGGAGAATGACGCCGTTGATCTTCTCGGCGGCGAGCTTCACGTTCGTGATGCGGTTGCTGCTGCTGCCGGAGAGCGAGGTGGTCTTCGTGGCGAGCTTATCGGCCAGGAGGTGCTGCTGCAGACGCTCCTGCGTCATCTCGGGCTGCGTGAGCGTGGCCGGGATGGTGACGGTATCGCCGTTGGCGGCCGCGTCCCACAGGGGCTGGGCGGCGGCCACGTCAAACTGGATACCGACCTTGCTCTCGGTGGCGGACTGGGTCTCGGGGTCATAGCCTGCGTTGACCGGGTCGCCGCAGACGGCGTCGTGCAGCTCCTGCAGCGTCATCTTGTCATCGCCGCTCATGTCGACCGGGTAGGCCGACGTGCCGAACTTGCCGGCGCGGATGTCGCTGAGCACGCGGTCGGCGACAGCGGCGGGGTCGAGCGTGATCATACTCGCGCCCTTGACGACGAGGATGGCGCTGTGCGCCTCGTCGATCTCGATGCTGCCGGCGGAGAGGCTGACGTTGATCTCGGCGGCCTCGCGCTCGATGCGCGTGCGCAGGGCGTCCTCATCCATGTCGGCAAGGTTGTCCGAGGCGACGTCATGCCCCTTGAAGGCGCAGCGCAGCCACGTGAAAAAGTTGGTGAACACATTGCCGCTGCGGCCGTAGGCATAGGCCGTCTCGGCGGCGGCATCGGGCGTGGCGTCAAAGCCGATCTCCGTCGCGGTGACGGTGATGGACCGGTTGCCGGGGAAGGTCATGGTGAGCACCGGGGCGCTCGTATCGTCCCAGCCGGCGGCGCGGATGGCGTCCGCCGCGGCGGACTGCGTCATGCCGCCGACGTCCGTGCCGCAGACAGAGACGTTCGGGAAAATGGCGCTCTTTTTCGCCACGAGCACCATGCCGACGGCACCCGCCGCCACGAGGACGGCCAGCACGATGAGCACGACGCGCACGGCGATCCGGCCGCCGCGGCCGCGCGGTTTTTTCTCTTTGGGCGCTGGCTGCTGCCGGGCGTCGGGCGCGCCGCGGCGCGCCGTCTGCTCCTGCCGGGGCACGGGCGGGCGCTGGGGCGCCGCCTGCTTCGGCGCGGCGGCGCGGCGGGCAGCCGCCTCGCTCTGTGCGGAACGGTTGGCGCCGCTGCGGTGTGCCGAGCGCTCCTGCGCTGCGAAATCCGCCGCCTCGCGGCGAGCGGCCGCGCTGCGCTTGGAAGTGTTGCCGTTGAGTTTCATTTACTCGAATCCCTGTCTTTCCCTGTCAAAATCGGATTATTCAGATATGTATTGCGGAACGCTTCCGCCTCGCTGGGCGGGAGCTTGGCGCGGGGCTGCCGTTCGATCTGCGGCTTCATCCACGGGTTGTGCTCGGCCTTGCGCTCGGTCTGCGCCTCGAGGAGCTTGCCGATGAGCACGTTCGAGATGAGAAAGCCTGCCGGCGTGAAGTGCCAGCGCTCCCCGTCCGCGACGGCCCAGCCGGAACGGACGAACGTTTCCAACTGCTGCGCGATGCCGGAAAAATCGCTGCGGTACAGCCGCGCATACTCCGCGCGCGACACGCCGTGCACGGTGCGCATGCCGAGCATGAGATACTCCGCCGCGCGCTCGAAATCGCCGATGGTCTCGTACTCGTCGATCATGTCCTCGCCGTGGAGGACGCCCGCGATGTAGCGGTCGAGGTCGCGCACATAGCTGTAGCGCGTGCGGCCGATGCACGAGTGCGCGCCCGGACCGAAGCCCATATAGTCGTCGAGCTGCCAGTACTTCAGATTATGCCGGGATTCATAGCCCGGTATGCTGAAATTCGAGATCTCATACTGTTCATAGCCGTAGCGCCGCAGCTCATCGACCATGCACAGGTACATGTCCGCCTGCTCGTCGTCCGACGGGATGAGGGGCGAATCCTTCAGCTCGTACATGGGCGTGCCCTCCTCGAGCTTGAGCCCGTAGCCGGAGATGTGCTCCGGGCGCAGGGCGATCGCCTTGGCGAGCGTGTCCGCCCAGTCGCTGCGGGTCTGGCTGGGCAGGCCGTAGATGAGATCGAGGCTGACGTTGTCAAACCCGGCGGTGCGGGCATTTTTCACGGTCATCTCCACCTGGTGGAAGCTGTGGCGGCGGCCGATCATTTTCAGGATATCATTGTTGGCCGACTGCATGCCGATGCTCAGGCGGTTGAAGCCCGCCTTGTGCAGGGCGCGCAGGTCGTGCAGGCGGACGCTGTCCGGATTGACCTCGACCGTCACCTCCGCGCGCTTGAGCAGGCGGCCGGTGGCCTTGACGGCGTCGAGCAGCTCAATGAGGCGCGCCGCGCCGTAAAAGCTCGGCGTGCCGCCGCCAAAATACACCGTGTCGATGTACGCCGGGGCGATGCGCCCGGCGCTCTCTTCGATGTGCTCGAGCAGGGCGTGCTGATAGTCCGCCATGCGGTCGGCCGCGCCGGCGCAGGAATAAAAATCGCAGTAGCCGCACTTGCTCGCGCAAAACGGGATGTGGATATAGATACCGAGACGCGGTTCCATAGACAGCTCCTTACATGGGGATGCCCCGGCCGCCGGAGTGCGGCGGCCAGGGGGGATAGATCGGATCAGATGAGCGTGCAGACGAGCTCGGAATACGCGGCCGGATCCTCAAGCGGCTCGCCCGCGATGAGCAGCGCCTGCGCGTGCAGGATCTTGGCGATGCGGGCGGCCTTGTCCTTGTCGCCGGCGTCGAACGCTTCCTTCATGGCCTGATAGGCGTGGTGGTTGGCGTTGAGCTCGAGCACGCGGATGGCGCGGATATCGGTCGGCGCGCCGGGCATGCTCTTGAAATAACGCTCCATCTCGAGCGTGACGCCGCCCTCCGTGCTCAGGCACACGGCGCTGGACACGAGCTTATTCGACAGGCGCACGGACGCGACCTGGTCGCCGAGCGTCTCCTTGACGAAGTCGAGCAGATCCTTGTCCTCGGCCTGCTTGGCCTCGGTCTCCTTCTTCTCTTCCTCGGTCTCGAGGCCGAGGTCGTCGGTCGCAATGTTGCAAAACGGCTTGTCGGCGTAGGTCTTCATGGTGTCGACGAAGTACTCGTCGATCTGCGAGGTCATGCACAGGACATCGTAGCCCTTTTCATGCAGCTGCTCTGCCTGCGGCAGGCTGAGCAGACGCTTGACGTTCTCGCCGCAGGCGAAGTAGATCTTCGTCTGCTCGGCGGGCATGGCGTCGACATATTCCTTGAGAGAGACGAGCTTCGTCTCGCTCGTGTGGTAGAGCAGCAGGTCCTTGATCTCGTCGACCTTGTCGCCCGTCTCGGTGACGGCGCCGGCACGCAGCATCATGCCGAAGGCGGCGTGGAACTGCTCGTACTTCTCACGGTCGTTGGTCATGAGCTTCGTCAGCTCGGACTTGATCTTCTTGCCGAGGTTCGTGGCGATGAGCTTGAGCTGGCGGTCGTGCTGGAGCATCTCACGCGAGATGTTCAGCGACAGGTCGGGCGAATCGACCACGCCGCGGGCAAACGCATAGCACGGCGGCAGGAGGTCGGTGCACTTGTCCATGATCATGACGCCGGAGCTGTAGAGCTCGAGACCGGGGTCGGATTCACGGGTGAACATGTTCGCCGGAGCCTTGGCCGGGATGAACAGCAGCGCGCGGTAGGAGATCAGGCCCTCGGCGTTGACGCGGATGACGGCCAGCGGGTCGTCCTTGTCGTGGAACTTGTCCTTATAAAACGCGATGCACTCCTCATCCGTCGCTTCCTTGCGGCTGCGCTGCCAGATGGGGACCATGCTGTTGATGGTCTGCTCCTCGGTCTTCGTGACCATCTCCATCTTCGGCTCGCCCTTTTCGTCCTTCTCGCCGGTGTCGACCCAGTCGCTCTGCTCGACGTCCATGACGATCGGCCAGCGGACATAGTCGGAATACTTGCGGATGAGCATCATGAGCTTCCAGTTTTCGAGATAGGTGGAGTACTTCTCGCCGGACTCGTCTTCTTTGATGTGCATGATGACGTCCGTGCCGACGGTGTCCTTCTCGGTCTCGGTGATGGTGTAGCCGTCCGCGCCGGTGCTGACCCACTGGTAGGCCGTGTCGCTGCCGTAGGCGCGGGTGACGACCGTGACCTTGTCGGCGACCATGAACGCGGAATAGAAGCCGACGCCGAACTGACCGATGATGTCGATGGCGGCGTCCTCCTGCGCGTTCTCGCCGAGGCCGTCCTTGAACTTCAGCGAGCCGCTGCGCGCGATGACGCCGAGGTTGCTGTCGAGCTCCTCCTTCGTCATGCCGATGCCGTTATCCGACACCGTGATCGTGCGCGCGTCCTTATCCGGGGTGACGCGGATCTTGAAATCGCTGCGCGCCATGCCCACGTTTTCATCCGTGAGCGACTGGTAGCAGAGCTTGTCGATCGCGTCCGAGGCGTTCGAGATGATCTCGCGCAGGAAAATCTCCTTGTGCGTGTAGATCGAGTTGATCATCATGTCGAGCAGTTTTTTCGACTCGGCCTTGAATTGTTTCTTTGCCATATCTATGCCTCCAAAAATTTTATTACACCTTCAGATCCGCACCGGCCTGCATGCAACAGCGGCCCACGGTACAGATTTTAATATTATAGCACATCGGCCGTTTTTTTCAACACCTGCCGCCAGAATAATTGGGATTGTGCTGCCCGTTTTTCATGGTATAATAGGGTGTTAAGAAAAAAATAAGATTCTGTGAGGTGGCTCCCATGAACGATCTGAAAGACCTGCTCGATGCGCGCCTGTTCCTGCTGGACATGGACGGCACGCTCTACCTCGGGGACGATGTGTTCCCCGGCGCGGTCGACTTCATCCACACGCTGGCCGATACCGGACGGCAGTACATTTACCTGACCAACAACTCCTCGCGCGCGGGCACGGACTACATCACGCGCCTGCGGCGTCTGGGCTTCCCGTGCGAGGCTGAGAACGTGTTCACCTCCGGCATGGCGACGGCGCTGTACCTCAACCAGCACTACGCGGGCAAACCCGTGTACCTCGTCGGCACGCAGGCGTTCCGCCGCGAGCTGCTCAGCTACGGCATCCCGCTCGTGGACGACGGCGCGGAGATCGTCGTGGCCGGGTTCGACACCGAGCTCGTGTACGAAAAGCTCGACAAGGCCGTGCACTTCCTGCGCCGCGGCGCGGCCTTCATCGCCGCCAACCCCGACTGGGTCTGCCCCATGCCGGCCGGCGAGGTGCTGCCCGACTGCGGGAGCATCTGCGCGCTGCTGACCGCTGCCTCCGGCGTGCAGCCGACCTACATCGGCAAGCCGAACCGCAACATGGTCGACGTCATCTCGGCGCAGACCGGCGTGCCGAACGCGCAGATCTGCTGCGTGGGCGACCGGATCTACACCGACATCGCCGTGGCCGTGAATGCGGGCGCGCAGAGCGTGCTCGTCATGTCCGGCGAGACGGACGAGGCGATCCTCAAAGCGTCCGACGTGCAGCCGAAATACGTCCTGCGCGACGTGGCAGAGCTGGCGCAGATCCTGCGCGGCGGCGCAACGGCGTAAAAAAATTCAAAAAACGTTTGAAAATCGCTTGACATATTCGGACACAAATGTTAGGATGTGTTCAGTAAACATCGTTTTTACAAATGATGTTGCGAATCCCTCGTTTGTGTTCTCTCTTCCACTTTGCAGCGTCCGGGTCTGCATCCGCCGCGGACGTGCAAGCACAAGCAAACAACAGCAGCCACGCCGGCGAACGCCGGTGTGGCTGCTGTTGCTTTTTCATCGTGTGTAAACGTGATACATGAGGTACTGGCAGAAACCAAAACGCTTCCACCTCATCCGGCGAGCACGGCTCGCC
>OFMP01000855.1_pt1 | contig 18178 bp, 17 predicted proteins | sample 1541841 | NCBI WGS metagenome assembly OFMP01 (sample SAMN04209226, study PRJEB22552) | human gut metagenome | biome: gut; material: feces | host: Homo sapiens | place: USA: Oklahoma
ATGTCGCCGGCAAGGTGTTGCGCGCCCGTGACATGAACACCGGGGAAGTCGGCGAATACCGATACGACAAGCTGGTGATCACCACCGGTTCCGCGCCCGTGGTGCCGCCGATCGACGGGCTGGACGAGGCGCTCGAATCGGGACGCGTGCTGCTGTGCAAGAACTGGGATCACGCCATCGCCATCAAGGAAAAGGCGAAAACCGCCAAGTCGGCAGTGGTGATCGGGTCGGGCTATATCGGCGCGGAAATCGCCGAGCAGTTCAGCGTCACCGGCGTCAAGACCACGCTGGTCGACGGCCTTGATCGCCCGCTGGCCAATAATTTCGATAAGACCATCACCGATCAGGTGGCGGCCGCGTTCGAGGAGCACGGCGTCACGCTCGCGCTCGGCCAGAAGGTGGTCGAGTTCCGCGACAATGACGACGACACCGTCACTGTGGTCACCGAAAAGGGCGAGTACACGGCCGAAATGGCGATTCTGGCCGTCGGCTTCCTGCCGAACACCGACCTGCTCAAGGGCAAGGTGGACATGCTGCCGAACGGCGCGATCGTGGTCGACGACTACATGCAGGCGTCCGCGCCGGGCGTGTACGCCGCCGGCGACTCCGCCACCGTGTTCTACAACCCCACCGGCCAGCACGATTACATTCCGCTGGCCACCAACGCGGTGCGCCAGGGCCTGCTGGTGGGCCGCAACATCGAGACGCCGACCGTGAAGTACATGGGCACGCAGGCCACGTCCGCCGTGCAGCTGTACGATCTCTCGCTCGCCGCCTCCGGCCTGACCCGCGCCGGTGCCGAACGCCGCGGGCTCACGGTCCGCGAGACCTCGCTCACCGAGGATTATCGCCCGGACTTCATGCTCACCACCACCCCAGTCACGTCGATTCTGACCTGGGACCCGGAAACCCGCAAGGTCAAGGGCGGCCAGTTCTGTTCCAAGGCCGATATCTCCGGCGCGGCAAACGTGATTTCCATGGCGATTCAGGCCGGCTTCACCATCGACCAGCTCGCCAACGTGGACTTCCTGTTCCAGCCGAACTTCGACAAGCCGGTCTACTACGTCGGCGCCGTGGCCATGAAGGCGGCGGCCGAGTAAGACGGCTGTACCCACCGCAAAAAGAAACCCCGGCGTGATGGGCGCCGGGGAGAGAAAGGAGAGAAGAAGAAGAAAGAGGTTAAGTTATGCAGCTTGTTCGGCCGTGATTACATATAACAACACCAGTTTCAATGCAACGTGGGCACTGGCTGGGAATTGTCTGGGAATCACGGCCCGTACAGGCTGTTTCTTGTTTTGGAGCCGATTTACCGGCTCGCCTTGATCTTGTGGGCCAGCTCGGCGTCCCACATCGCGCCGGTTGCGGACATCACCGAATCCGCGCCGGCGTTTCTGTATGCCTGATAGTCGGCCGGCGAAACCACGCCGCCCACGCCATTGATCTTGAAATCAAGACCGAGCTTCTCGCGGATCGCGGCCAGACGGGCGACCATGTCGAGGCCGGCACCACGAATCGCATTGCCACACACGCCGGAGCGATCACGGCCTGCACCGGGCAGGGCCTGATTGCCATTGGCATCGACCAGTTTGGCGGAAATCGTATTGATGGTGCTGAATCCCTGCACAGTGCCGTGGCCCACGGTGGAACGCACCATGAGTTCAAGGTCGCCGTCGCTGGGGATGTAGGCGAGCTTGACCATCAGCGGGATGTCGCCGATCTCCTGCTTCACGGCCTCGGTGATGCGGCCCACGAGCAGCGGATTGTGGCATAGCAGGCGGTTGTGGCCCTCGTTGGGGCAGCTGGTGTTCATCACCATGAGCTTGGCACCGGTTTCTTTGACCAGTCGGGCGGTGGTGGCATGGTCGGCGATGTATTCCTCCTCGCTCATGCCCTCCACACGCGAGCCTTGGAAGCTCGGGACCAGCACTTGACCGGGACCGGCGGCCTCGATGGCGGCGCGCATGTCCGGCTGCCAGACGTCAGGGCTCTGCGAGGGCACACCGAAGCTGTTGGAGATGGAAATCGGCTGTTCATAGTTGGTGTCGGCCAGCACGCCTTCGTCCAGTTCGGCGCTGCCCGGCGTCAGTGAACCGTCCGCCGACTTGGGGTGTACGGCGAGCACGTTCGGGAACGGGTTGCAGCCCCAGGCGCGCGAACGCACGGTTTTGTAGGTCGCCAGATCGAAACCCATGCGGAAAGCGGCCGTGGTGAAACGGCTGTTGAGCAGCGGGCCTGCGGGAATGCCGAAAGGCAGATTGACCGGCTGGCCCAAAAAGGTGGCCAAGGCACCCTCGGAGGCACCCTCGCTGGTGGTTCCGGCGGCATCGGCACCGTTGCCATCCTTCAGCGCCTCGGCAAACGCGCCGAACGGCCCTTGCTCATAGTTGTCTTCGTAACTGCGGCTGACATCGTAAAACGGCTCAAAATCACTCATGCTTCAACGATAAGCCAACCTGCATGCGCACACGCACACTCAACCCATCATCGCGCCGACAAACGAAATAATGGCGAAAGCGGCATTGGCTACCACAAAGATGATGAACGTCGGAGCTGCCCAGCCAAAGTACGTGTCTGGAATACTACGATTCGTACGGTGATATTGGCGCATCTCTTTGCCGTATATCACGAATATGATAATCGATCCGATCACGCCGATCACAGATAGCGACAATGAGAATATCAAATATGCGTTGTCATCAAGATAGTTGCCGGCAAGGGTATCGATGGCGCCGGAAAGAATCGCATTGTTGAAGATGTGCAGTGCAATCGACCAAACCAACGAGTATTCCATGGCCACGAATCCCAGAATCAGGCCAAAGAGGAACGCGAATGTGCCTTGCACTACGTCGTCATGGAACAGGCCGAACACCATTGCCGAGGTGACGATGGCGAAGTTCTTGCCCAACGGCTTGAGCTCCTTCATCAGTACGCCGCGGAACAGTACTTCCTCGCAAATCGGAGCGACCAGCCCAACGTACAGCCACATGCTTACGGTGACGCTGGATTCGGCGATGCTGTCTGACGTGGGAGAGGCAAGATCGGTGCCCAGCCTGGAAAAAGCGACCTGCACCAACATAACGATGCCTTGCACGCCCATGCCCAGCACGATGAACATCAACGCCCAGAGAGGCTGCATGCGCCCGCCGCCATATTGGCTGATGTGGCCAAGCTGATTGGGCTCCCCGTACGAGTCGCGATGCTGGCCACCAAGCCAGAATTCGCAGGTGAAGATGTCACGGTGGCGCATGAGCAGCAGAAATCCGAACGCGACGAACACCGATATCAGGCTGATGATGCCATCCCACTGCACGCCGGACAAATCGCTCGCGGTTATTACGCCGACGATAATGGTGGCGACCATTGCGCCCAAGAGCATCATGCCTTCATAGGCGAGAGTCAGTCCCATTACACGATTGACCACCTTGCGACGCCACGTGCGCCATACACGGCGAGGATCGATCGGCATGACCACGGGCATTGCTGCGGGCATCGTGGCAGGCATTGCGTTGGGCATTGTGACTGGCATTGCCGGAGCCGTTTGCACGAATGGTTGCGGCGCAGCGGAATAGGGTTGTGGCGCGTAGCCCACTGGTTGAGCGTAGTACGGATGAGCGAGGGGCTGTGGAGCCGACTGTTGCGCCGGGTATGGGGAATAGGCGGATTGCGCCGGATACGTCGGCTGCGTGGGATACATCGGCTGGGCAGGATACGTAGGTTGGACGGGATATGTCGGGTATACGAGCTGCGCGGCGTATTGTGCAGGCTGCACAGCAGGTATTGCGGCTTGCGGCACAGGTTGTGAAACACCTTGTGAAACAATCCGTGGAACACCCCGTGAAACATCTTGTGGAGGTAGCGGTTGTGCCCATGCCTCCGGCTGACCCGCATATTGCGGCTGCATGCTCGGCCCAGGCTGAACATACTGTGGCGTCTGTGGCATCGGCGTCTGTGACTGTGCCGCAGACTGCGGTGCCGGTCGAGGTGGCAACGGTTGCGCTGACAGCGATTGCGCCGGAGCCGTATCGGAATCGTTCGACGGATTCATGTCATTCATGGTCATGATGCTCAACCTAACCGTCATTACTGGATGAATCTTGATTATGTCCACAAATGTGTACGAATTCAGGCACAGTATTTCGAACGCTAGGACGGAGTTCATGAGTGTTGAGGAAAGCGCCGCCACGCCGGTGTTGGTGGCTGCGGTGGATAACGACCGTATGGCGTTGTTGGCACTGAAGGGAATATTGCCGCAACTCCTGCCCGCCGCGCAATGGATGTGGGGCGCGGGCACCAGTGAGACCTTTGTTTGATGCGATGCGAGCGACCCAATAATCTCAATCAGACACAGAGCCAACGGCCCTGGGCCTGCAATTATGGACTCGCCTTTCGGCGAGGCTCAATGCTGGCCTCGCTGCTGTCGCAGCTCGGCAGGCCGATCGCGGCTAAATAATGCCGCGATCGGCCAACGGCCCTGTCCAGTCTGCGTCCTCAGGCTCGCGGGCGGACTCGATTCTTTCTTCGGCCCAGTGTTTGGCGGGGATGGTCTTGGGCTTGAAGGGGAACTTTTCGGCGCGCATCTTTTCGTAGGCGGCGATGTCGTCCTCGTGCTGCAGCGTCAGATCGATATCGTCGTAGCCGTTCATCAGACGCCAACGCACGTAATCGTTGACCTCGAACGGCAGGGTCACGTCGCCGCAAGTGACAGTGCGGGTCTCCAGCGAGACAGTCATCTCACGACCAGGCTCTTCCTCCAGTAGCTTCCACAGGAGTTCGACGGACTCCTGCGGCATAATCGCGGCCAGCACGCCGTTCTTGGCGGTGTTGCCGTAGAAGATGTCGGCGAAGCTCGGCGCGATGACCACGCGGAAACCGTAATCGTGCAGCGCCCACACGGCGTGCTCGCGGGAGGAGCCGATGCCGAATTCGGGGCCGGCGACCAGAATCTGGCCCTTACCGGCGTATTCCGGCTTGTTGAGCACGAAGTTCGGGTCTCGGCGCCATGCGTAGAACAGGGCGTCATCGAAGCCGGACTTGGTCACGCGCTTCAAGAACACAGCGGGAATGATCTGGTCGGTATCGACGTTGGAGCGGCGCAGCGGCACGCCCACGCCGGTCAGTGTGGTGAGTTTTTCCATAACAATTTTCCTTTCGGGGATCTCTCCCCCAGTCAGTCTTCGACTGACAGCCCCTCGTCAGAGGGGGCTCACGTGTATTGACTCAGAGATCGGCGGGAGACGAGATTGTGCCGCGGATGGCGGTGGCGGCGGCTACGGCCGGCGACGCCAGATGCGTGCGCGAGCCCTTGCCTTGGCGGCCCTCGAAGTTACGGTTCGAAGTGGAAATCGAGCGCTCGTTCGGCACCAGCTTGTCCGGGTTCATGCCCAGGCACATCGAGCAGCCGGCGTTACGCCATTCGGCGCCAAAGTCCTTGAACACCTTATCGAGGCCTTCCTTCTCCGCCTGCAAACGCACGCGGGAGGAGGCCGGTACCACCAGCACGCGGTGGATGTTCTCGGCCTTGCGGTGGCCCTTCATAATCGCGGCGGCCTGGCGCAAATCGTCGATACGACCGTTGGTGCACGAACCAATGAACACGGTGTCCACGGCGATGTCCTTGATCGGCATGCCTGGCTTCAAACCCATGTATGTAATCGCACGTTCGGCGGCGGCGCGCTTGGTGGCGTCGGCGATCTTGCCCGGCTCCGGCACGGAGGCGGTGATCGGCAGACCTTGGCCGGGGTTGGTGCCCCACGTCACATATGGACCGAGCTTGGTGGCGTCAATATCCACCACCTTGTCGAATACGGCATCGTCATCGGTCTTCAGCGTCTTCCAGTACGCCACGGCCTGATCCCACAGCTCGCCTTCCGGCGCGTGCGGACGGCCCTTCAGGTACTCGAACGTGGTCTCGTCCGGCGCGATCATGCCGGCACGCGCACCGGCCTCGATGGACATATTGCACACGGTCATACGTTCGTCCATGGTGAGGTTGCGAATCGCCTCACCACGGTATTCGATCACGTAACCCTGGCCGCCGCCGGTGCCGATCTTGGCGATGATCGCCAGAATGATGTCCTTGGCCGTCGCGTCCGCGGGCAGCTTGCCGTTGACGTTGACGGCCATGGTCTTGAACGGCTTCAGAGACAGCGTCTGTGTGGCCATCACGTGTTCGACTTCGGAAGTGCCGATGCCGAACGCCAGCGCGCCGAACGCGCCGTGCGTCGACGTATGCGAATCACCGCACACGATGGTCATGCCCGGCTGGGTCAGGCCCAGAATCGGGGCGAACGCGTGGACGATGCCCTGATCGGCGTCGCCCAGCGGGTGCAGGCGCACGCCGAACTCCTTGCAGTTCTTCTCCAAAGTCGTCAACTGCAACGCGCTCGTCTCATCCGGGTTCGGGCGATCGATATCAACGGTCGGCGTGTTGTGATCCTCGGTGGCAATGAGCTGATCCACGTGACGCGGCTTGCGGCCGGCCAAGCGCAGGCCCTCAAACGCCTGCGGGCTGGTGACCTCATGCATGAGCATCAGATCGATGTACAGCAAATCAGGGGCTCCGTCGCTGCCCTTGCGCACCAGATGATCGGCCCAGACCTTCTCGGCCAGTGTCGTTCCCATAGTGATTCCTCCAAAAAATTCCGCGCGAGGTATTGTGTTCGCGCCTTGTTCGTGGTATTAGCCTATGTGCTTGCGATGGGCCCGGCCATGAGCATGCCGGATATTGAGATACGGTCAAATGATGGCCTCAATATGACTCGGACCCGACTCGAACATGACCTAGTCATGACTCGGTTCCGCTCCAGACATGTCTCTTCGGCATCCACGAACGCCCTTTCAACTTCATGGCCACCCTGTGAGACACTTCCCCGATTTGCCATTTCACTATGTGAGATGGCATAATCGCCCTTATTATGACTGATTCCCGGGAAGAACCATTGAACAACAGCTTGACCAAGTCCGAGCCGGTTGAAGACACCACCGCCAAGGACGATGGGGAAATCCATTCCGGCGTTGGCGTCCTTGATAAAACTGTAAAGATTCTTGACGCACTGGAATCCGGCCCGTCTACGCTGGGCCAGCTTGTGGCCGCCACCGGTCTCGCTCGACCGACCGCACATCGTTTGGCTATTGCACTGGAACGCCACCGTTTCGTACTGCGCGACCAGCATGGCCGATTCGTACTCGGCTCCCGTTTCGCCGAACTTGCCGCCGCAGCAGGCGAGGATCGTCTGCTGACCGCCGCCGGCCCGATCCTGCAGACCCTGCTCGATCGCACTGGCGAGTCTGCGCAGATTTACCGCCGCCAAGGCGATCAGCGCGTGTGCATCGCCGCTGAACGGCACTGCGAGACATTCCAACAAGGCGGCCAACTTCCTGATCTGGCAAGTCCAGAACAAAATGCAGAATCAAAATACTCTGCTCCTGAACAGACAAACCAGCAAAAGCATCAGCCACAAGCTCGTTTTCAATATGTAGGTCATACCCGTGGGACGAGAATGTAAATCTGTCACTGGGGTAATGATCTACAACGCAGAGCTTGTCCATCTCCATTTGCGGAAGGTCGCTGAATGACAGTTCCCTGTCACGGCGCCTCTGCATTTCCCGGAGGTAGTCGATTGCCTCATGGTACAGTACCAGCTTGCAGTAAGCATCGAACTGGCACCGCTCGCCATAGTCATTGCGGGGGATCATATCCATCTTTTCACCCCCTTTCCTGGGGGAATGAGGTGGGTTTCTCCCTTTCCGCTAACAAGGCGAACGCAAAGCCGCTCGCTACCCGCTAAATGCCTTCTTTTTGAAAATTTCTTAAAAATTTTTTTCGAGGTGGGCTTGTCCTCGGAAAACAGCAAAAAGCGCCCAGCAAGTCGCAACGGACCTGCTGGGGGCAGAAATGTTTTATAAAGATAATTGCTTACATGGTATAGTTCATATCCAAAGCCAGACGATTCCGACGGAGGGGCTACACTTTTTTTAACTGGTGCAGATCATGGATACTGTGAAAAAGAGAAAAGGACACGGCAAAATAACCTCCAATCGGCTACCGTGCCCCTGCAAGTCGTCATAGGTTTGTGTAAACGCAAAGAAACGGCGGCTCTGAAAATCAAAGCCGCCGTTTCAAATGGGCGTGTCAAATTGTCTGCTCTACGACGGCTTTTTTCTTTTGCCGTCGTCCGGCAGATTAAGTAGACTAATAAAATTATTTGTTTAGAGTGAATGGTGGTTCGCCGCAAATGCAAATAGATAATTCGTATTTTGAAAACAACTGATTATTATTGAATAGCTTATATATCAAATTTATTGTAATTTGTCCCTCTGTTATTTCTAAATGATAATTTTCACTTTCTATTTCAAATACAAACTTTCCAAAGGCAGTCAAATACTCCGTATATGTATTTTCCAAAGACATAAAAAGAAAATGTGCAGCAACAGAACCGCTTTTACTCAATTCCATTTTTTCATTTGAAAATAACAGTGTATTATCAGTAGCAGTTCCATGCTCGTCCAACTCACAATAGTGGACTTTGTGGTATCCATTTTCAAAAGAATATGTCCCTGTTGTTTTAGTCAAAATCCCTTCACGGTCATATCCAATATCCTGCATGCTAAAAATAGAGATTTGAATATCTTTCATTCCTTATAATCCTCCAATACAGTGCGAAACATTAGATATGATGATATATTTGCGCTGCCTTATAAATGTTTCAGATGTACGCGGTATTCTCTCAATGCAGATTCATCAGCCGTTGCAATCAAACGGGCTAAGTAATCAGTCAGCTTTTTCTTATCGTGCGGAAGATTTCCCCGTACTTGAATTAGATTTGAAGCACCGTCTGTTACAATTCGTGTTTTAATAGTGAGATTTTCAATAAGTGCTTTCAATTCAGCCAATTTCTCAATTTCACTTTCTTTTTTCCAAGTTCCTTTCTGGATTTCTTGATAAAGTTCGGATGTTTTGTAAATGGTCAGCATAGAAGATTCAATAATTTGAGGGTGCAGTTGATTAAAAACTTCTGCGGTTTTCTTTGCTCCATATTCACCATGACCTGCACCGGAAATACCTGTCAGATAGAAAAAATTATAACTTATTCCTGCTTCCTCTAATTTTTTCATTTGCTCAATGGTATCACTTGAACGAAATCCCTTATTCATAAAAGCAAGTGCTTCATCATTTCCTGTTTCTACTCCAAATGTAATTCCGTCGTATCCTAACTTTCGCAGTTCCTTGAGGTCATCAACGGATTTATTATAAACGTCTGTAACTCGTCCAAAACAGCCAATAGTCTCACAGTTTGGATAATACTTCTTTACCATTTGAGCTAAGGTTTTTAGTTTGTCCGTAGTTAAAACAAACGGGTTTGCTCCTGTAAAGAAAATTCGCGGAACATCTTTATAATATCTGCTTGCTTCTGCCAAATCAGATTCAACTTCTGAAAGTGGAGACATACGGAATTTGAATGGCAAGGCCTCATAAAGAGTACAAAATTTACATGAATGATGTGTACAACTTGCGGTTACTTGAACAAGTAAAGAGTACGCTTCGTAGGGTGGTCTCCAAATAGTACCTGTGTAGTGCATAAATTTTCCTCCTAAAAATAATTAGTTTACAATTCCTCTGATTTCTTCAAAATCTTTAATTTTGTTTTCGGTCATATAGCGTTCTAATCCGTCAATAATTTCCGGCATAACAAAGGGATTGTTAAAATTTGCTGTTCCCACAGCGATTCCAGTAGCACCCGCCATAATAAATTCCAAAGCATCATTTGTGGAAGAAATCCCACCCATTGCAATAATTGGCAACCGAACAGCATGACACACTTGATAAACCATTCTCAAAGCGATTGGTTTTATAGCCGGACCAGATAATCCCCCCGTTTTATTCGCAACACTAAATTTTCTTTTTTTAGTATCTATTGCCATACCTGTAATTGTATTTATTAAGGAAATCGCGTCTGCGCCACCAGCTTCCGCTGCTCTTGCAATTTCTGTTATATCAGTTACATTCGGTGTTAATTTCATAGAAATTGGTGTTCGGGTTATCTTCTTGATTTCTGCTGTGATATGTTCAACCATTTTTGGTTCTTGACCAAACGCCATTCCTCCATGTTCTATATTTTGACATGAAATATTTATCTCTAACATATCGACAGGCTGATTGGAAAGACATTCAACCACTTTCAAATAATCTGTTATGGTATTCCCACAAACATTTACTATAATCTTTGTATCGAATCGCTTTAGGAATGGAATATCTCGTTTGATAAATACATCTGTTCCCGGATTTTGCAAGCCGACAGCATTTATCATGCCACTACTCGTTTCCATAATTCTGGGTGTTGGGTTTCCCTCCCACGGATAGTAGGAAACTCCTTTTGTAACAACTGCACCCAATTTATTGAGGTCAACAAATTCGCTGTATTCTTGTCCAGAGCCAAAAGTTCCAGACGCAGGCATAACCGGATTCTTTAGAATAATTCCCGCTATATTTATCGAAGTGTTAATTATTATCGTCTCCCTCCTTGTCTTAAATTATATCAATCAATAGTAAAAATAAAAGTACTGTTTTTTTGTTTATTGTGCTAAAAATAATACCAGTATCAAAAAATATAGTACATTGAAATTAAGATATATGTGTGCTACAATATCAAAAAGGAGGAATTGAAATGAGCAATATGAAACCCGCCTTACCACAATGTGCACCTATGGCAAGAATTCAAAATATTTTAAGTGGCAAATGGAAAATTATGATTTTATGGTATATTGCGGAATACGAAGTACAGCGATTTGGAGAATTGCGACGCCGACTGGGTGACATTACACAATCGACCTTAACTAAACAACTCCGTGAATTAGAGCAGGACGGTTTTGTTTCCAGATATGTATATCAAGAGGTGCCACCTAAAGTGGAATATTCATTAACAGAATTAGGGAAAAGTTTTATTCCGATTTTACAGCAAATGATGTTATGGAGCGAGAAAAACCTTTCACCTAAGAATTTATAAAAGTCCAGATTGTTTATAGTTCATTTCGTATTTCCTAAAAAGATTAAATTTCGTCTGCACTGAGAATATAAGGTTGCGAATATGAATTATAAAATGTAGATAGAGTAGATATCACATCATTCCATGCACAAACTATGAAATATAGAATGTATGTGGGTGATGTTGAATGGCAAAAGTGAAAGACTGCCCTGGCTTTGAAACCTTCGGTGCGGATGTAAAAGAAGCACGGAAGGCGAAGAACCTTGCACGAAAAGATTTAGCTGAAAAGGTGAATATTGATACCAGGTATCTTGCCAACATCGAAAACGAGGGCACGATTCCAAGCTTGCCGGTCATTATTCAGCTTGTAAAAATCTGCGGCCTGCCGATGGAGAGATATTTCAATCCAGAGGTCATGCGAGAGGAAAGCGAGCTGCGCCAGCGGGTCGGACAGAAGTTAAAGCTCTGCCCGGAACAGTATTTGCCTATCGTGGAGGGTGCCATTGACGGGGCCTTAAAAATTGAAAAGCCGAATGAAGAAACGGAGGGTGTCTGAACATCCTCTGTTTTTCTTATTTTGCGGGCATTTTGAGGTTTCCGAAACGCTTTATAAGTAGGGATAAGATACGGTAGCAAGCACAGCAAGCGAGTACCCGCTTGTGAATTTTGAGATTTTCAGGTCCCTTGCCCGAAAATTCAAAATGCTTGTTGGGATAGTCCCAAACCCTTATGAAGAACGGAGGTGGCGCATGGCAAACCGAAAGCTGAATATCCAAATGAAATTCTATGTTACGGAGGACGAAAAACGGCTCATAGACGAGAAAATGAGCCAGCTCCCCACACGCAGATATGGTGCCTACCTCCGCAAGATGGCGATTGACGGATATATCATCTATACGGACACTGCAGATATCAAGGCATTTACCAAGGAGCTTTCCGCCATTGGTCGGAACATCAACCAGATCGCCAAGCGGATCAACGCCGGAGGCCCTGCGTATCAGGCCGACATGGACGAGATACGGGAAAGGCTGGATGAGATATGGCAGTTACAAAGACACATCCTATCAAGTCAACGCTGAAAGCAGCCATTGGCTATATCTGCAACCCGGAAAAGACGGACGGAAAGCTGCTTGTATCCTCCTATGGCTGCGCCGCCGAAACTGCGGATATCGAATTTTCCTGGACCCGCCGCCATGCCATCGACAAGGGAACGAACCTGGGCCGGCACCTGATCCAAGCCTTTCAGCTTGGGGAGGTTACGCCGGAACAGGCCCATGAAATAGGCATGGAACTTGCAAAAGAAATCTTGGGCGGCAAGTATGAATTTGTGCTGACCACCCACATAGACAAGGATCACGTCCATAACCATCTGTTTTTCAATGCGGTCAGCTTCACGGATCACAAGCACTACCATTCCAACAAGCGGAGCTATCACGATATCCGCCGTACTTCCGACCGGCTTTGCAAGGAACACGGTCTGTCTGTCATCATCCCAGGACAAGGCAAGGGCAAGAGCTATATTGAACATCAGGCTACGCAGAACGGCACCAGCTATAAGGCAAAGCTGAAAGCGGCAATCGACCGACTCCTGCCAGCCTGTTCCGATTTAGAAGAACTGCTTCGTCGCCTGCAGAGAGAAGGCTATGAGATCAAGCGGGGCAAATATATCTCCGCCAGAGCGCCGGATCAGGAACGATTCACCCGTCTGAAAACCCTGGGTGTGGACTACACCGAAGAAGCCATTGCCGCCCGGATTGCCGGACGATCTAGACCTTCCCAGCAACCGAAACGGCAGGACGGAAAGATCAGCCTGCTCATTGATATCCAGAATAACATCAAGGCACAGCAGAGTGCAGGCTTCACCCATTGGGCGAAGCTGAACAATCTGAAACAGGCCGCCAAGACCATGAATTTCCTGAACGAGCACGGGATAAGCAACTATGGAGAACTGGAAAGCAAATTGACCGCAATATCAGCACGCAGGGATACCGCTCATGCAGAGATCAAGCGAATAGAAAGCAGAAGTGCCGAACTTGCCCTTGTGATGAAGCATGCCGGAACTTACCGTCAGCTAAAGCCGCTTTATGAAAGATACCGTAAATCGAATGATAAAGAAAAGTTTCTGCGGGGGCATGAGAGCGAGATCATCCTTTTTGAAGCGACCACCAGAGAATTGAAACGGCTGGGGGCTGTGCCGCTGCCGACAACGGAAAGCATGAAAACGGAGCTTGCCAATCTCAACGCAGAAAAGGAACGGCTCCTTGCTGAATATAAAGCCGCAAGAGCCGAAGCCCAGAAATACGAGACCGTCAAGCAAAATGTGGATGCACTGCTGACCGCTCCAAAGGAACAGGAACAACAGCGGCGGCATGAACTTGAATAAATTTCTTTGAAAGACGCTGGGCACAGCTCCTGGCATCCTGTATAATGGAACTGCGGAAGGAGGTTTTACCGATGACAAGAAGCGAAGCAATCAAAGCATTTTTCTTCAAAAGCGTATTGCCCGTGACCATGGCACTGATCCTGTATTGTATCTTCAAATCCGCCTGCGTGAAGAACGGAGAGCTTGACTATGTATGACTCTGGATACTCTGCGGGCTGCCGTTTGGACTCCATCGGATGTGCCTCTGGATCGTGCCGGGCGGCGGTTCCCTGGGTGGAGGGATCGCCCTGTTCGCGTTGAACTTCATTATCGGCGGCGTAATCGGTGGTTTCGTTCTGGCGTGGCGGCTGATCGTGGCGGTGTGGTATGTACCGCTGACAGTGTACCGACTGATTGTCGGGTAGAACGGTGATAATAAACAAAATAACCTGACAAGTCTTTATTTGTCAGGTTATTTTAATGTCGATATGGTATTCTCAATCTAGAAAACAAAGATAAAATCTGATATAATAATAACATCGAAAGACGCTGAAAATTCAATTGTTATGGGGAGGGATTTCAATGGCAATCGATTTTAAGAAAAAGCTGTCAAGCAGAACGATAGCGCCGAAAACCGCTCCCGTCGAGTTATACGGAACTTTAGACCGGAAAAGTGTTGCAGGACCACTTCGCCCAGCACAGGAGGCTGTATTATCTGAATGGTATACAAAACGGCTGACAGACAAGGATTTAATCATAAAGTTACATACTGGCGAAGGGAAAACTTTAGTAGGGTTACTACTGCTCCAATCCTTACTCAATTCAAAGGAGGGCCCCTGTCTTTATATTTGCCCGAACAAATATCTAGTCAAACAGGTGTGTGCTGAGGCTGATAAATTTGGTATTCCCTACTGCACCTTTGACGAAAACGATGGAATACCGAATGATTTTCTTTCCGGTACAAAAGTACTCATTACTCATGTTCAGAAGGTATTCAATGGGCGTTCTGTTTTTGGAACAGATAATGGTTATACAAGGACGGGCACTGTTCTTTTGGATGATTCACATGCTTGTATTGATACTATTAAGAGAGCATTTACCATTTCAATTAGTAGAACCACAAACGCTGATGTATACTCAAAAATTCTCACGCTCTTTGCAGATGATATGGTTGAGCAAGGCGAAGGAAGTTGGCTTGATATTCAATCGGGTGACTACAATACTTTTATGACTGTTCCTTATTGGAGTTGGGATAGTAAGAGAACGGAAGTATTGAGAATTTTGTCTGCCGCGCAAAATGATAGTCAAATATTTTATGCGTGGCCGCTTATTCGCGACCAGATAACAAACTACTGCTGTTACATTTCTGGGACAAAAATTGAAATTTCCCCCTATAATGTTAATATTCGTGCGTTTGGATCATTTTCACATGCTGCACATAGAATCTTAATGTCGGCAACAACCCAAGATGACTCTTTCTTTGTGAAAGGTCTAGATTTTAGCCCGGAGGCCGTAAAGAACCCCTTACGCAATATGAGCCCAAAATGGTCCGGCGAAAAAATGCTGATAATTCCATCTCTCGTTGATGATTCTTGTGACCACGATTTGATCGTTACCGAGTTTTGTAGAATACAGACTTCGAAGTTCGGTATGATAGCATTGGTTCCAAGCACGAAGAATTGTAAGCAATATCAAAACCTAGGCGCAATAATTACTACTGCTGAAAGCATCTTCGAGGAGCTTGACAACCTGAAAAAAGGCGAATTTTCAAAAATTGTTGTAATTAATAACAGATATGATGGTATCGATTTGCCTGATGAGAGCTGCCGGGTTCTAATTTTGGACAGCCTCCCATACTTTGACAGCTTGGCGGATCGCTATGAAGAGCAAGCGTGTCCAAATAGCGAACTAATCAACAAACGGATTGCCCAAAAGATTGAGCAAGGCATTGGCCGAGGTGTCAGGGGGGAAAAGGACTATTGTGCTATTTTGGTAATTGGTTCTGAATTGGTTCGTTTTATGCGGAGTATAGCAACTAACAAATTTTTCTCTGCTCAAACGAGAAAACAAATTGACATTGGAATTGAGATTGCTAATATGGCCAAAGAGGACTATGATGAAACTGAAAGTCCAGTAAAGGTTGTAATCTCACTCATAAAACAGATGTTAGAACGTGATGAGGGCTGGAAAGAATACTATTCGTCTGAAATGAATACGCTTGAAGATAATAATACAGAATCAACGGTATATGAACGGCTTCTAAAAGAGCGTCAAGCCGAACAGTTCTTTAGCGAAGGTGAGTATGGCAGAGCTATCTCTACCATGCAAAAGCTAATTGATGAACTCGTTGTTGACGATACGGAAAAGGGATGGTATCTACAACAATTAGCGCGATATACTTATCCAACAAGTGTTGCAAAGTCCATCGAAATACAAAAAAGTGCATTTAAGAAAAACTCCCAGTTATTGAAGCCGAGTTCAGGAATTGATTACACAAAGATATCTTACATTCACCAGAATCGGCTAAACAACATCAGAGCGTATATGCGCAGATTTTCTAATTATAGTGAATTATCCTTGGCAGTTGATGCAATATTAGAAAATCTGTCCTTTGGTACTGAGGCAACCAAATTTGAATCGGCATTAAAAGACATTGGTGAACTACTTGGTTACATCAGCCAACGTCCAGATAAGGAAATACGAAAAGGTCCTGATAACCTTTGGTGTGGTTCAAACAATTATTATCTATTGTTTGAGTGCAAAAGTGAGGTGTCCGAAACTCGCCAAGAAATTACAAAGCATGAAGCAGGGCAAATGAATAATCACTGCGCATGGTTTGAAGATCAGTACGGACAAGATGCAAAAGCAGATAGGTTTATGATTATTCCGACAAAAAATCTATCTTATGAAGGAGACTTTACGCACGATGTTAAAATAATTCGGCGTAATAGGCTTAAGAGTTTGAAGGATCAAATTAAAGGCTTTGTTAAAGAGTTGAAACCATACTCTTTGGACGAACTATCTGATACCACATTACAGGAACTCTTGGCTTTACATCACCTAAATATTGAAGATTTTTCTGCACAGTATTCAGAAGAATACTACCATAAAGCAAAATAAAAAAGCGGGAGTACAGCCGATCGGATGAACCGAAAAGCTGTACTCCCGTTTTATGTGCCAGAAAGTGTTTGAAATCAAGCCTTTTTCTTCATGTGCCAGCAAGCAGACCAACACATGAGAAATCATAAAGGCTCCCTTTGAAAATACGGATACAGGGAATTATTCTGCGGTTTTTCCACCCTTATCTTCACAGATTTTAGACCGTTTGGAACTGTAATGCGGACAAGCGACCAGACACGCCCGGAAACTCTGCTTGCAGCCGTGAACACATTTTTTACAGATATGGTTATACTGCCGCCTGCCGTTCTCACCCAGGAAGAACGCCCATTCCAGCCTCCACTTCTTGCTTCGGCTCATAGGCAGTCGTGCTCCGGCACATCACGGCCGGGCTTTTTGACCTCCTGGGGCTTATGCTCGGCACATTCCCGTTTGGCGTCCTCCAACCGCTCACGGATGGAAGACTTCTCTGGCGTTGTCCGCTCTGCATACTCCTGGGCTTTTTCCAATTCTTCGCCGCGTCTGCCGTTGTTGATAACGCCGTCGATCATGCCGTAGTCATCCTCCAGCGTCATTTCAGCGGTGCGGAGAGGATTGTCCTTTTCCGGCTGTTCCGCTGCCACGGCAAAGGCCCGTGTGCCGTTTCCCATGATAAGATACTTTCCATCATCGGAAATATGGTGGACGCCGTAACCGGCCGCCTCCATCTGCTCCCGGCTCATAGCCGTCACCTGAAAGCTGCCCCTGGGTGTCTGCACACGCTCGCCGGTCTCAAAACGGTCTGGCAGATAAGCGAGGTCTTGCTTCTCTGCTGGGACAGGAAGAACAACGATATTGCCATTGATCTGCATAAATTGTTCCGGCGTCTTGAACTGCTCTGTGTATTTCTGGATCAGTTCCGGGGACAGGGACGCAAAATCTTCCTCACCAAGTCCAACCACCAGGAAAGTTCCTGCTACAATATCATAAATTTCTCCATCTTCATCCCGCAGTCCGCGGTTCAGATTAAGCCCTACGAGCTTTCCTTCATCATTGCAGACCAGCGCTACCGGGTCAGAATAGGGATAGGTTGCCCCAATATCACCGCCAACCTCTGCCTGCAGGGAATGAAGGTCGGAGTTGATCTCCTTCACATAGGGTTCCTTCATAGGCTCCACTACAAGCACAGTCATCTTTTCCGAGGCAGCCCTCTCCGCAGCGGACAGCATTTCATCCGCATGGGACTTGTCCGGGTCCTCCAAAGCGGCCTTGACCTCCGCCATGTCAAAGTCAAGAAATTCCTCATAGCCCGTGGCGTCCTTGAATTTTTCGATCTCCGAAGGAAGATAGTCCTCCTGCGTCTGCCCCAGCGCCGCCAGCTTTTCATCCAAAGCGGAAATGCGTCCGGCCATCAGATTTTCGTAAAGTCTCTCCTTTGCAGCATGCGCCTCCGGGTGCTCCGCCGCATACTGCGGATCGTTCTGACGGAAAAACTCGTCCATGTCAAAGGCGATATCCATAGCCAACTCGGATTTTTCTTCTTCGGGAAGATCGTCCTGGAAGGTCATCACCCTGTATTCGTCGGGGATACTGCCGCGCTCGCCGTCATAATACTCATGGAAGCTATCGCCTGTATCTCGCACATAGCCCTGATCCGTGAAGGCGCCGTTTTCATCTATCGCCACGTCCCGGCCGTAGGCCTCATAGTCGATGTAATTCTGCAAATGCTCTGGCACCT
>OFMP01000874.1_pt1 | contig 17943 bp, 17 predicted proteins | sample 1541841 | NCBI WGS metagenome assembly OFMP01 (sample SAMN04209226, study PRJEB22552) | human gut metagenome | biome: gut; material: feces | host: Homo sapiens | place: USA: Oklahoma
GTAACTGCGGTTTTTGTGCGTGGTCGGTCCGGTATTTAGGTTCTGGCAAGTCTCCGCTCGGGGCGCATTGACCCCTCCCGGGTAAAAATCTGACCTACAAAATCTGACCTAAATACAAGTAGAGCATACCACCTTTTTCGCCTCTTGAACAGTTGCGCTTTTTGCCAAATTGAAACATGAGATATAGCAGGAATAGAAAAGAAGCCAGCATTATTGATAGGTATATGTCGATACTTCACTTCCTCACACTATCCATTTTTTATAATAGGGGCTTGACAAATACAGATGCTCGTTTTAAGATAATATCGTTATTAAATAATATAGTTATCGAAAGAGGTGAAGAACATGCGCCCTGTAAACGAAAAGCTGCGGGCGGATCTGCTGGAGGCTGGGAAACGGGAATTTATGGAAAACGGCTTCCGGGGAGCATCCTTAAAAAGCATCGCGGCTTCTCTTGGAGTAACGACTGGGGCGATTTACCGCTACTATACGGACAAGGAGGCATTGTTTGACGGACTGGTGAGAGAGCCTGCCCATGAGCTGGTAGAGCGGTATCGGACCCTTCAACAGACCTTTGCTGGAAGAAACTTGGAGGAGCAACTTCAAAAGCTCCCGGAGGTGCCGGACAAGGAAGCCTCCTGGATGATGGACTTTCTTTACGACCACTTTGACGCATTCAAGCTCATCGCCTGCTGTTCCTCTGGGACAAAATATGAGCATTATCTGGATACCCTGGCGGCAATCGAGGACCACTCCGGACGGCTGTTGGTGGATCGAATGGTGGACGCCGGCTATCCCATCCGGCGTCTGGATGATGAGCTGATCCACATCATGTCCACCGCGCTTTTCAATGGGATGTTTGAGACGATCCGCCATGATATGCCGCGGGAAAAAGCGATGGTTTATATGGATGATCTGCGGAATTTTTACTCCGCGGGCTGGTTCCGTCTCCTTGGAATTCCCTTTGAATAAAGGGTTTTCTTTTTGATTCTAAGTTAGCGTTTACTAACCAAAAGAAAGGGGTTTTAGGTTATGGATCACAAGAAAGCGCCCTCACCCTTTGCCGTGCTGTGGGGCTGGGCAAGTGGTGAGCACGGTGGATTTTATGCTTCGGTAGCCCTGGCGGTGCTGGGGGTGGCCTGCGGTATGGTGCCCTACTTCTGCGTAGCCGCTATGATTGGGCTGCTGCTGGAAGGGGGCGGCCTTGCGGATTGTTTGCCCTGGTGTGGCCTTGCTCTGGCGGGCTATGGGGGAAAGGCGCTGTTTTCCACATGGTCTACCAGCCTGTCCCACACGGCCACCTATCACACGCTGCGCCGGGTGCGGCAAAATCTGCTCTCCAAACTGAGCCGGGTACCCATGGGGACGATCCTGGACACGCCCTCCGGCCAGTACAAAACCACCATTGTGGACCGGGTGGAAGGGATGGAGCCCACCCTGGCTCATCTGCTGCCGGAGATGACCTCCAATCTGCTGGTGCCGGTGAGCATCGCGGTCTATATCTTCGTCCTGGATTGGCGAATGGGGCTCGCCTCCCTGGTGACCACGGTGATTGGGATCGTGGTGGCTTCCCAGAGCAGCAAGACTTACGCCGTCCGCTGGCAGGGCGCCGTGGAGGTGGGCCGCCGCATGGCAAATGCCATCGTGGAGTATGTGGGAGGCATCCAGGTGGTCAAGGCGTTCAGCCAGTCCGCCGGGTCCTACAAGCGGTACTCCGATGCCGTGACGGAAAACGCCCAATACTATGTGGACTGGATGGCGGATAACCAGAAGTATATGGCGGTCATGCAGGCGGTCATCCCCTCGGTGCTGCTGCCCGTCCTGCCGGTGGGTCTGCTGCTGTGGGGCGGTGGAAGCCTGAGCACAGCTGTATTCCTCACCATCGTCGTGCTGTCCCTGGGGCTTACCGGACCGCTGGTATCGGCTATGACCTTTGTGGATGAACTGGCGGTGGTGGGCACCAATGTGGGTGAGATCTCCGCCATTCTGGACACCCCGGAGCTGAAGCGCCCTGCGATAGAGACGAAGCTGAATGGGCTGGGTATCCGGCTGGATCATGTGTCCTTTGCCTACAAGCAGGAGGACGGCGAAGTGCTCCACGATGTAAACCTGGACATCCGACCGGGGACAGTGACCGCTCTTGTGGGTCCCTCCGGCTCCGGTAAGAGTACCATTGCCAAGCTCATCGCCGGCTTCTGGGATGTGACGGGCGGCTCTGTCGCCTTGGGCGGTGTGGACCTGCGGAAAATCCCGCTGGAACAGCTCAACCGCCAGATCGCCTATGTATCTCAGGACAACTACCTCTTTGACCGCACGGTGCGGGACAACATCCGCATGGGCCGTCTGAACGCCACCGATGCGGAAGTCGAGGCGGTAGCCAGGGCTGCCGGGTGCGATGATTTCATCCGCCAGCTGGATCAGGGCTACGACACCATCTGCGGCGGGGGCGGCGGCCACCTGTCCGGGGGTGAAAAGCAGCGTATCTCCATCGCCCGCGCCATGCTGAAGGATGTGCCCATCGTCATTCTCGACGAGGCTACCGCAAGCATCGACCCGGAGAATGAAGCGGTCATCCAGCAGGCCATCTCCCGTCTGACGAAGGGCAAGACCCTGATCGTCATTGCCCACCGGCTGGGCACGGTAGCCGACGCGGACAACATCGTTGTAGTGGAAGGCGGCCGGATCGCCGCCCAGGGGAAGCAGGAGGAGCTGCTGGCCTCCTGCCCGCTGTACCGGCAGATGTGGCAGTCCTATCTGGGTGTTCGGGACGGAGAGGAGGAATAAGAGATGTTCAGTGTACTTCGGAAAATTTCCGCCTTTGCGGGCAACCGCAGGGGGCTTTTGAAAAAATCCATGCTGGTGGCGTTCCTGGGGGCTGTGTTCACCGCATTCCAGTTTTGGGCCCTGATGCTGACCTTGGAGATTCTGGTGGGCGGCGCGAACTTGAGCATATGGCCCGTGATCGGCATCATGCTGGTTTCCGTGGCGGGGCGGACCGCCTGCTCGTACTGGTCCACCAACGCGGAGACGGAGACGGGCTATTTCATGGTGGCGGAAAAGCGGGTCCATATCGGGGACCGGCTGCGCTACATCCCCATGGGCTACTTCAACGACAACTCCTTGGGCAACATTACCGCCGTAGTTACCACCACACTGGGGGATGTGGAGAACAACGCCGCCCGCTGCCTGGTCAGCGTCATCGGCGGTTTCCTCAACACCCTGGCTATGTGTCTGGCGATCCTGCTTGTGGACTGGAGGCTCGGTCTGCTGGCTATCGCGGGCATCCTGGCCTATCTGCTGGTTACGGAGTTGAGCCAGCGGTCCCTGCTCAAGACCGGCCCTGCCCGCCAGCACGCCCAGATGAAGCTGGTGGAGGCAGTGCTGGAGTACATCCAGGGTATGAGCGTGGTCAAGGCCTATGGACTGGACAAGGACAGCGGCCAGGCCGTGCAGAAAACTGTGGATGAAAGCTGTGAAAAGGCCCTGGGGCTGGAGCACTCCGTAGCCCCCTGGATGGGCCTGCGGCAGATTACGGTGCGGTTGTTCGCCGTGGCGCTGGCCGTGTGCGCTCTGGCGCTCTATTCCGGTGGGAGCCTGCCCCTGACCCGGTGCCTGCTGATGCTCGTTGCCTCTTTTATGCTCTATGCGGAACTGGAGAGCGCCGGCAATATGGCGGACAATCTCCAGATGTTGGGCGCCTCCATGGATAAGGCCAACTCCATCGACGATACGCCGGTGATGGATATTGACGGAGCGGAACTTCAACCGGAGGATGCCTCTGTCCGGTTTGAGGATGTCTCTTTCGCCTATGGGGAGCGGACCATTCTGGAGCATGTGAGCCTTACCGTCCCCGCCGGCAGCACCACCGCCGTGGTGGGGCCCTCCGGCGGCGGAAAGACCACTCTGTGCAATCTCATCGCCCGCTTCTGGGATGTTCAGGGCGGCAGGATCACCGTGGGCGGCCATGATGTGCGGGAGTATAAGCTGGACAGCCTGATGAAGAACATCTCCATGGTGTTCCAGTCGGTGTATCTCTTCAACGACACGGTGGAGAACAACATCAAGTTCGGCCGCCCGGACGCCACCCATGAGCAGGTGGTGGCTGCCGCCAAAGCCGCCTGCTGTCACGATTTCATTACAGTCCTGCCGGACGGCTACGACACGGTTTTGGGAGAGGGCGGCGGCTCCCTCTCCGGGGGCGAGAAGCAGCGCCTCTCCATCGCCCGGGCCATGCTCAAAGACGCGCCCATCGTGATTTTGGACGAGGCAACGGCCAGCGTGGACCCGGAAAACGAGGCGGAACTCCAGGCCGCGATTTCCTCTCTGACAAAGGGAAAAACTCTGATCCTGATTGCCCACCGGTTGAAAACGGTGCGCAATGCCGACCAGATCCTGGTCCTGAACGGCGGGCACATTGTCCAGCGGGGCACTCATGAGGAACTGATTGCCCAGCCGGGCCTGTATGCTGACTTCGTTCATGTCCGGGCCCAGGCCAACAGCTGGAAGCTGGAGGCTTGATACAGCGGCTTGTCCGCCTGCCGGACTCCGTTGTATCATGGGCTGGGGAGGGACTTCTATGGAATTGAATTTGGAAGGGATTGCAGTTGGAGGGGCCTCTCTGCTGGTGATTGGGGCCTTTCATCCGCTGGTAATCTGGTGTGAATACCACTTTTCTCAAAAGATTTGGCCGCTGTTTCTCCTGTGCGGGCTGATCTGCCTGGGCTTGGCGCTGTTTGTGCAGGGACTGCTCTCTATCCTTTTGGGACTTGTGGGCGTGGCCTTCCTCTGGAGCATCCGGGAGCTGAAAGAACAGGCGCGGCGGGTAGAGCGGGGATGGTTTCCCAAAAAACCCAAGCGAACTTAACCCAGGAGCACCGAGGCATATTTTCGCAGCGCGTTAGAGGAGGTGGTGTGGTTGATTGAGTACAACAGCCAAGAGAAACAAGACAGCTTGAGTCATGTCCGTTTTGCGGACGAGGAGCTGATTAAAACCCAGGTCCTGCAGGGGGAGGCGGCTCAGACTATCATTCAGGGGAAGAATTGTTCTGTCTACAAGATGGAAAACGAGACCGGAGAGGGCGTCATCACCCGATACCCAGTGTTCCCAGGGATTGAACTGCTCTATGACGATATTCATATGTCCTGCGGGGTGGCGCACCGGGAGGACCCCCGGGCCGACCTGCTGGAGATCAATCACTGCCGGCTTGGCCGGTTTGAGTGCGAATTTTCAGACGGGAGCGCGGTCTATCTGGGAGAGGGTGATCTGGCCGTCAATGTCATGACCAACCGGACCCGTGAGACCTGGTTTCCCCTGTCCCACTACCACGGCATCACCATCGCGGTGGATATTCCGGTGGCGGACAGGGTGCTGCGTCAGGTATCGGAGGCGCTGGGAGAAGGGCTGTACTGTGACCTCTTTGCTATGCGGGACCGTCTGTGTGCCTGTGACTCCTGCTTCATCATGCGGGCCACTGAGTCCATCCAGCACATCTTCTCCGAGCTTTACCATGCGCCGGAGGATCTGCGGGCAGGTTATTTCAAACTCAAGGTGATGGAGCTGTTCCTCTTCCTCGGCTCCCCGGAGATCACGGCACACGGAGAAGAACGCCCGTATGTAGACCGGGCCCAGGTAGAACAAATCAAATCAGTCCGGCAGTATCTGGTAGAGCACCTGGATCGCCGCATTACCCTGCAAGCACTCTCCCAGACCTTTTCCTTTCCGTTAACCTCCATGAAAAAGTGCTTCAAGGAGGTATATGGCACCACCATCAATGCCTACCTGCAGTCATACCGCATCCACACAGCAGCGGGGCTTCTGCGGGAGACGAAACTGGATGTGACGGAGATTGCCGGCCGGGTGGGATACCAGAACGCCAGCAAGTTTTCCGAGGTGTTCCGACAGCACACAGGACACACCCCCACGGAGTACCGCAAAAGTTTTTGTCTTATAGGAGCAGACAGCGTCCTGCGGGAGTGGTGAAACAACTGAAAATCGGCTATGATACCCTTGTACGCGGGGGCATCTGCCAGAAAGCGCATCGAGTTCGGTGCGCTTTTCCTTTGATAGCAGATTAGCAGCGACTAACTTTTGGAGGTGGTTTTATGGCGCAGCGGACCAGGCGCTATCTCATTCGGAGGGTTGTTGTTGTCCTGCTGACTTTGTTTGTAGTCACGCTTCTTTCTTTCCTGCTGATGCGCCTCTCTCCCATTGATCCGGCCACAGCGTATGTGAAGCGCAACTCCGCCATTGTGACCCAGGAACAGATCGATGAGGCCCGCGTCATGCTGGGTCTGGACAAGCCGTTGCCGGTACAGTATTTCGATTGGGTAGTGGATGCGCTCCACATGGACTTCGGGATTTCTCTGGGGACGGGAAACCCGGTGACGGAGGAATTGGCGAAAACGGTGCCGGTTACCCTAACGGTGGTGGCGTATTCCGCCGTAATCATGTCCCTTGGGGTCCTGGGGGTGGGGATGCTGGGGTATCTCTGGCGGCAGAAGGCCGGAGGCATGATTCTCTCATTTCTGACCATGATCGGCATTTCCGTTCCCGGTTTCTACCTGGGCACCGCCTTTATTGACCTGTTTGCGGTGCGGCTGGGCTGGATCAGTGTCTCGGGGAACAGCGGCTTTACCCGCTACTTTCCGGTGGCGCTCTGCCTGTCGGTCCTGGGGATCTGCTTCTATGGGCAGATGCTGGCGGCCTCTTTGGAACGAGAAATGGAGCAGGACTATGCCATGTACTTGCGGTGCCGCGGGTTGCGAGAGGGCCGCATCCTTCTGTTCCATGCCTTTCCCCACGCCGTGGTGGACCTCTTACCCAGCTTCGCCCAGATGCTGGGGCTGTGCCTTGCCAATGCGGCCATTGTGGAGCGGGTGTTCTCCCTGTCCGGCTTGGGCTATCTGATCATTGACGCAGTGGTAAAGCGGGACTCGCCGGTGATCCATGCCGCAGTTCTGGTGCTGGCGCTGACACTGGTGCTTTTGGACACAGCGGCGGAGCTTTTACAATATGGCCTGAGAAGCGATATGCGGGCCGTGGGAGGCCGGGCATGAGAAAGTATCCTTTTCTATCAAAAATGGGACTGATTCTGCCACTCCTGGTCCTTTGTGTCTGTGCCTTTGGATTTCTGCTTGCTCCCAATGATCCTGATTTGGTGGACCTGACCAAGAAATTTCTATCCCCCTGTTCGGAGTTTCCCCTCGGTACGGACAACCTGGGACGCTGCGTGCTGTCCCGCCTGCTTTATGGCGGACGGACCACACTGGGGATCGTCCTGGTGGGCTCCGTCACGGTTTCCGTGTTGGGAACGCTGGTCGGCCTGCTCATGGGCGGCGGAAAGAACGGCAAAAATCTGATTTTGGAGGGAGTGCTGAATGCGGTCACCGCAATTCCGCCTATCGCCTACCTGATTATCTTCATTGCTGCCTGGGGCAACAGCGTGTTCACTATGGTAGTGGCGGTGTCGGCCTCCCTGCTGCTGCGGGTCATCAAGCTGGTTCAGACACGGACTGAGATCGAACAAGGGAAAGCCTATGTGATGTGCGCGGTGGCCTCCGGTGCGAGGCCGCGCCGCATCCTGTTTGTCCATATCCTCCCCAATCTGGTCTGGGATGTCCTCCACTTTATCTGCCTCTCCTGCGCGGATATGACGCTGTCCATCGTCAGCTTTTCCTTCATCGGCCTGGGCATGGGCGACAATGTAGTAGACTGGGGCAGCATGGTATCGGAGACGCACCACTATCTGCTCTCTTATCCCGGCCTTACGCTGTACCCGGTTTTGATGATTGTGGTGTGTACCATGGCATTCCATACGCTGGGACGCTGGATTGAAAGGAGGGTGTCCGCTCATGCTTGAGGTACAAAACTTATCTGTGACAGCCCGGAACGGCGCCCAGCTTTTGAAGCAGATCTCTTTTCAGATTGAGACTGGAGCGGCGATGGGTCTGACCGGGCAGAGCGGAGCGGGCAAGACCACGCTGCTCAAAGCCCTGCTTGGCATTTTAAGCGGCGGCTGTCAGGTCAGCGGCGGCACGATCCAGGTGGATGGGCAATCTCTGTGGGCCCTGTCCCCTCGGAAGCGCCGGGAACTGTGCGGAACGACCCTGGGCTTTATCCCACAAAATCCAATGACTGCCTTTGACCCCAGGCTCAAGATGGGGCGTCAAATGGAAGAAACTCTGCGGCTAAGGACAGGCGTTTCCGGAAAAGAGGCGGTGGAGCAGGCAGAGGCGCTTCTGGCGGAACTGGGCCTGTCCCAGCCCCGGCGGGTGCTGGACAGCTATCCCGCCCAGCTCTCCGGCGGGATGCTTCAGCGGGCGGCGGCTGCTTTGCTGCTGGCCCTGCACCCCAGATACATTTTAGCCGATGAGCCCACCTCCGCGTTGGACGCGGAAAATCGAACACTTTTGCTGGAGCTTCTGGAGAAGCAGCGGGAAACCGCCGGCATCCTGTTTATCTCCCACGATGTTGCCGCACTCCGCGCCCTCTGCGGGACGGTCTATGTGATGGAGCATGGAATGCTGACCGAACAGGGGACGATGCAGGAACTTCTGGAACACCCAAAACAGGCGTGGACCAAGGAATATGCTGCGGCAAACCGCCCGGTGAACAGGGAGGGATGGACATGGACGGACTGATTGCCGAACATATTAGCAAAACTTACGCTGGCGCACATGGGCTCTCTTTTGCCGCACTCCGGGATGTGTCCATTCACCTGGAGCCCGGCTCCTTCACCTCCCTGGTGGGGGAGTCCGGCTCCGGGAAAAGCACCCTGGCCCGCCTGTTGGTCGGCCTGGAGCCCCCAGACCAGGGGACGCTCTCTCTGGATGGAGAGGAAACCTCCGGCTGGAGCACCGAGGACTGGCGAAAACGGCGTACAAAACTCCAGGCGGTCTTTCAGGACGCCAGCGGGACGCTGAATCCTATGCGTTCTGTCCGCAGCAATGTGGAGGAGGCGATGGTCAACCTGACCTCCCTCTCAAAGCGGCAGCGCCGGGAGCGCATTGGCGAGCTCATGGAGTTGACCCACATGGAGGAGCGGCTTTTGGAAGTTCCCGCCCGGCAACTATCCGGAGGGGAGCAACGGCGGCTCTCTCTGGTGCGGGCCATGTCCATCCGCCCCAAGTACCTTATTCTGGATGAAGTGCTCAGTGGGTTGGACTTGATCTCCGCCGATGCCGTCATGCGTGTCCTGGAACAATACCACCAGGAGTTCGACTGTGCTTTTCTGCTTATCACTCACGATATGGACAGCGCCTACCGCCTGTCCGACACCATTCTCACGATGCAAGCCGGGCAGATTGTCCGTGTTGGCATAAAACAGTAACGAAAGGAAGAAACCCATGAAAAAGAGACTGCTATCTCTTGCCCTTTGTGGCGCACTGCTCTGCGGCGCACTGGCAGGCTGCGGTGGAAATGAAACGCCCTCCACCTCGCAGGAACCCTCCTCCAGCCAGACGGCGGAGGAACCCAAGATCCTGACCACGGCGGTCAGCGCGGAACTAAACACCCTCTACCCCCTCAACATGGATGTGCAGAACAATATCGGCACAAAGCTGTGCTATGAGGGCCTTGTTAACTATGAAAATGGGGAGATCGTCCCCTGCCTGGCGGAGAGCTGGGAGTTTTCCGATGGCGGAAAGGCCCTGACTTTCCATCTGAAGGAGGGAGTCACTTTCCACGATGGGACGCCGTTCAATGCGGAGGCGGTCAAGACAGACTTTGAATTTGCGCACCCCAATCCTAATTTCAGCAATATCTCCGCTGCGGCCAAGCTGGAGAGCATTGAAGTCGTGGACGAGTACACAGTGACATTCCACTATCCCAATCCCTACTTTGCCTATCTGATGGACTTCTGCTATCCGGAAACCATGGTCCTGGTATCTCCCGCCGTGCTGGAGGAAGGGAACTACCAGTCCATGAATGGCGTGGTAGGTACCGGCCCCTATGTGTATGAGGAGATCGTGGACGGCGACTATGTCCGCTTTGTCCGCAACGAGAACTACTGGGGAGAACAGCCCTATTATGATGAAGTCATTGTCAAGTACATTCCCGACGCCTCCGCACGGCTTCAGGCGCTCCAGAGCGGTGAGATCGACCTGATCTACGGCAGCGCGCTTCTGACCTGGGACGACTACCAGCAGGCTACCTCCCTCCCCAATATCGCTGGTGCGGTGGCGGAGAGCGACTCCAAGACCCGCAATCTGGTACTCAATGCCTCCGGCGTTCTGTCCGACTTGAAGGTGCGCGAGGCTGTGGCCTACGCCATCGACAAGGAGACCCTCTCCGAAGGGCTGACCTACGGTGAGGAAACTCCCGCCGACCACCTGTTCCCCGACGGCATCCCCTATACGGATGTGGAACTGAATGTGGTCCGTACCTATGACCCTGAAAAAGCCAATGCGCTCTTGGATGAAGCCGGGTGGGTACTGAATGAGTCCACCGGCATCCGGGAAAAGGATGGGCAGGCGCTGTCCCTGAAATACACCTATGACTCCGGGGACGCTCTGAACAAGTCTCTGGCCACAGCAGTCAAGAGCCAACTGGCGGCGGTAGGTATCAATGTGGAGACGGAAGGCCAGGAGATGATGACTTGGTGGCAGGAGGGTGTTGCCGGCAACTACGACCTCATCATGTGGAACACCGAGCAGCCCTATACCAGCCCCCACAACTACTTCATTCCCATGCTGTCCCGTTCTCCCCATGTGCCCAGCCTCCCCGCTGTGGAAGGCAGCGACGAGTTCCTGGCTCTGATTGAGGAGTTCCAGACTACGGATGACAGCGCCAGGGTCCAGGAGATTTTCGATGAACTGCTAAACTTCGACAACGACAATGTGCTGGATCTGCCCCTGCTGTTCGTCAAGGATATGATTGTCTACAATACGGACAAAATCGCAGGCTATGATTTCTCCAGCACGCCCATGTTCTTTGATGCGCGGCTGATCCAGCCCGCAGAGTAACGGATTGCGGCATCCATTATTGGGGTAACTGAATATACAACAAGGAGCCGGCCTGCTAAGACCGGCTCCTTGTCAAAGGAAGTGTTTCCCAAAGAAAGGGGGCGGATTATTTGGCATTGCACCAGTCCGGCGAGGACTACCTGGAGGCTGTACTGATGCTCCAGAAAAAGAAAGGGATGGTGCGCTCCGTGGATGTAGCCCAGCATATGGGGGTGTCCAAGCCCAGCGTTTGTCATGCGGTGACGACCCTGAAAAAAGGCGGCTTCCTGACGATGGATGAAGACTTCTCCCTGCACTTGACCGATATAGGCCGGGAGGTAGCCGAGCAGACCTACGAGAAACACTGCTTCTTCACCCGCCAGCTTGTCGCGGCCGGGGTCGATCCCCAGACCGCGGAACGGGAGGCCTGCCGGATGGAGCACACCATCAGCCAGCGGTCCTTTGAATTGTTAAAAGGGGCGGTGGAGCCGGAATGACCGGTAAGCAGTCAGAAGAAAGGGAGGACCCCGCGTGGGGAAATTACTGATTTTATCCGTCACCAATGGCGAGGAACAAATTCTGGATAGGATCAAGGACTTCCTGGCGGAAGAGCCTGGAATTGAAATTGTGGAACCGCCCGCTGCAAAGCACACCCTCACCTTTCCATGCCTGGAGCTGCACCTGCGCAAGCAGACGGCAAAGTGGCAGGGCCAGCCCCTCCACCTTACGCACCTGGAGTTCTTCACGCTGGCCTACCTGGCCCGGCACCCCGGCTGGATTTTCACGCAGGAACAGATCTACGAGGCTGTATGGCACGAGTTTCCGGAGGACTGCGGCGCGGCCGTGGTCAATATCATCAGCCAGCTCCGCCGGAAGATGGGACCGGGCAGCCCCATCCGCACCGTCCCTCACAGCGGCTATAAGTTTGAGCTGCCTCCCATAACCTGAAAAACCTTTTCCGAAAAAATGCAGTTATCCTCTATGGGTAACTGCATTTTTCTATCTGAGTCAAGATCACAATAGCCCGCCGCTTTCACAAAAGTCTGTCCAAACAGAGCATAATCGTCTATATGGAGCGGACAGAACGATTTCTTTTCGCTAAAATAATGCAGTGTTGAGGGACGCATGGCGTCCAATTCTTTATTCAAATGGTTAGCATTATCTAACCAAGAAGGAGTGTGTGCTATGTCTGGACCAAACAGCCGCCGCGGAATGGGCGGCAAAGATGTTATCACCGTGGGAATCTTCTCCGCCATCTACTTTGTCATCAACTTTGCCTTTATGCTCCTGGGCGGGCTGCACCCGCTGCTGTGGATCTTGATGCCGGGCTTTATCGCCCTGTTCACCGGTATCCCATACCTGATGATGTGCGCCAAGGTGCAGAAGGTGGGCTCGGTCCTGTTGATGGGCCTTATCACCGGGCTGATCTACTTCGTCACCGGCCAGTTCACCCCGGTGATCCTGGTCTCCTTTGTCATTGCCTGCGGCTTGGGGGAACTGGTCCGTGGCTGTACCCATTATACCAGCATCCGGGGAAACCTTGTGTCCTTCGTCCTGTTCTCCCTGGGCATGGTGGGCTCTCCGCTGCCCATCTGGCTGATGCGGGAGGACTTCCTGCGGCAGATCACAGAACAGGGGATGCCCGCAGACTATGTGAACACCCTGGCGGCACTGTCGTCCAGCTCCATGTTGGTGGTGCTGTTCCTGGCCCCTGTTGTGGGCGCCGTCATCGGAGGCTTCATCGCCCGGACCATGTTCCGCAAGCACTTTGAAAAGGCAGGTCTTGTCTGAGATGGAGCGGCGCATCTTTGACCCACGGGCCGGCCTGTGGCTTCTTGTGGCCGCCAATATCATCGCCTTCCGCCCCCATACCCTGTGGCTGGAGCTGGCGCTGGTCGGCCTGCTGCTGCTCCTGATGGCCGCCCACGGGAAGTTTTCCATGGCGGTCAAATGGGCGGCGGGCTATTGTGCCCTGCTGCTCTTTCAGCAGTACATCCTGCCCGCCTCTCCCAAGATCATCGCCACCAGCTTTACCATTTTTGCCACCTACGCCCGCCGGATGTTTCCGTGCCTGATGACCGGATCGCTGATGCTGAAATGCACGCCTTTGCGGTATTTCATCGTGGGGCTGCGCCAGCTCCGTGTTCCCCAGCGGCTGATCGTGGCCGTCTCGGTGACCCTGCGGTACTTCCCAGCTATTCGGGAAGAAATGGGCTACATCCGGGACGCCATGAAGCTGCGGGGCGTTCAGGGGCTGGCCCGGCTGGAGGGCACGGTGATGCCTCTGATGGTGTCCGCCACCGAGACGGCGGAGGAGCTCTCCGCAGCGGCGGTGACCCGGGGAATTGAGGACCCCGCGCCCAAGACAAGCGCCGTCTCCCTGCGGCTGTCCCCGGTGGACCTGGTCGGGATGGCGGCGGGCCTTGTGTTGCTGGCGCTGTCATTTGTGGTACAATAAGGAGGATCGCCGGAATGATCTCATTTGAGCATGTTTCCTTTGGTTATGACGGCTCCCGGGAGACCCTGGCCGGCCTGAACGCCGCTATCCGTCCGGGCGAATGTGTCTTGCTGTGCGGTGCCTCCGGCTGTGGAAAGACTACGGTGACCAAGCTCGTCAACGGCCTGATCCCGGCCTTTACCCCCGGCTGCCGCCTGGAGGGACGGGTGGAGGTGGGCGGCCTGGACCCCGCCAAGACGCCCATGCACCAGCTGGCCCGAAAGGTGGGATCGGTATTCCAGAATCCCAAGTCCCAGTTTTTCAATCTGGACACGGACAGCGAGCTGGCCTTTGGGCTGGAGAACGCGGGATGCCCGCCGGAAGAGATCCGCGCCCGGGTTGCGGAGACCGTGAAGGCCCTGGGGCTGGAGAGCCTCTGCGGGCAGAGCATTTTCTCCCTCTCCGGTGGGCAGAAGCAGCTGCTGGCCTTTGGCTCGGTCTACGCCATGGGCCCGGACATCTTCGTGCTGGACGAGCCCACCGCCAATCTGGATCAGGAGGCCATCGCCCGCCTCCACGACGAGATTGCCGGCCTGAAGCGGCAGGGGCGCACGGTGGTCATTGCCGAACACCGGCTCTACTTCCTCACCGACCTCATTGACCAGGCGTGGTATATTAAACAGGGAGTTCTGTCCCGGCGCTTCACCCGTGAGGAGTTTCAGCGGCTGACTGATGAGGAACGGGAGAGGCTGGGCCTGCGCACGCTGTCATCGGCCCCCTGCACCCTGCCGCCGGCGGAACCGGCCGGATCCGGGGAAGGCCTCTCTGTGGAGGGGCTGACCTGCGCCTTTCAGAAAAGAGAGGCGGTGTTCCGTGAGCTGTCCTTTTCCGTCCGGCCGGGTGAGGTAGTGGCTGTCACCGGGCCCAACGGCGTGGGCAAGACCACTCTCTCCCGCTGTCTGTGCGGGCTGCTGCGGGAGCAGGCGGGGGCTGTCCGGCTCCACGGTCGCCCCCTGGGACGCAAGGAGCGGCAGCGGGCGGCCTTCTGCGTGATGCAGGATGTAAACCACCAGCTTTTTTCGGACAGCGTGTGGGGTGAGTGTCGAATATCCGCCCCGGATGCACCGGACGAAAAAATCGCCGAGGTGCTGGATCGCCTTCAACTGCTGTCCTTTCGGGAGCGGCACCCCATGGCGCTCTCCGGCGGACAGAAACAGCGGCTGGCGGTGGCCACCGCGCTGCTGTCGGAAAAGCCGATGCTGATTTTTGACGAGCCCACCAGCGGCCTGGATTATGCCCGGATGGTGGAGGTGTCCGGCGTGATCCGGGATCTGGCCCGGCAGGGCCGCATCGTGCTGGTGGTAACACATGACCAGGAGTTTTTGCAGCAGGCTTGTGACCGGGTCCTGCATCTGTAAGGAGGGGAACTATGCTGGAGCAGATGATAGCGGGAAATGGCTTTCCAAAAGTGGTGGTGGAAAATGATCATTGCCGGGTCTTTCAGATGATGGGCGGCACCGGGGATGGGAGCATGACCCAGTACGACCTGTACCCCGGGATCACTTTGATGTATAACGACTTCCACATGGAGGACTACGACTCCGACCTGACCATTACCGGAGATCTGCTGTGCATCGACTATTGCCGCCAGGGACGGATGGAGTACCCGGCGGGGCCGGATGCTTATTCCTATGTGGAAGCGGGGGACCTGAAGCTGGACCGGCGGCTGGAGCACCGGGGGCACTTTGTTTTTCCCCTCTCCCACTATCACGGGATCACGGTGGGGCTGGAGTTGCCTCGGGCAGCCCAGGCCCTGGCCGAATGGGTGCGGGACTTTCCGGTGGACCTGTACCGCCTCCGAGACAAATACTGCTCCGGCCCCCACCCCAAGGTACTCCACGGGGCCCCTTCGCTGGATCATATCTTCCAGGAGCTCTATGCCGTACCGGAACAGATCAAGCTCCCCTATTTCCGCATCAAGACGCTGGAGCTGCTCCTCTATCTGGATGCCCTGGAACTGCCCGCAGAGTCGGAGAAGCCCTACTTCTACAAGACGCAGGTGGAGAAAATGAAAGCGATTCACCGCCTGCTGACCGGGGATCTGGAGCGTCACTACACCATCACCGAGCTGTCCCGGCGCTTTTCCATCCCGACCACGGCCTTGAAAGAGTGCTTCAAATCGGTCTACGGCCAGCCCATCAACACCTATATGCGGTGCCTGCGCATGGACCGGGCGGCCCTCCTGCTCCGGCAGGAGCCCCATGCCGGCGTGGCGGAGATCGCCGGCCGGGTAGGGTATGACAGCGCCAGCAAATTTGCCGCCGCGTTCAAGGCGGTAAAGGGTAAAACGCCCCTGGAATACCGCCGGGAGGGACAATAAATTCTTCTGTCCAAACGGGACAGGATCGGCGGAGCGGAGCGGAAAAGAGCTTTTTTATCGGTTACAATGGCTGCGGTTAGCGAAAGCAAATCGCAGTCATTTCTTTTGAGAGGAGTCTTGCCGATGAAAGAACGGACCTGGCTGAGCATCCTGCTCTCCTATGCCGGACCCTGCCGGGGCAAAATGGCCGCCTCGGTGGCCCTGGCGGTGGTCAGCGTGGCAGGAGGCTTTGTGCCGTATCTGGGAGTCTATCAAATCCTGCGGCTGTTTGTGGAGCGCCGGGCGGGCCTGGAGGGCATCCTGCTGTGGTGTGGGGTGTGCCTGGCAGGCTACACCGTCAAGGTGGCAGGCTATGCCCTGTCCACCATGCTGGCCCATGTGTCCGCCTACACCATTCTGGAGGGCCTTCGCCTCCAGGTGGCGGACCGGCTCATGGGGGCGCCCCTGGGCGAGGTGGAGTCCCGGCCCATCGGGGCCATGAAGAGCACCGTCGTGGACCGTATCGAGGATGTGGAGCCGCCCCTGGCCCACATGATCCCGGAGCTGAGCTCCAACCTGCTTCTACCCCTGGCGGTCGTCATCGCCATGTTCGCCATCGACTGGCGGATGGGACTGGCCCTGCTGGTGACCATCCCGGTGGCCCTGGTCCCCATGGCGGCGGGGATGCGGTCCTACAACAAGAACTATGCCGCCTATATGGCGGCCAACAACCATGTCAACAGCGTCATCGTGGAATATGTGGAGGGCATCCAGGTGGTCAAGGCCTTCAGCCAGGGGGAGCGGTCCTATGCCAAGTTCGCCCAAGCTGTGAGCTCCTTCCGGGACTTTACCCTGAACTGGTTCCGCTGTACCTGGGCCTCCATGAACCTGTGCCTGTCCATCCTGCCCACCACCCTGCTGGGGACCCTCCCGGTGGGCGTCTATCTTTACCAGACCGGAGTGCTGGACCCAGCTCAGGTGACGCTGTGCCTGATGATGGCCCTGGGTATCGTCTCCCCGCTCATGAGCGCCACCGCATTCATCAACTCCATGAAGAGTATGCAGTTTGCGGTGAAGGACACCCGGGAGCTGCTGGACCTGCCCCAGCTCTCTCAGGCGAAGCAGGAGGCGGATCTGGACGGCAGCGGCATCCGGTTTCGGAATGTGTCCTTTTCCTATGGCGGGACGGGGGGCGCGGAGGTGCTCCATGACCTGGAGCTGCACATCCCCCAAGGGAGCTTCACCGCCCTGGTGGGGCCCTCAGGAGGCGGCAAGTCCACCATCGCCCGGCTGGCTGCCCGCTTCTGGGATGTGACGGCCGGCTCCATCACCCTGGGCGGGCGGGACATCCGGGAAATGCCTCTGAAACAGCTCTCCCAGGCCATCAGCTTCGTCACCCAGGACAATTTCCTCTTTGACTGCTCTCTCAAGGAGAATATCCGCCTGGGAAAGCCGGACGCCTCGGACGAGGAGGTGCTGGCGGCGGCCAGGGCGGCCCAGTGTGAGGAGTTTCTGGCCCGACTGGACCGGGGCTGGGACACCCCGGCGGGAGAGGCGGGCAAACAGCTCTCCGGCGGGGAGCGCCAGCGCATCGCCATCGCCCGCGCCATTTTGAAGGACGCCCCCATTGTGATTTTGGACGAGGCCACCGCGTTTACCGATCCAGAGAATGAGGACAAAATCCAGAGCTCGATCATGGCCCTCTCCAAAGGGAAGACCCTGCTGGTCATCGCCCACCGCCTGAGCACCATCCAGAACGCGGATCAGATCGTGGTGCTGGAAAAGGGGCATATCGTGGACCAGGGCACCCAGGCGGAGCTGCTCCGCCGCTGCCCGCTCTACCAGAAGCTGTGGCAGGCCCACATCGGAGCCCAAGGCTGGGCAGTTACATCGGGCGCAAAGGAGGGACAGTGAGATGTTTCACAGTGTAGGACGGATCATGCGGTGGGCCGGAGCCTACCGGAAACGAATGGTGCTGGGCTTCGTGTGCTCCTTCTTCGCCACCTGGTGCACCGCCGGGCCGGTGATGCTGGCGGCTTGGGCGCTGGGACAGCTGATTGTGGATGCTTGGGGAGAGGAGAGTCTGTCCCCGCGCCTTCCCTGGCTGTGCCTGGGCGGGATCGTGGTGCTGATTCTTCTGCGGTTTTTCTTCACTTACTGGAAAAACCGGCTTCAGGAGAGTATCGGCACGGAACGGGCGGCAGAG
>OFMP01000929.1_pt1 | contig 17216 bp, 9 predicted proteins | sample 1541841 | NCBI WGS metagenome assembly OFMP01 (sample SAMN04209226, study PRJEB22552) | human gut metagenome | biome: gut; material: feces | host: Homo sapiens | place: USA: Oklahoma
TTGCATAGTAGATAAGAGGCTTGTCACATCTCCAGCAGTGTGGATACTCATGCTCGAACTTAGGCGCATCGAAGAGAAGTCCTCTTGCGTCCAGATCCTTGAGTACCTCAGGGTCTGCATCCTTTACGAACATTCCGGCAAATGGAGTCTCCTCAGTGAGGTCACCCTTGCCATCTACAAACTGTACAAATGGAAGATCGTAGTTTCTTCCGACATTTGCATCGTCCTCACCAAATGCAGGTGCGATATGAACGATACCGGTACCATCTGTCATAGTTACATAAGTGTCACATGTGATGAAGTGGCCCTTCTTGTGCTGCTTTTCACATACAGGCTTTACGCACTCATAGAGCGGCTCATACTCCTTGTACTCAAGATCCTTACCGACATATGTCTCAAGAACCTCGTATGCAGGAACTGCTGCCTGATCGTCTGCTGCTTCCTTTGCAAGACCGCCGAGAACCTTGTCTGCAAGCGCCTGTGCAAGATAATATGTGTAGCCGTCTGCTGCCTTAACCTTCACGTATGTCTCATCTGGATTTACACAGAGTGCTACGTTTGAAGGAAGTGTCCAAGGTGTTGTTGTCCATGCGAGGAAATATGCGTCCTCTCCGATAACCTTGAATCTTACTACTGCTGAACGCTCCTTGACTGTCTTATATCCCTGTGCAACCTCATGGCTTGAAAGAGGTGTACCACATCTTGGGCAGTAAGGCACGATCTTGAAGCCCTTGTACAGAAGTCCCTGATCCCAGATCTTCTTCAGCGCCCACCACTCTGACTCGATGAAGTCATCATGGTATGTTACATATGGATTGTCCATATCAGCCCAGAAACCTACCTTGCCTGAGAACTCTTCCCACATGCCTTTGTATTTCCATACGGACTCCTTACATTTCTGGATAAATGGCTCCAGTCCGTACTCCTCTATCTGCTCCTTGCCGTCGATTCCCAAGAGCTTCTCAACCTCGAGCTCAACAGGCAGACCATGTGTATCCCATCCGGCCTTTCTGACTACGTTATGTCCCTTCATTGTCTGATATCTAGGGATCATATCCTTGATTACACGTGTGAGAACGTGTCCGATATGTGGCTTACCATTTGCTGTTGGAGGGCCATCATAGAATGTGTATGTTGGCAGATCCTTTGTCTCTTCAACACTCTTCTCAAATACCTGATTTTCTTTCCAGAAGTCCAATACCTTCTGCTCTCTGTTCACGAATTCCAGTTTAGTCGAAACCTTGTCGTACATGTCGTCTTTCCTTTCTGTGATAAATATAAAAAAGCCCTTCGTCGTAATCAGGACGAAGGGCTTTGAGTTCGTTATACCACCTATTACTTACATACTAACATATGCGCTCCCTTTAACGCAGGAAATACGTCAGAGCCTACTTGAGCAAATCTCTTTTGGTCTGCAACTCCAGAGTGATATTCCGAAAGTCTCTACTGTCACCGGGCTCGCACCGCCCCCGGCTCGCTGCTGATCTCGCAGACTCCGTACTGTCTCTGTCATCGTTTTTAACTTATATGATCCAGAAAACCGCCTGTATAAGCCATTTCTGAACCTATCCATTCATTAGTATAGCAAGTATTTGTGGTTTGTCAATCGCAATATGCGCAAATAATTTACTATTCTACTTCTTTATAACCACATTCTTTGTTGTGCTCCATGCAGAATAGTAAGTTGTTTTTCCTACCTTCTTGAAGCTTCTGACTCTCACATAATATTTCTTCTTAGCCAATTTTGCTATTGTGACATTTGACTTTTTAGCTCCGGTCACTTTTACAGTCTTTGCCTTGGCAAAATTGCTCTTTACAGAATACTGTATCTGATATCCTCCTACCTTGGAATTTACCGACCACTTAACAGTCATCTTCTTTCCTGCCTTGTTCGTGGTCTTGGTAACCTTTGACGAAGTGATTCTCATAATGGTTTTCTGATTGCTGTCAGCCGCATTGTAACTTGTCTTGCCTGCCGTCTTGCACGCAACAATCTTATATGTGTATACCGTTCCATTTTTAGCTGACTTATCTGTATAGCTCAGTATTGTGTTTTTGTTTATATTGGCCAGCTTGCTGTACTTTCCCTTTCCAGCCTTTCTGTATACGATATATCCACCAGCTCCATTATTAAGATACATATAAAAATTTCTTACGTTTTTTATATTATCACCATGCATATACAAATACAATTTGTTTTTTATGCATATTTACTACAAAACACATTCGTATGTATCCAATATATACAAAAAATCTCATGAACTGAGAAATCAATCCTCAATCCATGAGATTTATTTTCTAATATACGTAGAGATCATAGTCTACAAGATACCACTTACCGCCAGTCTTTATAACTGTGTATATGATCTCGCCATCTGATTCGTCAGTAGATCCTTTTATCTTGACATCAAGGTCCACCTCGTAGCACTTGTCAACCGTCATGTCGACATCCAGCATGTCAAATGTATCATTTACATCCTTAAGCTTATCCTCGTCATATTCCTTCTCTGATCGGTCCTCGACCTTGATACTCTTGACCTTGCCTACCTCATCTACCATGTCGCTGACCTGCTCGTTGAATGTATCCTTGACATAGTCATCACTGCCTGTATAGCTTCTTATTCTGTTATACAGCTTGTAATATTCCTTGTCCATCAGATCAACCATGGCATCGGCATCGCCTTTTTCATAGGCTGTCACCAGCTTGTCTCCGACCTTCTTGGCACTTCTCTCACCGGAACCACCCGCCAGGATCAGAACAACGACTATTATCGCGATCAGGACTGCCGCTGCGATTCCTCCTATTATTGCTATAAGCTTCTTGTTCACCTTTTTACCCGGCTCCATAACACCCGGAGTCATGCCCGGCTGCTGGCTGTACTGTGGCTGCCCATACTGTGGCTGCCCAAATCCTCCATACTGTCCACCTGTCGGCTGGACATTTCCACCAAACTGCTGACCCTGACCGTACTGCGGCTGACCATACTGTGGCTGTCCAAATCCTCCATACTGTCCGCCCATCGGCTGTCCAAATCCACCCGGCTGCTGATTCTGCTGTGGCTGACCCGGGTTCGGCTGCCCTTGTGCACTGTTCTGCACCGGAGAAAATGCGCTCACTCCCGGAGTCGTGAGGACAATAGTTCCCTCGTCCTCATCGTCGTCCATATCATTAAATCCATTTACGTTATTCTCGTCCATCTTTCTCTCCTTATTCTGCTCATCCCTTTTGCTGCTCTGGAACAATAATGTTCCCATAGAATCATGGTAGCATTTTATGTCTGCCATGTCCAACCAAAAACATCACATTACCTCAATTTTTACACTTTATTACCTGTTTTCTTTCGTTATTATGTAATAAAAGGCGTTATGATGATGAACACACAGAATAAAAAACAATCCGCCACGGATACAGATTGTATCCATGGCGGATTCTTCTATTTCTTTTGATATTATCTCTTCTTTATTACAACCGATTTCTTTCCACTCCATGCGGAATAGTAAACCTTACCATCAATCTTCTTAAAGCTTCGTACTCTGACATAATATCTCTTGCCCTTAGTAAGTCGTTTGATGGTCTTACTTGTAACTGAACCTCCGTTTACATTGGCCGTCTTTGCAGATTTAAACGATGCATTGTCTGCATACTGTATCTGATATCCGGTGGCCTTGGCTGCCTTATTATATGTAACCTTGGCTGTTCCGGCAGATGCACTTGTGAATTTCTTCAGCTTCACGGCAGGTACATAACTTCCTGTCTTCTCGCCGCCAAATGCCGAATTGTATGTCACATCGCCAAATGTCTTATAAGTTCTTATCTTATATGTATACTTTACACCCACATTTTTAGCTGTGACGTCCACGAACGATGTTGTCTCCGGATTCTGAACAACACCTGCTATCGTATATGCTTTTCCATTTACTCCTCTGTAAACAACATATCCCGATGCCGCTTTATACTTCTTCCAGCTCAACTTTATTCCATTTGCTGTGTTGTCAATGGACTCAACTTTTCTCACACCCATCTTGATGTCAAATGTGAGTGTCTTCTCCCCTTCATAGTCACCCTTGAATTTGATGACAACTTTGGCCTTGCCGATATTCTTGTTATTTGAATATGAAACGCTGTAATTTCCTGCGGCAACCTTTCTGCCCTTTGAGTCTTTTACCTCTACCGCAGGCTTCTTAGCTGTACCATCATACTCAACAGCGCTGTATGCAAGCCTGATACTCTTTATCCTGTATATACTCTGAGTTTCCTTGCTGGCTGACTTGCAGTTTTTGCACACATGCGCCTTATATCCGTCACTGGTCTGTGATGCCTTTTTCTTAACCGTCCACACCGTCTGATAATCGTGAGGAACTGTGGTCTCATCGTCTATGATAGTATCCTTTTCTCCGCAGTTATTGTCACATTTTGCCGTCTTGGTTCCCTTCTGCGAACATGTGGCATTTCCATCTGACTCATACTTTGTGAAACTGTGTCCTGTAGCAGGGATCACCTCGGTCTCATATATATCCTCATCCTCAATATACCTTGTCTTCTCTCCGTTCTCAGTACATGTCGGAATCTTGGTTATGATCCATCCCTCGTCATCTCCATCCCCAAACTTCTGGGTCTTTGACTCGGCATACACCCATTCTGATGAACCCGTATTCTTATATCTGAGATCCAGAGTCACATCTGTGTATGTGTCATTTTCCACAACAGACATGATTCCCTGAATGATATTTCCATATGCATCAGTCCATCTTCCGCTGACAAATGGTGTCTTCTGGCTCTCATTATTTGCATATGTTATCTTTATATCTCCGGTTACACTGTATCCGTCCTCCGTCTTCTTCACCTTGCATCCTGATATGCTCACAGCGGAGATATCGTACTCGTTCTCTACCTCTGCCTCCACCTTCTCAGGAGTGATCGTCACGCTTCCTGTCTGCTGCGACGCAAAGCTGATCCTGAATGTATAACTGCGGTTCGCCTCAAATGTCCTGTCTATAATGAGTTGTCCGCCGTTCCGTGAGTATGTCTTTTCCAGAACCCCATCAGCATAGATTCTGGTGTATACTGTATTATCTCCGCAGTCCACCGTAAATCTGTACTCTCCGGTCTCCGTTGGGATAAATTCATACTCGATGCCCTCTCCGTCATAGCTTATATCCGCTGTTGTCTTCTGACCCGGTGTTATTTTTCCATTACCTGTCACATACGAATCGTGATATGTAAATGTTATCTGATCATCTTTCTCTCTCGCATAGAGTGCTATAATATAGCTTCCCTTTTTCAGAGAGAAAGCATCTCCACTGCTATATGTATCTGAAAAGCTGCCATCATCCTCAATGGTATATATACCCTTAAGCTCAAAGCCCTGTCTCTGAAGGGATACCACTCCATCTGATGCAATATCAAATCTGTACAGCTTTACATCCCCAGTGTTCTCAACACCTGAAAGCACCGCAGGCTCACCTGATATCAGGTACTCCAGCTCATCCACATTCAGATCCACGACATCAAATGATGCTCCCTGAACTTCACAATCGTCAGCCATTCCCCATATGTAAGGTATTATCTCATATGATCCGGTCTGTTCTGTTATCGTGTCGATGCTTAAATAGCTGCTCACCCTGCCGTTTTTCGTGATCGTATAGCTTGTATCATCGTCATCCGCGTCAAATGTTCTGGTGCTTCCATCAGAATATGTGACAACGGTTTTTATGCTACCCTTAAGCTCATCAAATTCCCTCAGATATTCAGTCTTAGAAACGGTTGTGCTTACGCTTACAGCCTTGACGATCTCCTTCATTGTCACGCCGCATTTATTTACATTTTTTCCCGGATACACACATACATACAGATCCCCGCCTGCTGTGTCAAATCCCGCACTGCCAAATCCATCAGATGAATAAGCCACGTTGTTAGTCGTTATCTCTATTCCATTTGCATCTAAAATCCTGATGCCATCGATCTTCTCATCTGCGGATACCACATACGAACCCGCCTGGGCACTTACCTTATATATATGCACATATCTGTCGCCTGAAATATCAAGCGTCTTTGAGCTGTTCCATGTTCCAAGGCTCATGCTCTGTGCAGTCTTCACTGCAAATGGTATCTCAACCGTATCCATGCCATCCGCACCAGCGATTGCAAGTTCAACCATGTATCTGCCAGTATCAACCCTGCTGCCAAAGCCTGCGATCTCGACATACTTTCCAGTTTTCTCGTTATATCTGTACCATGTACTCGTGATCAGCTCATTATCCTCGCTGTCACCGACACTGGCCTCTTTTACACTGCCATCATCATATACAAACTGGAGAGTCTCTCTATCCAGAAGGTTTTTGATACCTGATAATTTCATATCTGGAAGGAATTCATAGGTTCTGTTATCTCTCAGCTTCCATGAACTGATCTTTGAATTTGACAAAGTTTCTCCCCTTGTCACATTCATGCTCCAACTGGTCTGCGTATCTCCCCACTTGTCCTCTACTCCGCCATCGAGACAGATATAGTATGTATTGCCGCTCTCAAGTGCAGCCTCGCCATCCGATACACTAAGTTTCTTCAGATCATACATTGTCTCATCATCAGCGTCAATTTTGCTGTAGATCTCCATACCGCCCACTGGGGCAAATGTATACCTAGCGGATGTCGAAGGCATAAACGTATAATATGCACTGCCATTCTCCGACAGACTTACCAGGTTAGATCCCTCCGCAAGACTTCCGGCAGCAACATCCTCTATATCCTTTATCTCTATGTCATATGCATAAGAGTCCTCACTATACAGTGTGTATATCCTAATCTGTGCCGCTCCGACAGGGCACTCATTTTCCATATCTGTAACTATCTCAGCACGTACCTCGTCTCCTCTGGAGGTTTCCACACTGTCCGAATCGTCAAACACCAGCTCCTCTGTTTTTCCGTCAGCATACGAGATCTTTACTCTGGTTCCATCTACATAACTGCTGATATCCTTATCGTAGCTGCCCATTCTGATGAAATCTGTGTTCTCGGGAACAGCAATCATATCTGTCACTTTCGGAATAAAGCTCAGTCTCACATTTGTCTTGGAAGTAGATAACTCATTATACAGGCCTACGTAATAAGTGCTGCCTCCAGTAAGTTTTCCTGTAACCTCTACCGGGCCCTCATCACCGGACTCATATACACAATAAGGACTGTCGCTTTCTATTACCACACTTCCGTCAAATGGCATGACAAAACTGTAATAGGCCTTGTCATACTCATCCGTTCCGACACTCACATTGTTGTCACCTTCGGAGAGCTGTCCTGCGCTCAGCTTGTCTATGGACACTACCTTAAGCACTGCCGTGCCGAGCAGCTCCTGATCTTCCTCAGCCGCATCATATCCCACAGCTACTTTGTACTCGCCCTCTGAAAGAGTTACACCTTTTTCATATTCGTACTCTTTCCAGTTATCATCAGATGACGAATAATATACTGTATATCTGTTTCCATTACTGTATCCACTTCCACCGGTCAGATCTATGCTTTCCGTGGACTTATCATTATACTTTATTGTACTGCTCGCACCATTCATAAAGCTTATCGGCGTTCCGGCTGCCCATTCGCTCTTTGCCAGCTTCAATGTCACCCCTGAAGGTGCCGCATACTTCTTCGCCTTGAGCCTGACCTCATTCAATGTTTCATTATCATCATCCGTTGTTCCTGAAAGTCTGACATAATAGGTCTTTCCCTTGACAAATGAATACCTGTCATTATCGGTCTCAACCACCGCCATGTCCGAATCATATACATCTATAAATGCAGTTGATGATTTATCTACTTCAAACACAAAGTCAGCAGTTGCAGATGGTATAAATCTGTAATACTCGTAACCGTCCACCCTGGTATCATATGCGTAGGTATCCGTCTCACTGATATTCCTTTTTCCTACAAAATATTCAGCAGGAGTCTGCACCTTTGCAGTGTACGAATCGTATATCTTGGTCGACTGGTTCGGCTCACTATCCATTTTGTCTGTAAGCTGAACAGTATACGTACCGGCCGGAAGTTTTTCCGCATCCGCATACGATACCATATCCCCTTCATCGCCCTCATAATAATAACTTCCCTTGGAATTCTTCACCCACAGACTGTATGTAACTCCATCTATCTTACAGTCTGAGCCGCTGATACCTGAACCGCGCACCTTTCCACCGGAATAGGTTACCGTTGCGTACGCCGATGTTATGGAGTCTGGTGTTTCCTCCAGTATCGTTGTATTATCCGGCACCATTTTTATTGCCGCCACATCCGGAAGCTTTCTCACGCTTATATTTGCACTTTCGGAAACTGTATAAGAACGGGCATACTTAGACCCAAGAATGTATTTCTCCCCCGCAGTGCACTTGTATACCAGCCTGCAGCATCCACTGCCATCCTTTTTACCTGTAGCAAGGCGCTTACTCTTACTGTTATACAAGGTCTCCTGAAGCATCAGCCGTGACTGGCTTCCCTGCAATATTATCTCATAATATCCTGTCTCATCCGTGACAAATGATATTTTACTCTCCTTGCCATTAACTATGTTCACAACCCCATAGTCACCCTCAAGCTCTGAAATATCCTCTGTAGCTGCTGATATCTCAGCTTCATTCATCTGTACGGCATACGCTGTCATATTTGACAGTAAAGTCTGTGCCTGTGCAGTCGTCATCGGTATATGAATGCACGACGACACCATGGCTACAGTTACAGCCGCAGCCATTATCCCCTTCAATTTCATATGTAACCTCCCTTTTTTTCCCATACATATTCAGCACATTTATGCCGAATATATAAGCACAAAAAATTACAGCCTCATATTATCATGAAGCTGTAATTTAATACAATATAATTAATATTTATGTATAAATAACACAATATCACTTATGCAATTTTACTTCCTAACAAGATGGATCTGGTAAGCATTGTACTCGCCGAACTTGAGTGGTACAGGAAGTCCTATCTGTTCAAGTCCCTGTCCGCTGTACTCTGCTCCGGTCTCCTCGTCAACGTATGTGGCATCCACATCAAGTCCCTTTACTCTGACAAAAGGTACAGGGGCATTGCAGAAGCTCTCCACCGTCACGATATTGACAAGGGTCTCTGACTTGTCCCTTGCGACAAATGACCATGCAGCTACACCTTTGCTCTTATCCGCATCCGTCAGTCTGTAGTAAAGTCCATTATGAAGAAGATCCCAGTACTTCTTGTAGTTTTCTACCTGAGCCTTTACCTCTTCCTTCTCCTCATCGCTGACCTTGTTCAGATCAAGCTCGTAGCCAAAGCTTCCTGCCATGGCAACAACGGCTCTTGTATTGAATGGAGTTGTCCTGCCTGTCTGATGATTTGGAACCGCTGATACGTGTGAACCAACCACCGATATAGGATAGCCAAATGAAGTTCCATACTGTATGTCAAGTCTGCAGATGGCATCTGTATCATCACTGCACCAGATCTGTGGTGTGTAATACATCATTCCGGCATCAAATCTTCCGCCGCCGCCGCTGCAGCCCTCGATGAACATCTTTGGATATCTCGCCTGAAGCCTCTCCATAAAGTCATATACACCGAGTACATACTTGTAGAGGATAGTTCCATTGTTCTGGATTCCCTCAGTCATGGAGTATACATTTAAGATGCTTCTGTTCATATCCATCTTTATATAATCAACATCTATCTTGTCAAGCACCGCTGTCAGCTGATTAAATATACAGTTTACGACCTCTTTTCTTGAGAAGTCCAGATTGAGCTGGCTTCTTCCCATGACAGGCTTTCTTCCAGGGATCACAAATGCATAATCCGGATGCTCCTTGAAAAGCTCGCTCTTCTCGGATACCATCTCAGGCTCGATCCAGATACCGAACTTCATGCCGAGATCCTTAACCCTCTTGACAACATCAGCCATAGGGCCGCCCATCTTATCCTCATTTACAAACCAGTCGCCGAGACCTGACTTGTCATCATTTCTCACACCGAACCAGCCATCATCCAGAACCAGCATCTCAACGCCGAGCTCTGAAGCCTGCTTTGCTATATTAACTATATCATCACCGTTGAAGTCGAAGTATACTGCCTCCCAACTGTTGATGAGAATAGGTCTTCTCTTTGTCTTGTACTCACCGCGGCAGATATTGTATCTCACAACATCATGCATCTTGTGTGACATGTCGGCAAATCCATCAGGTGAATAAACCATAACTACCTCAGGTGCCACAAACTCGCTCTCAGGATAGAGCACATACTCAAACATCTCATCCTGAACACCCATATTGAGTCTCACCTGATCTGTCTGATCCTTCTCAACCTCACAGTTGAAGCTTCCGCTGTAGAGAAGTGAGATTCCATAGCAGTCACCTGCATCCTCATTCGCATCCTTGCCTGCTATAACCACAAATGGGCTGTGCTGATGGCTTGATGTACCCCTTGTGCTTCCGATCTTCTTCACACCATGATTTATAGCTTCTCTCTCATACATGCGCTCCATAGCATGTCTTCCGTGGAAGTGGATGAGATCATAATCACCTGTCACAAAATCCAGGCTCACACTTGATGCCTTTGCCACAAATATATCCGCATCGCTTATATTTCTGATTATAGCTGATCTTGTGATCAGATCCTTATCCTCTATAATTCCATACAGAAGATCAACCTCCACTCCCACCTGAGGATCCTGAAGAACGATCTTAAGGGTCTCACCCTTCTCGCCGTCATTTGTGTAAGCAGCAGGAAGTCCCTTGAGACTATACTTACTGTCCATCACCTCATATGAAACATATCTGAGATCACATCCATGTATTCCCTCTATGTCCTTTATGTTGAATGCCGGAGTCCTGAAATCTCCGTTGCCGTAGCAGCTATATTCCAGTGGAATGTTGTCCAGAGAGAATTCTCTGTGCTCCTGTGCTTCATAAGGATTGCCTGAGAATCCTCTATCGTAATGAGTTATGACATATGACATATCCCCGTCCATTTTCTTGCCATAATACAGATGAGCCAGATACCCATAGTCGATCACCTTCATCTGATATGTAGTATTTTTGGTGTTCAATGTGAAAAGCTTTTTCTCTTCATTTATCAATATTGCCATGCCCAAGTCCTCCTTTTCGTGATCTCCAGTTTCTCTACAGCCAAATTTCATTTGACTGGTCTTTCCTCATAATTTATCTACAACCAGCTCCGCCGGATTGTATTCCAAGTTCCACCATGTAGTCCACAAATTTCTCCACATATCCATAATCCGCCGCATATGCTGACAATCCAATATATGCCTTGCCATCTGTGTACTCAGTAAGTCCTGCCGCCTTGTATCCTTCAGATACATCTATTCCGACAGGTATCTTCTTCCCCTCTTCATCCTCGTAATAAATTATCCTATCCTTATACTTATCATATATATCGCCGACCTTCTCATCCGACAGGTCTGCAAGTCTGCCGCTCTTCGCCAGACCTATGAGATTGTCATACTGGCACAAGACTGCCTGAGCAGTGTCCGCCTCAAGGTATGCCAGCACCTTCATATAGTAACTGTTCTTATAATCTGAGTTATTTGCCAGATTAAAAAATGCATTGTTGTCAAACGTAACCCTTCCCGGGAGATTTTCTTCCCCTACATACGACACAAATCCCTGTGTCAGCCTGCAGTCCTCTGAAACATCATCGTAGTTGTTCACAAGGACGACATCCAGTATCGGCTTGTCCTCCCTCGTTGCAAACACAACAGTAAAATACACTACAAGTCCCACGAGAACGACCGCACCGATTATCCAAAGCTTGTAATAATCCCAGATATATCCTATTTTTTTGCGTATGGAGTCCATCTCTTTGATCTTCTGTTTTTCTTCTTCCGTGATTATCGGCTTTTTCATAGACGTCCTCCTTTTGTTTCTGTGTTGAGTAGACGCGTGAGAGGCGCTTCGCGCGGCGTCTGCAGTATCGCAAGTGCTTCGCACTTACGATATACTTCACAAGGGTGGCGTCAGTAACTGACGTCACCCTGTGGTCATATATAATATCTTCTTTAACTTTCTTTAGAGCTTTCCACCTGATGTTGCGATACCTTCTACGAACTGCTTCTGGAATATCAGGTATATAACGATCATTGGTATACATGATATAAGAGATGCAGCCATCAGCTGTGGATAATTGGACTGATACTGTCCCTGCATTGTTGCAAGAGCTGCTGAGAGCGGCATCTTGTTTGCACTGCTGTTTACAACCAGTGGCCACATCAGATCCTTGAATGCGAACACTGCTGTGAATATACCGAGGGCAACCATCGATGATCTTGCAAGCGGAGCCATGACAAACACGAATGTCTTTGGAATGTTACATCCGTCAAGTCTCGCTGCCTCCTCGAGATCTCCAGGAAGTCCCATGTAAGCCTGCTTGAGCAGGAAAGTACCGAACGCTGTTACAATTCCCGGGAATACCAGAGCAAACATTGTATTTGTCATGCCCATCTTACTGATCATCAGGAACTGTGGGATGATGAATATCTGTGAAGGAATCATCATCTGGAAAAGTATCAGGGAGAACATAAAGTCTCTGCCCTTGAACTTAAGTCTTGCAAATGCATATCCTGCGAGTGTTGCTGTGAGACATGCACACACAACTCTGAAGAATATGAGCAGTAATGTGTTCTTGTAGAGAACAAGGAAGTTCATGTTATTCCAAACAGTAGTGAACGCGTCTGTACGCCACTGTGATGGGAATATTACGAATGGACTTACCGAAGTTGCCTCTGTTACTGTCTTAAATGCTGTGAGTGTCATCCATACAAATGGCACTATCATAATGATTGAGAATATGATCAGAATGAGGTGAATCAATAATCTCTGCATTCTTCTCTTAAACTGTACGCCTCTTGTCATATCGATTCCCCCTTCCTAGTTATAATGAACCCACTTCTTCTGACCGATCATCTGGAATACTGTAAGTACCATGATGACTGCGAGAAGAAGAACTACTATTGCTGATCCATAACCCTTGTTACCATTCTGGAATGAGTACTGGTAGAACAGATATACGATGGACTCTGTCTTCTTGAGAGCCGGATTGGAAATATCCATTACCATGTATACAAGGTCGAATACCTGAAGTGCTCCGATTACTCTTGTTACGAGTACGAAGAATACTGTAGGGGAGAGAAGTGGAAGAGTGATCTTGAAGAATGCTCTTACTCCTGATGCTCCGTCAATATCTGCTGCCTCGTAGTAATCCTTAGGTATCTCCTGAAGTCCTGCAAGGAACAGAACCATGTTGTAACCTATAATCGACCAAACACCGATGATCGCAACTGAGATCCATGCGATCTTTGGATTGGATATCCACTCGATCTTTGCACCAAGGATGTGGTTTAACAGACCGAACTGTGAATTGTATAACCATCTCCATACCATGGCTACGGCTGCTGGTGCAACTACCATTGGCAGGAAAAATATTGCTCTGTATATTGTTCTTCCATGCATCTTACGATTCAGGAATACTGCAAGTATAAGTGCAATTGCGATTGAGAATGGAACCTCAATGATCGCATACTTGAATGTATTGAGAAGTGACTGCCATACCTCAGGGTCAGCAAACATCTTCTTGTAATTTGCAAATCCCGCAAATGATGAATCTCCGAATGAACCGACCTTGCAGAATGACTGATATATCGTCTGTACTATAGGCCATAAGTTAAGTACGATGATTCCTATCATTGTTGGGAGGATGAATGCCCAGCCCCATTTGCGCTGGTTTCTTTCCCATGTTGTTGACTTCTTTTTCTTGAACTCTTTATCTTCTGCTGCTGCCGGCTTAACTGTCTGTGTCTCTGTAGCCTGAATTATCTCAGCCGCTTTTTCTTCAACTTTCTTGTTGTTATCTGACATAAAATCCCTCCTCTTATCATTTATACTGTAATTAACACCCCATTGTTTCTGGTAAGCAATGGGCAGGACCTTCATCCTACCCACTGTTATGTTATCTTATAAATGCTCTGTAGGATTACTTGTCTTCCTCATCGATGTACTGGTTCATCTGAACTGCGAAGTCCTTACATGACTGCTCCATCTTTGATGGATCTGCCCATGCATCTGCGAAGAATGTCTGTGCTGCCTGTGACCAAACTGTTGAGTTGTATGTGTAAGGTCTGAGCACGAGCTCATTTGTAACACCTGCTACTGTTGAATCCTTTGTGATGTCAAGGTAAGCGTTGAGGTTGAACTTGTCTGTGCAGTTAACCCACTTGTCTGATGTGTTGTTGTATGCTGACATTGTTACACCAAGCTCAGCCTGCTTCTCCTGCATCTCCTTTGAACCTAACCACTCGATAAGCTTCCAGCAGTCATCTGGTCTCTTTGTGTCTGCTGATGCAGCCCATCCAAGTCCGTTACAGATAGAAGTTCTCTTACCTGTTGTCTTGTCGTATGGAAGAATTGCTACGTCACAGTTCTCAACGAGATACTCGTTGTCAAGGAATCCTGCTGTCATCCATGAACCCTGTGTGATCATTGCTACTGTACCTGACTGGAACAAAACGTCTGTACCTGTCTCTGACATTGTTGTTGCCGGTGGGCAGCAATCCTTGAGGAGCTTTCCTACATAATCCATAGCCTTGATAGTGTTGGCATCGTCATATCCTGACTTTGTGTGATCATCATTTACGATGTAACCGCCCATTGAGTAAACCATGTTGTAGTATGTGTCCTGATCGTTTGATGTGTTCATACAGAAACCGTACTTGTCGCCAGTTGTGAGCTTCTTAGCTGCCTCATAGAGGTCATCCCATGTCCAGTTCTCATTTGGATACTCAAGTCCTGCATCATCGAACATCTTCTTGTTGTACCAGAGAGCGATTGTATCGTAATCCTTTGGTACTGCGTAATATGAGCCATCATATGTGTAGAGCTCTGTGATCTCTGACATGTAGTTGCTCATATCAACCTTATCGCTCTTCTCAATGTAGTCATCGAGCTTTAAGAGCTTGTTGTTCTTCATGTACATCTGTGAGTTGTTGGAGTGCATCCAGAATACATCCGGCATATCTCCACCTGATGCTCCAGCCTCAAGAAGTGTCCAGTATGAATCCCACTCCTTAACCTGTACATCAACCTTGATGCCTGTCTCTTCTGTGAAGAGATCACATATCTGCTGCAGACCCTTCTGCTGGTTGTTATCCCAGATAACTACCTCAAGTGAATCCTTGCTGCCGCTCTTGCTTCCGTCGCCGCTTCCGCCACATGCGCAAATTGAAAATGCTGTTGCTGCTGCAAGTCCAACTGCTACTGTTTTCTTTAATGTTCTTCTCATAAAACCTTCCTCCTTTTTACATCACCGGCAGGATTTACGACACCCACATTCTCTTTCATACCCTGAATTCTGCGTCCTGTTCTGCCGGTTCGCCTTACGGCGTTCTGTGTGCTTTCTATGATTGAATTATAAAATTTTGGTGAACATTTTCACATGGAAAAATGTCAAAATATCATGGGTTTTTGTCACAAATGTATATTTTTAAGTAGTTAAGTTCGCTGTTTTTGTGCTATTTTATGGTAAATTGTAGAATACATATGGTAAATTGTAAAATTCGCTATATATTGGCATACCTTTTTGTGCTATAGTTAAACAAACGATATTATCACTTTTTACATCAGGAGGAATTTTATGAACATTTTCAACAGTGACGGCTGGTTTTCCAGATTTTTTGGAACGCTCGGCGATATTATAATAGTGAACATTCTATTTATATTGTGTAGTATTCCCATAGTCACCATGGGAGCTTCCATGAGCGCAATGTATTTCACTCTGTTAAAGAAGCAGAGGACAGGCGAAAATGGAGGTGTAGTGAAATTATTCTTCAAAGGCTTCAAGGATAATTTCAAACAGTCAACGATTTCATGGCTGCTATTCCTTCTTATATCATTTATATTCACTCTGGATTTCAACCTTTTTGGCAAGGGTGGTCCACAGGAGAACAAGCTCATGTACTACACCAGTGTCGTGCTTATGATATTGACATGCTTCATCGCAATTTACCTGTTCCCTGTCATAAGTGCATTTAAGAACACATTGAAGAACCTTCTCTTGCAGTCCATTTACCTGGCGGCCAAGAACTTCATATTTACAATAGTGATCATGGTTCTCTACACTCTGCCTGCATATGTTCTGCTATCCAGCACTCAGGTATTCATGGTAGGTATATTCGTGTTCATAGTATGTGGCTTTGGCCTTATAGCATATGTATCATCATTCATGTTTTTGAAGGCATTCACCCCATATCTGGATGAGGTCACAAAGAAGTACACGGACGACGATCCTGCTTCATGGATGCACAGCGATGACCAGACATCTGAATCAGATGAGGATAATCCCGAATCCACAAAGGTGACCAAGAAGCTTATCGTTGACAATTCATATCATGGCAGACAGTAGTTTTTACCGTATATCGTAAATACAGCAAAGGCGGATGTGCGACAAATCGCACACCCGCCTTTTGCTTAATTCAAATTTTTTGATTCAATTATATCTTACAGCTTCGAAGCCTCATGTCCAAACTTGGCATCCTTCGTCTCAAGCTCAACCTCAAGATTCCTGAATGACTTAGGACTCATTCCAAACTTCTGCTTGAATGCTTTGGAGAAAGAAAGAGAATCCTCATAACCACACTGATATGCGATTATATTGATCTGTTCCTTTGATGACCGGAGAAGACTTGCAGCTTTCTCCAATCTGAAGTTGATAAGATACTCCTGAGGAGATACACCCATCTCCTTCTTGAAGCTTCCTGTCAGATGACTTCTGCTGATTCCTATGAAATCCGCAATGTCATCGATCTTGATCTTGTTCATGTACTTCTCTGTTATGAAGTCGACAGCAGCCTTTACATATATCTTACTTGGATACTCAATGTTATCATCTTCCTGCGCATCGGAGGCATTATCCTCCATAATGGTTGCGAAGAGAAGCATCAGTGCACTCATTCTCTTCACCTCGTTTATACGTGTGATCTGGGAATATTCGAGCATCTTGTTGATACATTCTGCACACGTATCCATCTGCTCTATCTTGATGATAGGTGAGCCCTTTACATACCCCATCGCCTCAATAAAATCTTCAGCTCTGTAGCCATGAAATCCAACCCACATGTAGCTCCATGGATCATCATCGTCAGCCCTGTAAGTAGTCTCCTCACCAGGTCTGATGATAAACGCCTGTCCAGGTCCCAGTT
>OFMP01000933.1_pt1 | contig 17172 bp, 17 predicted proteins | sample 1541841 | NCBI WGS metagenome assembly OFMP01 (sample SAMN04209226, study PRJEB22552) | human gut metagenome | biome: gut; material: feces | host: Homo sapiens | place: USA: Oklahoma
TTTCCGCTCTATCGCCCCTCATTTCTATTTTATCTTGTTTGTACCCCTTGTACACTGATGTTTGATTGGGCTTTTCTCTTTTGTGCTATTTGCAATAAGAATAGGCCACAGATTTTCCGATGCGACATGATGTGCATGAATAAATTCAAAAAAACGTTCTGCGGAAAATGTGTTGCAGTTTCGCCAATGGTACGTCTCAAGATATCCAACAACAATTTCTTTCTGGCCCTGCGGTTCACGCACATACTGCAACAATTGCTCAATATAGTCCTCTGATGTTTTGTCCTCCCTCAAACAGCACGCAATTGCCGCAACTGTAATACCGCTCCAATCGCCCAGCATTCCATTGTCCACTTTCAGAACGTATTGAAGCAAATAGTTAATCAATTCGTCCTTCCCTTTGTCTGATTTTTCCAGCACCTTTGCCTTCCAATAATCGTCCAAGAGATTGTACGCTATATAATAGATTTCTGTGTCACCGGTCATGCTCCTACACAAAACACCATCTTGCTCCAATGCTGCCAAAAATTTTAGTTTTTTCCCCTCAAATCCAAAAGTTCTCCAAAATTCAATATCTATTGTTTCGCTTGATATTCCGCTTTCTTCAAGAACGTCGTGAATAAATCTATTGACCGTCGGCACAGAAGTAGGTGCGTCTAATGATATTCCAGCTCCGCAAAGAAATAAAATATCACCAGGATTCTCTTTCATGAGTTTTTTTAATCTTTGATTCATATTTTACCTCTATTCTAATTTAGTTTAGCCTATGATAACACGAAGCAAGGCGTACACCCAAGTATGCGCTTCGTCTAACGGAAAAGCTGTCACCTAATCGTCACAACATTGGCACACTTTTGCTCTTTCGGCGCAAATCCAGATATGCTATACTGAAGATGCTCAAAAGCATATAAAACTGAATCTTGTTGCGAGCAGACGCCTGTACCGGGCGTCTGCTTTTTGCATCAGGAAAAGAAAAGGAGGAGCATCTTTGAACACATCCAACAACTTGCCGCAGCTTCCGCCGCCGAGGAAAAGTTCCGGGCGCTGGCTCTACGCCGCATGGCTCGGCGTCAGTATCTTACCGCTTCTGACCCAGCCGGCTTCGGCCACGACGATCTGGGAAAAGGCGACGGAGATCATGAAGGACGTTTACCAGCAAATTCTTCTCATCTCCACCATCGCTGCCATCGTCACCGCGTCTGTCGCGCTTCTGATGATGAACTTTTCCCGCAGCGGCCGGACCGTCGAGGAATCGCGTGCATGGCTCAAACGCATTGCAATCACCTGGGCGATCCTGAACGGGCTTGGCTTCATCATGGCCTATGTCACGCCGTTCTTCTCCGGCGGTCAGTGGACGGCATAAAACATGGGGATTCTTGACGGCGTTGTCGAATGGATCTCCGAACAGATCATGCACGGTCTGGACCTCATCAACACGTCGGTACTCGGTGCGCTCGGCTGCGGAATGGACACGTTTCTGCGCTACTTCCCGGCAGCCGAGACAATGTATGATATTTTTACCGCCATCGGCATCGGCCTGATTTTATTGATGTGGGTCTGGAACCTGTTCAAGAATTACTGGCTGGGCGCCGGCTTTGAAGCGGAACACCCGGTCAAGCTGACCTTTCGCGCGATCATCTTCATCACGCTCACCTACTGCGCAAAAAGCATTGTCGAGATCGTCCTGAAGATCGGCGGCACACCATATGACTGGATCTTATCATCCGAGCTGCCGCCGCTCAGTTTTGCGGATTTCAATTCCGTTATGATCGTCATTATCGGTGCTTGCGCAAACGGTGCGGTCACGCTGATCGTACTCATCATTGTGGTGCTTCTGGCGTGGAACTATCTGAAACTGCTCTTTGAAGCCGCCGAGCGGTATATCCTGCTCGGCGTTCTTGTTTACACCGCGCCAGTCGCGTTCTCGATGGGCGGCTCTCAGTCCACAGCAAACATCTTCAAGGCGTGGTGCCGGATGCTGGGCGGGCAGGTATTCCTGCTGCTCATGAACGCATGGTGCCTGCGGCTGTTTACCAGCATGGTCGGCACATTTATCGCAAATCCACTTTCCCTTTAGAACGAAGTGCAAAAGATCGTTACTCACGGAGCAGCCACTCGATGAGGTTTTCAGATTTGATGCCGTCATAGGAGGTATCAAGACCCGGTTCAAGGGACAACACAATTTTTTCGTAGTTATCACGGATGCTTTGCAGCGGCGCAAGCTCCCGTTTGCGCACATCCTCGCTCATCATGGACTCCGTTACCTGGATATACTTTTTCTCGTCAGCAGTCGTTGCGATGAAGTCAACCTCCGCGTTGCCGATCTTACCGATCGCTACATCATAGCCGCGGCGAAGCAGTTCAAAATAAACGACATTCTCAATGGCATGACCGCTGTCCCGGTTGCGGAAGCCTAGCAGATAATTACGAAGGCCGATGTCAACGATATAGTATTTTCCGAGGGTACGGAGATACGCCTTGCCTTTGATGTCAAAACGTTTGATCTCATAGAAGAAGTAGCTCTCCAGAAGCGCATTCACATATGCCTGCACCGTATGGGCGCTGGGTGCGCCTTTGCGCTTGCCGTCATCCAGGAGTCCTTCGTTTACCAACGTATTGCCGATGGAGGCAATGGAAACACTGGAGCCGATATTGTCGGCGAGGAACAGGATGATTTTCCGCAGCAGCGTAGGGTCTGTGATTTGCTTTTGCCCTCTGCGTTTTTCTCGCTCCAGAATGTCACGAATCACGACTGTGGAATAGATACCATCGAGAAGCGACAGTGCCTTTTCCTGCTCCAGCCCAACGTCAGCGATACCGGGCATTCCTCCAAAACGCATATAAGCCTCAAAAACCTCGCGCAGTTCGTAGCGTTCACCGTTCTTATCAAATACCTGCTTGCGGAGTCCACCAAGGGCGCTTTGCGTTTCCCGAACCTCGAAGTCGTGGAAAGCAAGGAACTCTCGGAAAGAAAGCGGCAGCATTTTGATTTCCACACACCGTCCGGAGAGATAGGTAGAATACTCCGATGAAAGAAGATAGGCATTCGATCCGGTGACATAGATATCGCAGTCAAAATCTACACGGAAAGCGTTGACCGCATCCTCCCATGCTTCGATCCGTTGAAGCTCATCAAAGAAAAGATACATCCGCTTTCCAGGGACAATGCGCTCTTTCACATACCGATAGATATCGTCGGCGCTCATCCCTCGAAAATCAAAGGATTCAAAATTCATCTCAATGATCTGCTCCGGCAGAACACCGGTATCTTTCAAGTGCTGTACCATCAGTTTCAGCAGACTGGACTTGCCGCAGCGCCGAATGCCGGTTATCACCTTGACCGGCTCGGTATCCTGGAAGCCAATCAGCTTCTTCAGATAAATATCGCGCTTTTTCAGTTCGTGGGAATCTATCATGCTGAACACCTCCTGTGGCATTAGTATAACACCGTCTAAGCAAATTATCAAGTTTTTGCACTCAAATGCAAAAACTTATGATTTACGGCAATTTATGCAGTATCGCCGCGCCCGAAATGCCATGTTTCATTTCTCCTTGGTATCCTGTAATGCGGCAGAAAGGAATGACCTTTCCTATGCGAAAACGATTCTTTTTGAACTTCTTGCTGATCCTCGTTCTTGTTTTAGTTATGTCAACCAGCGCATTTGCCATTTCCGAGAGCGACGTAGAATCCGCAGTCAGTTCCGCTGGCAAGGAAGCTGTCTCCGGCAACGTACTGGTGTGGTTTCTGTGTGCCATTGCGTTCTTGAAGGTGTCACAGAAGATCGACAGCTTTCTGTCCAGTCTTGGGCTGAACGTCGGTCACACCGGCGGCTCCATGCTCTCGGAGGCAATGATCGCCATGCGCGCCATCAACACCGCGACCAGCGCGGTCGGCAGCGCATTGGGCAGCCGCAGCCGTCACGGTTCTGCTCCTGCATCCGGGAAATCCGGCAGTGGGAGCGCGGGTGCGGCAGGCTTTTTCAGCGGCGGACTTGCCGGTATGGCAAGCCGTAAAATTGCAAGCGATGCGGTACGCACGGCGACGACAGAGAAAAACATCGTCCAGCCGCAGCAGGCCGAGGCGACCGTCAGCCGGACACACGCGAGCAGCGACACCCATTCCGGTTCGCAGATGGCTTCTGAGCAGCAGCGGCAGAATACCAGCCAGCTTGACCAGAATCAGCAGACGGTTTCTTCCCGCGCTGTAAACTCGGAACAGCGAGAAAACTCCCAGCAGGCGCTTCACGAATCGCAGCATTCCGTAGACACCAGCCAGATCCATCAGGATACACAGACTGCGCAGGAGCAGCAGTTCCACGCGGCGCTGCATACGGAGGATCAGCAGGCATCGCATCTGTCATTCCAGTCGGAACAGGGTGAGTTTGTCGGCTCTGTGGTGCAGTCGGATGAATTTGATGCAAGCAGCGAAGAAGCCAGAACGGAACAGTCGCAGGTCATGCAGTCTGCCTTGCAGCAGGAGCAGATCGGTGTTACCCAGCGCGAGGTGCAGTCCGAGGAAAGCCACCATGCGCAGCATGATAGCTTTGTTCACCGTCCACGCAGATTGCGCAGTCTTTGCCGTCCAGCTCGCTGACCAGCAGACCCTTGAGCTGCTGCATCTGCGCGTCCAACTGTGTGACCTGCTTTGCAAACACGCCTTTCTGCTCCTGAAGCTGCAAATACTGATGAATCTGCGGTAGCTGCGGCGCGCCGAACGCTGTCGGCGGCAAATCTCTCCGGTCAATGCCTTTCCATCTCTGCAAACTCTGCAAGATAAGGTCGCCGCTTTCCGTATAGTCCGGCGGCTGGTGCTTCTGCACATGGCCGTTCCAGAACGCATCCTCCAGTGCGATCAGCTCCGACTCGTAGGCGTAGTCCCGGTCCAGATGCCGGATGATGACCTCGTCTTCGTTGTTTCCATACAGGCAGCAGAAGTAGACCCTGTCCAGATTCATGACCGACATATAATGCCGACCCTGAGATTCGTAGTACACCGGGACGATCTCCTCACCGTTGTACCACCAGTTTTCTCTGGCATTATAATTTGTCGTTTTGATTTCCAGAATGGCATTGCTGCCGTCCGGAAGCTCCACAAGGTAGTCCAGATCCGCCAGCATCCACGGATACAGCGGGTGCTGGAACATGACCTTCCGCTGAAAGATATGCAGCCCGGTTTTCTTTGCGAAGATCCGCGCGACCAAGTTTTCCAGCAGATGTCCCATTTCCAGTGCGACCCAGTTCTCATCCATGTCTGCCTTTACGACGCTCAGCTTGTCGTAGTAAAGATCTCGCGCTGTCCGCCAGGGCGAAATGCCGAGGATCGCCGCAGCGTCGCTGCCGCCGATGCCACGCCGTCGGTAGGACAGCCATTCTTCGTTGCTCAGATTGCTCGTGTCTACCAACTCCTGCGGCTCATACTTCAGCCACAACACCATTCTTTTCTCCCTTCTTCCATACCCTCAGACGTACCACACGCTTTCGCTCGTGAACCGCTTTGCGATGATACGCCGCAGACTGTCGCTGCCGTCCTCCGGGGCGCCATTTCTTTCTTGTTTTCATTTGGTTACCGCCTTTCGTAAAAATATATCCTCAAAGCCTTTCGGCATTTGGGCAAAAAAAGAACGGGAACATCCGGCGGCGCAGCTTCTTCTGCGTCGCGGTCATTCCCGCAATCTGTGGGCGTTGCGCCCCAAAAAAGAAATCCGGCAGAAACCTGTCCTGCGGACATGGCAATTCTACCGGAAATCGTAAAAACCTGACAATGCGTGTGCAAGCCGGAATACTCCGAACGCTGCGGCAAACGCGCCGCAAGCAATATGCACAAATCTCATTTACAAGGCAACTTTACCACAAGATATTGTGGTTGTCAAGGAAAGGGCAGCTTACGGCCACTCGGAAGTCAGTTCTTCCCGGAGATATTCGTACTCCGGAAGCTGCTCAAAATACGGCTGCCACAGACGCTGGATCTCCGCTTTTTCCACGGCGTCGATTTCTTTTAAGAGGTGTCCCGATTTTGACTTCGTAACCGAATCTATCATCATATAGTCCAGCATCTCCCTGCAAAGATCTGCTGCCGTGCCGATAGGCGTTACATCGTCTACATAGGTATGATAATCCAGAAGCAAGTACCCCAGCTTGTTTGACCACGCAATGTCGCAGTGGTTTCTTTGGTTCAGATACTTCGCAAACACTGCCAGCACCCGTTCGATTTCCTGCTTTTCCTGTTTTGTGTAGACCATAATATATTTTTCCTCCTGTTTGTTTGATCTGCAATAGATCATAACATAGGAAATTGCCTGCGCTATTACAGCGCAGGCAATTTCCTATAGTCTGGGCGGAACAGTTGTTAAATCATGTAAGCAGACTTTGGGGCGCTGCTTTCAACACGCGACCTGCTTCAAAGCGCAGTTAGATTTTTTCTGCTTCTGCCTTCATTTTCGGCTCGTCAAACTGGCTGTTGCTTTTAGCAGGACGCATCGGCTGATAGGAAAGAGCCAGGCAATCAGGCGGCCATTTTTTCATATCGCGGCGGATCATATCCTTCGCAAGTGTTTTTGCAAGATGCTTCAGTTTCTTGTTTTCCATTGTCTACATATCTCCTTTTTCATATTTCTGTTTTCCGTGTGCCACTATCAGTAAAAAGGCTGTAAAGCCGAGTCCAAGTGCAATTCCGTTGGCAAACGCATAGAATTTCGCACCCAGGCTCAAAATTAGTGCCATATCTAATATCAGCACGGTTAACCTCGCCATACGTCTGGACGCCGCCAGTTCCTCCTTCGTCATGTGAAGGTTCGGATGATCGTAAGGGGCAAGCCAAAAAATTATGATGGTCGATAGGGTCAAAATCCAAAGGCTTGCACTGCCTTTCAAATACGGCAAAATCAGCAAAAACAGCACACATTCGCTGCAAATGGAAAACAGCAGACAGCCCGCGGAGGTTTTTGCATGATAGCCGTTTGTATGGGTCCTAAGCAGAAAAAAGCTCAAATAAAATACAAGCGACGTAGAAAATGAGGAAAGCAGGCATCCCAGAGGAAATAAAAAGCAGATTGCGATCAGCTTTTCACTGCGCTGCACAAGCCCATATGAGAACCACTCCGCATCGCTCGACGATATGATGTCCTTCCGGACGCAGTATTCTGTAATTCGCGCAATCATGTTCATTAGCAACATCACCTTACGCGTTTGATTATATTGGCTTTGTCGCTCGTTTCAACGATTCCAGCACAAAAGCAGGTTTTCGCGGCACGAAAGAGGTATTTTCATACGGACAACAAAAACGCTGGCTCGGAGAAGGACCCTTTACACTTCTCTGAACCAGCGTGTTGTTGATATATTCCTTATTTGCTGGGGATTTCCGCTGTGAACTGAAACCAGCCGTCTTCGTAATTGTATGCATACTCTGCGTGAAGACCGTCCAGGATACGGCATACGCTGGGAAGTCCATAGCCGTGTTCGCTTGCGGATGCTTTTGTTGTGGCAATGCCGTGTTCTGTAATGAGGACTGGAAGGCTGGTATTCCGGATGGAGAGAAAGAACCCGTCGTTTTCCAGTATTGTGCATTGGATCAGGCGTTCCGCATCTACACGCCGGCACGCTTCAATCGCGTTGTCCAGCAAGTTCGACAGCAGAACGACCAGTTCGCTTGCGGATAACTGGATACCGGAAAGATCGTTGATACAAAACTGCATTTCGATCTGCGATTCAACTGCCGTCTGATATTTCTGATTCAGGATGGCGTCGATAATCGGATGATGCGTATTCACAATCAAAATTCGGCTTGTTTGCGTTTGACTCAGTTCTTGAACGTATTTCGCTGCGGCCTCATAGGCTTTCTGTGAAAGAAGATCCGAGATGGTACACAGATGATTCTGAAAATCGTGCGTCGTCCGCCGCTGCTGCCGGTACGCCTTGTCCAGAGCGAGAATGCTGGCGGTCTGAATCTCCATTTGCTGAGAAAGTATATTGATTTGCTGTTTTACTTCCGTATCACGCTCAATCAACGAAATAACATAGACAATTGCCACATTAGCAATGCCGAGAAAGATACAGAAAAATGCCACCGGTTGCGTAAGATCCCGTTGGTCTCTACAAATCAGGAATAACGCCATCAGCATAAAAAGGCTCGTCAATGGGAAAAGGCTGACAAGCAGCATCCATTTAGGGCGTAATGGATGAAGTTTGTGAAACGGATGCAACCGCGTGACAAGCCACGCCAGAAAAACGGACAGAATTTTTCCAGCCGTCACTAGCACAGTATACATTCCCTTTTTCCAAACGAGTTCGTCCAAACTGATTCTTAAAAGAGTGGACGCTCCGAAAAGAACAATTGCATCCATCGCAGCTATCAGAATATAGTCCAGCAAGCCGATGAAGATGCGCTGCTCCAAACGCCCCTGAAACAAAAAGACAATCAGGCAAAGACCAAAGACAAGCGCGCACAGCCGAAGCGCAAGCGCCGGCAATGGGAGACTCTGACTCAGCAGCAACAAAACGCAGATCCCAAACGCCGTTAGAATCGTTCGCCTGCGATTGTACCGATACGGCAAAAAGGCGGAAGCAAACAGAAAAAAGGCGACGCATTCCAGCGAGAACCACAGCGCACTGATTATGTACTCCATGTCTGCGCTCCTTTCCACAGGAGGTATGCCCGCTTGATCTGCCGGTAGTTCTTTTCGCTGACCGGAAGCGTTTCCCCGCTTTCCAGCGCAGCCTCGCCGCACTGAAGCTTTCTGATATGGCGCATGTTGACAAGAAAGCTTTTCTGGACCCGCAGGAAACCCAGCGGCTGGAGCTTTTCTTCAAAACTCTGCAAACTGGCGTAGCAGCTGTACGGACCGGCGCTGCTGGAAAACATATAAATACGAACCGTGTGCTTGTCCGATTCGAGGTACAAAATCTCATCGACTGTCAGGTTGCGCAGCTCGCCGCCGGTCTGAATGGGGAGGATTTCGCGTTTGGCGGCAAACTGCTCTGCCGCCTGCGAAAAGTAGGCTTCCAGCTTTGCATCCACATCTGTTTTCAAAAGATACCGGAACGCACGCAGCTCATACCCTTCGGGCGCGTATTCAACATAGCTTGTGACAAAGATGATAATTGCATCATTTCTCTTCTGCCGAAGCCGTCGAGCCAGATCAATTCCGGCGCCGCGCCGGTCTCCGAAATCAATGTCCAGAAAGGCAATATCATAGGACTGCAGAACAAAGCCGCTCAGATCGTCCCGCGGATATGCGTCAATCCAAACCTTTCGCTGCTGCTGCGCGGCGTATTGCGTGAGCAGGCGCTCCAGCTTCGATAGGAAAACCGGATCATCGTCGGCAAGTAACATTCTAAGCATATGAATTCCTCTTCGTTTTCTGCCTCCGCACGGAGGCTGGCTTTCTATATCGATTATAGCACAATTCCGGCGGACCGGCATCCTGCTTTCGTGCCGGGAAAACCGGCATTCGTGCCGGATTTGTTGCAGCCGGTTTCTCCGGACGCTATCATCCATACAGATGCAAGCCGCAGGCAGACCGCGGAGATAACGTACGATCCTATCAGCGACGCAGGTCCGGGGTGCCGGTTCGACACAAATTAAGGATATTTAAGAAATTGCTTCCATGCGAGTATGCTATACTGGCAGTGTAAAGCGTTGCTTTTGGATGAAATAGAGAGAACCATGAAAAAACTGCTTGCTGCGCTGCTGGCGCTTTTGCTGCTGACCGGCTGCCAGAAAAAGAAGACACAAGCGGAAATTACGCTGCCCGAGCCCGAACCGCCCGCCGCAGAAGAAACGACAGCCGAACCGGCGGAAGAACCGGAAGAAGCGCTGCCGGAAGAATCCAGCGCAGAACCGGAACAGGAGAACGCTGCTCCGGACCTCGGAAACTTCGAAGAGCTTCTGGAAGTTCTTCAAACGCTGCAAACACGGAAGGACTGGAAAAACAGCCCGGAATACGAGATGATTACGGCACAAAAGGCGAAGGTACTCAGTCAGCTGATCAGCAGCTTTTACCACGGGCAGGACAGCCTCGACCTGCGGGATACCGCATGGGGCGACTGTGATTTGCCCGGTATGCCGGATGGAGGGAAAACAAATGAGAAACGCAGGAAGAAAGATATTGGCGCTGGTTTTGGCGAGTCTTATGATACTGACGCTTGCAGCGTGCAATAAGAAGCAGCAGCTGGGCACTTCGCTTCCGAAGGCTTCGCCGGATGCGCATGCAGTATCTGACAAGTTGCAGGAAACAAAAACGGAATCGCCAACTGCGCAGACGGAGGAAGAATTTCACTGGGAGCGCGTGCAGAGGCCGCTTCCGGATGGTGAAAGCACGATCTGGGCGCAGGCAGAAGCCCACGGGACAGTGATCGCCGGTACGCACAAACAGCTGTTTGCGCTGGAAAACGGCAGCTGGAACGAGCTTCCCGTGCCGGATGATTTCCTGTACGGAAATGCCCTCTGCGAAGACGCAGACGGCGGGTTCTGGTTTCTCTATACGACGATGAATAATTCCCTCGCGATTGCGCGGTATGGCACAGACTTTGCCGTGCAGGAAACGTTTCTGACATCGTGCGAAAATGAAGATCAGCTGTATTTCCAGCTGCTCAAAACGGACGGCGAATTTTACCTTCTGAGCCGGGAGCGGCTCGTTCGCTTGGACGAAAACGGCGCACTGACGGTGCAGGATGTCGATGATACCCGCGACGGACGGTACTTTGATTCTATGGCAGATGTGAACGGAACGCTATATGTTCTCGCGCCGACGGCGTTTGACAACGTGGAGCACTCGTATGACGAGCTGCGGCAGCTGGACCCCGCGACGCTGGAAGAAACGGCGGTTCTGCTGGAAAAGCAGGGGCTTTGCGGCATGGGTGCGGACGCGGAAGGACGGCTCGTTCTGAGCCGGGCGGCGGGTCTTTTTGCCTTTGACCCGGAAACGGGCAGTGAGACGGAAATTCTGCGCTGGAACGCGCTGGATACGGCGGCAATCACCGGCATTTTCCTGCAAAGCGCGGACGGCTGGCTCTGCGAGGACGGCTCCGGCGCAATCACGAAGCTTTGCCACGTTCCCGGTCCGGCTCCCGAGCGGAAGGTGCTGACGCTTGCGATTCTTGCCGGCACCGGCATGGAAACGCAGGCGATGCAGATGGTCCAGGATTTTAATCAGAGCGGCACCGAGCTTCGCATAGAGGCAACCATTTACAGCGAGGAACAGGCAGAAAACACGCTGGATTTTCTGCTCACGCAGATCATGGCGGGCGATGCGCCGGACTTATTCTGCTTTGTAGATAGCGGCTACGATGAGCGCCCCATCGCGCCGCGAAAGGTCTGCATGGACCTGCTGTCGCTGCCGGACTTCGAGGTCTCGCCGGACGAGCTGCTGCCAGGACTTTATGACGCGCTCACGCAGAATGGAACGCTTTATGAATTTCCGCTGACGGTGACGCTTGAGACGTTTCTCGCGCCGTCAAATCTCATTGCTGAGCCGGGCGTGACGACGCAGGACTTAGAGACGGCGCGGCAGAAGGCGGGAGAAGACTTCGTTCCGTTTGAGTCGTGGAACACGCCGGATAACCTGTTCTGGCTCAGCATCCCGTTTTACCTCAGCAAATACGTCGACCGCGAGACCGGCACGTGCAGCTTCGAGACGCAGGAATTTTATGATTTTCTGCTCTGGTGCAAGACGTGGGGCGGCGACGGCTCGCCGCGGAACACAGACGAAAAGGCAATCTTGCACTATCAGCAGCTCGGCTATGTCGACCAGGTGTGCGGTATGAGCCTGATGGCGAAGGAATATCTGGACTACCCGGACAGCTACACCTATGCGGGCATTCCGAACGAAGACACCTGCGGTACCATGATGAGCGTGACGCTCTCGCTCGGCGTTTCCGGGTCGTGCCGGAATGAAACCGGCGCGGCAGAATTTCTGACGTTCTGCCGGGGCTATGAGCTGCGGGGACTTCCGGCAGATATGGTCCGGCTTCAAGCGGAAATTGACGCGCAGCGGGCGACTGGGCAGGAGGATGAAATGGATGTCCGGAACGTCATCTCGCCCGAGGACGCAGAAAAATTCTATGCGCTGCTGGAAGAAAAGCCGGTCCTTAAAAATCAGGATGATGCGTTGGTAGGTATTCTTTGCGAAGAAGCCGCGCCGTATTTCGCAGGCGACGTTGATGAGAAAACCGCCGCGAAGACCATGCAGGCGCGCACAAAGCTCCTGCTTCTCGAGCAGGCGGGCTAGAAACGCGCGCTTTATATGCTGTCAAACACAATACAGAGGTGAATTCTATGAAAAAGACAATTTTCTCTTTCTTCCTGATACTCCTGCTTTTCCTGACCGCCTGCAATGCACGAAGCACCGAACCAGAAATGCACCAAGCGCCTGATACGCAGGCGGAAAGCACCACCTTGCTGGTGGATATTTCCGAGCTCCCGGAGGGACAATGTTACCGCCAGACGCCGTACTTGAATCCCATCGGCATTTCACAGCCGGAAGGGCAATGCGTCTGGAACGGTAAGGTTTATTCCTTTTCCAACGCACCGGCGAAGCTGGGCGTCACGGACGCGAACGGAAACAGCGAAGCTTTGGAACTGCCGGACGCAGAATATCTCTACTGCGTGTGTGGTGCCGGCGATACGCTGGCAGTGCTGGCGGGCGCTGATCCGCTGTTCTTTGCGGGAACGGACGATGAACAATCCGTGCAGGCGTCCGGTGACGACGGTCATGCAATCTATCTATACGACGAAACCGGGCATTTGACCGGCAGTATCCCGCTGGCAGAGCGCTGCGCAGATGCGCCTTATGCGCTGGATAGCGACGGAACGGATTATTTTATCCTGTTCAGCGATGCGGCTGTTCGGGTTGGCTCTGACGGCACGCAGCTTGCAAAGAGCGGCGACATGGGCGGGCGGCTCTTGCAGCTTGCCTGCGCAGACGGCGCGGTCTATGTGTGCGTGGAGGGCGACCGAATCTATCAGACGGAGAAAGTCGTCCGTCTGAACGCGCAGACGCTGGAACCGGAAGCCGAGCTTTCCTGTGCCGGTTTGGACGTTCAGGGCATGGGAACGGCGGCAGACGGCACGCTGCTTCTAATCAGCGGTGACTATCTGCTGCGCCCGGATTTTGCCGCCGGGACGATGACCGCGATTCTGCACTGGGCAGACAACGCGAACACATCCGTCAACAATTACCGCTCCGTTCTGGAAACGGAGACCGGCTTTTTTGCATGGAACAGCGATGTGGAAGCCGCGTGCTTCTATGAGAAGCTGCCGGATGGAGAAACGCTTGAAGACCCGACGGTCATCACGCTCTTCGCTGGCGCCGGTTCGTATGACATCGAGATCGCGGCGGCGAATTTCCAGAAGCTGTATCCGCAGTACCGCATCGACATCACCGCTTCGGAATCCGACGAGCAGACCGAGCTGACCCTGACGGAGCTTGGCGCGGGCAAAGGCTATGATCTGTACCTGCTCTATGATTCCCAGTGGACACAGCTGGACGATGCGGTGTTCTTTGAGGACCTGACCCGGTGGATGGAGGCGGACAATTCGAAACCACTGGAAAGAATTCGTCCCAGCGTTTTGCAGCAGATGCAGAAAAAAGGCGGCATTTACCGTCTGCCGCTTACCTACACCATTCTGACTTACGCCGCCGACCCCGAACAGCTTTCCGATAATACACCGGAGACGGTGCTGCGGGCGTGTGAGCAGGGCGGCGAGGAATTCTACCCGTTTGCGTTCAATCTGGATTATTCCCCGCAGATGGCTGAGCGCTGCGCGATCGATTATGTGGACGCGGCGCAGGGAACGTGCAATTTCGAGTGCGATTCGTTTTACGCGCAGCTTGCGCTTCTGCGGCGGCAGAAGCCAGCGCTGGACACACTGCCGGAATACGTTGACGCTGTCGGAATCTGCGACGGTCTTCTGTACTACTATGCGATCGCAGGCGCAGACGACATCGTCTATCAGCCAAGTCACTATGGATACCCCGAGCTGAAGCAATCTGTGTATTATGCGTACCCCAGTGACCAGGATGGCGGCTGCCGCCTGAATTTCAGCAGCCAGCTTTCCATCAACAGCCAGAGCGAGCAGAAATCTTGCGCGTGGGCATTTTTAAGCTACCTGCTATCAAGCGCCTATCAGCAAAGCGTCTATTACCTGCCAGTCAGCGATGCGGTTTTGCAGGAGCAGTTTGCACAGCTTCAGGCAGAGGAAAAAGTCACGCAGGCGGACATTGACACCTTTTACGCGCTCGTCGATCATGCGCAAAAGCCCGACTATCCGACCGAGCCCATCGAGCAGATCATCGAAGAGGAGATGGCAGCGTATCTCGATGGCGCGATTGACGAAAAGACCACCGCCGAGCGCATCCAGTCGCGTGCGTCGCTATACCTCATGGAACAGAAAGTGCAGTAGTAGTTCACGAAATCAATCATAGCCCGGCAGCCGTTCAAACGAAACGGCTGCCGGGCTTTCTGCCTTTTTTCGGACGCTTTGCGCTGGGGCATATCATGATATATAAATATTTTCTGCCTTTTGCAGAAAAAGTCGAACCGCGCCCTATTTTCTTAGTGTAAGAACCTTCAATCATTGCACCTTGACAATTGAACACCCATCTGGCAGGGAGATACAGCGACCGCGGACAGTATGCGACGATACGAGCGTGCCCACGGCCCAACGCTGCACAGCAGCGACTGCAATACGCGATCTATACCAGAGCGCAGGAACGGACTGCCGGATGGCTTATAAACCAAAAACAGCCTTCTCATTATTTCGAGAAAGGCTGCATCAAATAAAATCGAGGTATTTATGAACGAAGAAGAATTAAAAAAAGATCAGCTTCCTCAGATTCTACATGTAAAAGACCTGCAGGTATTGCTCTCCATCAGCCATAACACGGCCTATGAACTAGTGCGTTCAGGGAAAATCAGAAGCATCCGAATTGGGCGCACATATAAAATTCCTTTAGATGCTTTCAACGAGTATCTGCGCAACGGCTGAAGCATATCATCTTGTGATTTGGGTTCATTCGTGGTATGATTGATTTGTACCTGCTATGCGGCATCGAAAGGAGCGTATTTATGTCGCAAAGCAAAGCATCTGGAAGAAAGTCTGTCGCCGGAATGGGCTCCATCCGAAAAAAAGAGAAAGTTATAAACGGAAAAGCCTATACCTACTACGAAGCACGTTACACCGTCGGGATCGATCCCGGCACAGGCAAGCAGATTCAAAAAAGTATCAGCGGAAAAACACAGCGCGAGGTTACTAGGAGATTAAAAGAGACCACAACGTCGATTGATACCGGCACCTACCTACCTTCCTGCAAACTAACAGTTGGTGAGTGGCTGAATACGTGGATCTCAGAGTATACTGCAGACTGGAAGCCGCTCACAGTCTGCAACTACTCAAAGCAAATCAAGAAGCACCTGATTCCACGCCTCGGCGCTGCGAAACTGGAAGATCTGGACACACATACAATTCAACTGTTCTATAACTCCCTTACAAAATCAGGACTGGCACCGAAAACAGTAAAGAACATACATGGTGTCCTCCATGCCGCATTAGAGCAGGCAATTTCGAATGGTTATATTCACAAGAACCCAACTGCCGGCTGCAAACTTCCCAAAGTCGTTCGGCCAGAAATCAAGCCCTTGGAGCCAGAGGAAATCGCCCGAATGCTGAAGGAAGCGAAGAAGGATGCATACGATAACCTGTTTATCGTTGCGATGTTCACAGGTATGCGTCAAGGTGAGTTGTTAGGTCTATCCTGGGACAACGTTAATTTCAAGACCGGCCAGATCACCATCAAGCAGCAGCTTCAATGCAAAGACGGCGTTTACTTTCTGGAAACGCCCAAGAGCGGAAAGTGTCGAGTGCTATCCCCGGCCCCAGTTGTAATGGAAGCTCTAAAAGATGAGCAGCAACAGCAAAATGCAAACAAGCAAATTGTCGGAGCGGCCTGGGAAAACAAATGGAATCTTGCGTTCACGGATGCACTTGGTAAAAATCTTGTTCGCCGAACGGTTGTAAAACACTTTAAAGCAGTGATTGAAAGAGCAAATATTCCCTCAGATGTTCGCTTTCATGATCTGCGTCACAGCTTCGCAGTAACCTCATTGTACTCTGGCGACGACGTTAAAACAGTGCAGGCTAATTTAGGTCATGCTACGGCACAGTTTACACTTGATGTCTACGGGCATGTTACGCAGAAAATGCGGCAGGAAAGTGCCATGCGGATGCAAGCATTTTATAACCATCTGGAAGTATAATCAACCACCTGTTACCTGCTCCCGATAAGGGGGAAAAATGGGGGAAATTTTTTGGGTGTTACATTTTCCGAACTTTTTCAGTCGAAAAGTGTGTAGAAACAAAGAAAATAGCCAGTAATCAGAACAATTACTGGCTATTCACTGGCAGGGGCACAAGGACTTGAACCCTGAGCCTACGGTTTTGGAGACCGCCGCTCTACCAATTGAGCTATACCCCTATATTTGGTGGGCCTTCGGGGACTCGAACCCAGGACCGACCGGTTATGAGCCGGCTGCTCTAACCAACTGAGCTAAAGGCCCATAATCGAAACTGTGAATGATATTGATATAGCCGCCACCATCGTGACGGCTATATCATGGCTCCCCCTGTTGGACTCGAACCAACGACCCCCTGATTAACAGTCAGATGCTCTACCGGCTGAGCTAAGGAGGAATATATATGTTGGCATTACCTATCTTCCCGACCAGTCACCCGGTAAGTATTGTCGGCGGAAGTGAGCTTAACTTCTGTGTTCGGTATGGGAACAGGTGGACCCTCACCCCAATCAACACCAACTATTCAGGATGTACCCTGAAAACCGAACACCAATCGAACTTTGCAATTATGGAGGCTTCTGCAATTAGAGCCTGCTTACGAAAACTGTAGGTCAAGCCCTCGGCTTATTAGTATCAGTCAGCTACACACATTACTGTGCTTCCACCCCTGACCTATCAACGTCATAGTCTACGACGAGCCTTACTCCTTTTCAGGATGAGAGATCTTATCTTAGGGGGAGTTTCACGCTTAGATGCTTTCAGCGTTTATCTCGTCCAGACGTAGCTACCCAGCTGTGCCGTTGGCACGACAACTGGTGCACCAGAGGTCTGTCCATCCCGGTCCTCTCGTACTAAGGACAGCTCCCTTCAAATCTCTTACGCCCG
>OFMP01000960.1_pt1 | contig 16724 bp, 16 predicted proteins | sample 1541841 | NCBI WGS metagenome assembly OFMP01 (sample SAMN04209226, study PRJEB22552) | human gut metagenome | biome: gut; material: feces | host: Homo sapiens | place: USA: Oklahoma
TCTTTTTAGACTACAGAAAATCTATGCGTAATACACAGGGTTTTCCCCCTGACCCAGGATCTTCACAACAAATGGTGGGACTGTTTTGCCGATTACGAAACCTGCGTTTCAGGAATACGCGACGAATCTGGTGAACCAAGATACATCATTCCCAACCGCAAAGCCAAACTCCACACCTATATCAGTTCTCAACGACTGAACAATGCCTCAAGAAAAAAGCTCGGTTCCGGCCAATGGCTATTTGACAATCCTGATTACTGGGATTTCTCGCGACCTGAACTCGAGCCACTTGTTGATTTTTTGAAGGAGAATTTGGAATAGTGGTGGATTCGCTTAGATTGAAAAAACATACGACGACAATTAATTTAACATATCATGAGCATTTTTGCTGGAAAAACATTGATGATTACCGGTGGTACCGGTAGTTTCGGAAACGCAGTATTGAAGCGTTTTCTCAGAACAGACATTGCTGAGATCAGGATTTTCTCACGCGACGAGAAGAAACAGGACGACATGCGCCACGAATATCAGGCGATATACCCTGATGTTGCACACAAGATTAAATTCTATATCGGCGACGTCAGAAGTCTGGAAAGCGTGCGCTCGGCGATGCCCGGCACAGATTACATCTTCCATGCAGCCGCCCTCAAGCAGGTTCCGAGCTGTGAGTTCTTCCCGATGGAAGCAGTGAGGACCAATGTGATAGGCACAGACAATGTTCTTACGGCCGCTATCGAAAACAATGTCGGAGCGGTCATCTGTCTCTCTACCGACAAGGCAGCATATCCGATCAATGCAATGGGCATCACCAAAGCCATCGAAGAGAAAATCGCCGTAGCCAAGAGCCGTAACTCCCGCAACACCAAGATCTGCTGCACACGTTATGGCAATGTCATGTGCTCCCGCGGTTCCGTGATTCCTCTTTGGATAGAGCAGATCCGCAGCGGCAACCCTATTACTCTTACGGAGCCTAAGATGACACGTTTCATCATGTCCCTCGAAGAGGCAGTGGACCTGGTACTTTTCGCATTTGAGCATGGCCACAATGGCGACATTCTCGTTCAGAAAGCTCCGGCATGCACCATCCAGACACAGGCCGAAGCTGTTTGCGACCTTTTCGGCGGCAAGAAAGAGGACATCAAGGTCATCGGTATCCGTCACGGAGAGAAGATGTACGAGACACTCCTCACCAAGGAAGAATGCGCCAAAGCCGAGGATATGGGCAACTTCTATCGTGTTCCGGCAGACAACCGCGACCTGAACTACGATCAGTACTTCACCAAGGGTGATGTAAAGCGCGCTACCATAGAGGAGTTCAATTCTGACAACACATACCGTCTGAACTTGGAAGAAACAATCGCCAAAATCGGTGCTCTGGAATATATCCAGAACGAATTGAACGGAGTTGAAAATCTCGCGAAATAATGAAGATTCTGGTTACCGGCGCCAAAGGATTCGTGGGAAAGAACCTTTGCTGCCAACTGAACAACATAAAAGAAGGCAAGGCCCGCTGCTATGGAGACCTCCAGGTCGATGAAGTATTTGAATACGACATTGATTCGACTCCTGAGCAGCTGGACAGCTGGTGCGGCGAATGCGATTTCGTCTTCAACCTCGCGGGCGTGAACCGGCCGAAGGACAATGACGAGTTCATGAAGGGCAACTTCGGTTTCGCATCCACATTGCTCGATACATTGAAAAATCATCACAATACCTGTCCCGTGATGCTTTCCAGCTCGCAACAAGCCTCATTGACAGGACGTTTCGGAAACAGCGAGTACGGCAGGAGCAAGAAAGCCGGCGAGGATCTTTTCCTCGAATACGGCAAGGAGACCGGTGCGAAAGTGCTCGTCTACCGTTTCCCGAACCTTTACGGAAAATGGTGCCGCCCGAACTACAATTCAGCCATCGCCACCTTCTGCAACAATATCGCCAATGACCTCCCAATCCAGGTCAATGACAGAAGTGTACAGATGGAAATCCTCTATATCGACGATCTGGTCGAGGAGATGATCTGCGCGCTCAAAGGTCAGGAACATCATTGCGAATTCGAGGGACTTGACGTACTGCCATCCGCTGAAGGACGTTATTGCTATTGTCCAGTCACTCACAAGACTACGCTTGGAGAAATCGTTGATACCATATATGAATGTGCACGTGCTGTGCGTGCAGTGCCGGATTCTGCGGAAGGACCTTCGACGGCTCTAGAAATGCCGCAAGACGGTCTGCGTTATCGCCTGATGTCCACATTCCTCAGCTACCTTCCGAAAGAAAAGGCGATTTTCGATTTGAAGATGAACGTGGATCCGCGCGGGTCTTTTACCGAACTGGTACACACGCTGAATTGCGGTCAGGTAAGTATCAACATTTCCAAGCCTGGCATCACGAAAGGAGAGCATTGGCACAACTCGAAGTGGGAACAGTTCATCGTGGTTTCCGGCCACGGGCTCATCCAGATGCGCAAGGAAGGCACGGATGAAGTCTTGAATTACGAAGTAAGCGGTGACAAGATCCAGTCTGTCATCATGCTTCCGGGCTACACTCACAAGATCATCAATCTTTCCGAGACCGAAGACCTCGTGACCGTAATGTATTGCAACGAAGTCTTCAATCCTGAAAGACCAGATACATATTTCGATAAAGTGGAGAAATAAAGAAATGGAAAAGACACCTAAATTCGATTATTCAGATATTCATTGGAAGGAGAACGGCAAACTCAAGCTCTGTATCGTAGTAGGTACGCGCCCTGAGATTATCCGTCTGGCAGCTGTCATCACCAAATGCCGCAAGTATTTCGATGTCATCCTCGCACATACAGGCCAGAACTATGACTACAACCTGAACGGCATCTTCTTCAGGGACCTCAAACTCGCTGAACCTGAAGTCTATATGGATGCAGTCGGTGACGACCTCGGCGCGACATGCGGCAACATCATCAACTGTTCATACAAGCTTTTCGCCCAGACCAAGCCGGACGCAGTGCTGGTTCTCGGTGACACGAACAGCTGTCTCTCAGTCATTGGCGCGAAACGTCTTCACATCCCGATCTTCCACATGGAGGCCGGCAACCGCTGCAAGGACGAGTGTCTCCCGGAGGAAACCAACCGCCGCATCGTAGATATCATATCCGATGTGAACCTGGCATATTCCGAGCATGCACGCCGCTACCTTGCCGACTGCGGACTTCCAAAGGAGCGCACCTATGTCACAGGCTCCCCTATGGCCGAGGTGCTTCATAGCAATCTCGCCGAAATCGAGGCAAGTGATGTCCACAAACGTCTCGGTCTGGAGAAAGGCAAATATATCCTGTTAAGTGCTCACCGTGAGGAAAACATCGACACGGAAAAGAACTTCCTCAGCCTTTTCAATGCCATCAATAAGCTGGCCGAGAAATATGACATGCCTATTCTCTACAGCTGTCATCCACGCAGCCGCAACAGACTGGCATCCAGTGGTTTCAAGCTAGACCCGCGTGTCATCCAGCACGAGCCTCTTGGATTCCACGACTACAACTGCCTCCAGATGAATGCTTTCGCAGTGGTCAGCGACTCCGGCACCCTCCCTGAAGAAAGTTCATTCTTCACCAGCGTAGGCCATCCGTTCCCGGCCATCTGCATCCGCACCTCCACCGAGCGTCCGGAATCTCTCGACAAAGCCGGATTCATTCTCTCCGGAATCGACACCAATGGACTGCTCCAGTCAGTGGAGACTGCAGTAGAACTGGTCAAGAACGGCGACTACGGCACACCGGTTCCGGACTACACAGACGAGAATGTCAGCACGAAAGTCGTGAAGATAATCCAGAGCTACGTGGGAGTGGTTAACAAGATGGTTTGGAGGAAGTTCTGAGCCACCGGCAGCCATTACACATCTAATGAATGCAGTATTTTACTTAATTCTGCACTCATTGAGTGCAAATTCATCAAACCATGAAACATTCTATTGAGTAGAATGATAGGCAGCAGCACTTCTCATATAGCCAAAAAGATGATAACTTTTTAAGTTTTTCATTACATTTGCTAATGTTAGGTTTAATACTATCATCCAAGAAAATATGATGGCACCAGAATCACCGATTATCGTTTACCATGGAACTAACACCATAGTAAAAACTCCTGAAGTCAGAGTGGCAGGTTACAACAAGGATTTCGGGTTCGGATTCTATTGTACACGCATCGAAAAACAGGCTCAGAGATGGGCCATTACGAAACGGAATCCTCATATCGTATGCATCTACGAATATACCCCTGACGCAACACTCAACGTGAAAGACTTCGTTGAAATGACAGATGAATGGCTTGACTTCGTCGCTGAATGCCGACATGGAGAGCCACACAGCTATGATATTGTGGAAGGTCCGATGGCTGACGATGAGGTATGGGACTATGTAGAAGACTTTCTCGCCGGACGTATAAGTCGCGAGGCTTTCTGGGCATTAGCAAGATTCAAACATCCAACGAATCAAATACTCTTTTGCACGGACAGGGCGCTGCAAACATTGAAATTCAAATCACACTATCAATTATGAGCAACAAATACTTTCCAGACGAGCAGATAGATTTCGATGATCTGTATTTTGTCTGCTACATGATAGAGAGAGTCGCACGGAAAATCCAACAGAGGAATCGATACGTCGTAGCAAAACTCGGTAGCAAAGGCCTCCTGCATGAACTGTCCATAGCTGAAACAAACCATTGTCTTAATCCGGAACAGGTCGAGGATGAATGGATTACGACATACGGAATGGCTCCAGGGAACTTCGACATAACCAAAGTGGACTCACGCTTCACAGACAAAGTCCCGTCACCTACCCAGATGGGCAAAGTCTATGCAAGGCTTATCTCATCCGTAGATACCGAGGACAATCTTCCTGCGACAATGAAAGCGGTTTACGCATCACCTATCTGCGACAAGATAGATAACTACAACACAAGTGCCTACTACGAGCCCAGCTATGTTCAGACACGAGCTTTCCTCAACGGAGGGTTCTGAGGAACAACAGACTTATAACATAAAAATAAAAAGCATGAATAACCCTCACGATACGACGTTTACCGAACTCACAAAAGAAGATGCAGAGGCATACGCAGATGAGCACAGACGTCTGGAGTCAATCATTCAAGATTCCGAAAAAATCTGGGAAGACCGAACATTTCAAATTGCAGCAGGCGGACTGACATTGACGTTTACCGTCTTTTCTTTTCTAAGCACACAGGGCGTCGAATTCGACTGGCAGATAATTCTGATATGGATTATCTATGCACTTTGCATTTTAGCGAACTATGCTTCACATCTCTTTGCAGTTGACACGGCTCGAAAGATGCAGTACTTACTCGGAGACCGGATTAATTTAGGAAAAGCATACGATCACAATGCCCTAAATAAACAATACCATACTCCGGATAGGCGTATGTGTGAATTCAACATGACTGTCCATATCGTTCTTACATGCAATGTCATATACACCTTAATATACACCAGCATTCATCTGATATGAATAAGCGCGAGACTCATGGAGGACGAACCATCGGGCCTCCTACCCCAAGAACAAAGTCGGGAACTCTGACGCCTCAGAAAACAGGAGGAAAGACTCTCGGAAAGCCGGTACCGCCAAAGAAATAGAGCGGACTTTCATTGTCCAAAAAGAATTTCCCGTGTAATGGTGATGACGATGAAGAGTTCATTCAGGACACAGAAGGAGCAGTACGACATCAAGAGGGTCAAGGCCAGGACGAAGCGGACTGAAATCCTTTACATCTTCTTCGGCATCCACACGGCAAACGTGGTCCAGCTGGCGGACAGGATAGAACAAAGGGCTTGTTTGGCGGCTGACTGACACTGAAACTTGCAGTCAATGCAGAGCTCTTGTGGGGGAACTGTATCCTCGCCATGAAAAACAGGCAAAAAATCCGGTCGAAACGACCGGAAATAGATATAAAATTGAAATTTTGATGAGTCGAACGCAGAAATTGAAGGGATTGTCGGCTGCTTCGCTCAGATTGAAAACATTAAACGATAATCCCTACTTAGACTATTATTAAAACTGAAAAACGAAGTATATCTTATGCAGAAAACTTGGTATGAGCGTTATGTTCAAGAACGAAGCCATTTGAAATACTGGGGGGGGCTAATATCTAGATATATCTCACACATTAGATACGAGTATTATGTAAGTATTGCGAGACGTCGTGGTGCCACCATAGGTCATGGAGTAATCATCACAAAAGAATTTGCAAAAAAGTGTAATAAGAATGTAAAAATAGGTAATCATGTTTCAATTGAAACGGATAAGATAGATACTCGTGCCCCTATAACCATAGGGAATTATGTCATCATAGGACGAGGAACAGAGATTCTGACAGTTTCACACAATATCGATTCACCAGAATGGGAGGCTAAATATTATGGTCTGACAATAGACGATTATGTTTGGCTTCCGACAAATGTGTTGATACTACCAAGCTGCAGAATTATTGGTAGAGGGGCTGTTGTAGGTTCTGGGAGTGTTGTTGTCAAGAATATTGAATCAATGTCCGTTGTTAGTGGGAATCCAGCAAAAGAATTCAGAAAACGCGCATGTGTCCATTTCGCTCTTGTTGTAGAGCGTTTAAGACATGGAGACTATGAAGCTTATAAAGAGATACGTCAAAAAAGATGAATAACTATATCAAAATAATAAAAAAATCAAAACTATTTAGAGGGTTTATTGCAACATTGCTCGGTAGCGGCGCTTCCAAATGCATTCTTGTAATCGCCACTTTTATTAGCTCTAACATGCTTGGAAAAATGGCATTTGGTGAAATGTCATTCGTTCGGAACACACTAAATATGATACTTTGCATATGTGCGTTGAATTTCACTAGTTTATGTACAAAGTTCACTTCTGAGGCAGAAAAATCTGATATATCTTTACAGCGCTTGTTTTTGTTGTTTCTCTTTTCTATCCTTGTTTCCCTCTTTTTAGGACTCGTATTACTAGTTTTACCGAACGACGTTCTTTTAACTGTTCTTGGTACAGAAATAATAGTAAAGTTTTTCAAACTCATCGGCATCTTTTTACCACTATTTATTCTTCAACCCTTAATTGAGGGGGTGTTACGAGGACTTAAGTTGTTTAACTTAATTGGATTAATGCAGACGTTGACATCGGTTGCATACCTTCTTTTCGTTGTAATCGGAATTAAATTAGGAGAACTTAATGGTGCATTAATCGGTATTATGCTTTATTATGGTATTTATTCCATTGCTAGCTTGATCATTTTGCATGCAAAAATGCCATTCGCATCACAACGATATCGTTTGAATGGTTTTAGTAAGCAAAAAAAAATCATATGGACAATGATATTACCTGTGTTTATTATGTCATTCATTGATGCTCCTGTAATGTGGGGTGCTCAAGTAATTTTATCAAAAGCTGGTTCGATGGAATCAGTCGCTTCAATGACGGCTATGTTTCAAATCCGAAACCTTGCAATGCTCATACCGGGTTATTTTACTAACACTTATTTAAGTTTTGCAAGTGAACTGAATGCAGAAAGAAGGCATATTGAATATTACGCACAATTCATCAAAGTTGAACGCTATTATTTACTTATCGGAATTATTTGTTTCGTTTTCCTATCAATATTGTCACCATTCATTTTGTCTTTATATGGAAATGAATTCTCTGGAGATTGGCCGATAATGGTTGTAGCTAATATCGGGATACCATTGTTCATGTTGATTAGCTTATATAGAATGGATTTAATATTGAAAGAGCACCAAAGATACCTACTTTTGACTTCCATAATTTGGAATGTTATATGGCTATTAATACTTGTTTCAATGACAAAATCAGAAATGAATCCTCTATTATCATTTTTTGTTTCACAAACTATCGCCACTGTTGTGTTTGTTTTTTTACTACTTGTGCGATATAGAAAAGACAAAAATAAGTTAATCTTGTAAGATCTTACCATGTGCTTAGGTGCATATCATATTTAAAATGTATGTCGTATGAAAAAAACAGATGTTTTATTGATTGCTCGTCCTGATCATTCACTTCGTATTTTCAAAGAACTGAACAAAACTCAGTTGTCTTATTGCTATTATACATTTAAGGTTTTCCCGAAATGGGTAAAATCAATAATAAAAGATTCGAGAATAGTATGTCTTAATGGTAATTTCAAATCTTCGATCTCTGTCACTATTTACAATATATTAGTTTTTAAATTTCATCTCAAGTTATCTTGTATCATTTCTGAGAATAAGCTATTTGAGAACTTTATTTATCCTAGAATTAAAGATATAAATTCACTGGTAATTCATTATTGGCCAAAGTATTGTAAAAAATCCATAGAGAAATACAAGAAACAGCATCCCGAAACGAATACGATAGCTGATATCTATATGCCAAATCCTCAGTTTATTCTGGACTATATGGGTCCAATATTAGAGCCTCTGGGACTTAAAGAGAACTTGGATTATATTATGCTTGATAATCAAGACTTAAAAGATATTATGTCGTATGAAGATAATTTCTTGGTTCCATCTAGTTTCGTTGCTGATACTTACAAAAAATATTATCCTAATAAAAATTATTTTATAATCCCTTATGGCATTTCAATATGGGAGAATTATCATAAAAAACCTATTCCACATTCTATAACGACATTTGTTTATGCAGGAACTATCTCCGTAGAAAAAGGATGTGACTTAATTTGCGAATATTTCAAACAACATAATGATTATGAACTTCATTTGTATGGAGAAATGAAATATAATGAGAAACATCTTTTTTCCACATATGGAAAATTTTCTAATATCGTATTTCATGGAAGTGTCGCAAAATCCGTTTTGCAGAAAGAAATCGCCAAGTATAACGTCGGTGTGCATATGAGTCGATTCGATGCATATTCACTATCAGTTGGAGAGATTGTCGGAACAGGCATTCCCGTTATTGTGTCAGAAAATACAGGTATTAAGGATGACGTTGAAAGATACAATTGGGGAATGGTCTGTGGTCTTTCAGTAGATGAATTTGATTGTGCCGTTAAGAAAATGTCAGATTTGAATAATTATTGTCAGTTTCAAACATCCATTGATCAATATATCTCGGATAATCCTATAAAATATGAGGAAAAAGTAGTGCGTTTATATTCACAGTTATGCAATGAAAAATAAGAACAACTCAACACGTCAAACTGTCTTGCTGATCACTAAAACGTGGACGCGTATTCAAATTATAACAATTAAAAATCAAACAAAATGGGTTCATGAAACCCGTCAAGTTCATTGCCAATACTGACGTTAGACTTGCTGAAAAGTTCAGCAAGAGAAGTCGTATTTGTCAAAGAGATGCTGAGTATTTGCAGCATTTCGTAAATACTTCTTTCAATGCCAAGTTTTTATGTGCTATGGCAACCAGACTGCGATAATCACAAAGTAAACCTTGATGTGGATAGGGATGCGCCGTAGTTATAGAACGACGAAATCGAAGTCTACACATCGTATATAGTATGGACTTTTAGCTCCTTCTTTTCGCTTACGGAACTTAGCCCGGCAGAAGACAGAAAGACAAAGTTAAATGGTGGTGGAGTCGAGTGCATAGACATTTCCTCCGAGATTGAACATGTCCGTATCTCTCTGTCTGCGTGCCTTATCCATCATATGACAAGCAAATTCTTCAAAGATGCGGAAGTCTCTGTTTCGGTTAGCCTTCGCCAGATTGCTTCGGGTGACAGAGTCGCCGAATCCGTGCCTCTTGGACTTTCTGCAATGTGCTTCAGACTGAAACTATCAGGTTTCGAAGACTGTCGCGTCAGCAAAGCTGCCCGAACATAAGTACCTTAAACTGATTCCAGCACGAGAAATGCTTTATGTAGCTGTCTTCCTTGTACTTGGCAACAAGCCTGTTGCACTTGCTGCGGTTCAAATACGAGGCTAATTTCGAGAAAACGTATGATTTCCAGACAAATGTACAAATCAAAACCATTCGTCTGGAATATTATACGTAAGCATCTAACTATCAGTGTTTTCAAAGAACCTTATTCTGATATTTTAATGGACACTAATGAGGGCAGCTCAATAAAAATCTTGGACTGATTATATAAAGTTTAACAATCAAACAATGATTGTCACATAAGAATCATTAAGTCTTGTGACGATATATTAAGATATTGAAGATAATGGAACTATTGTATGTTATTTCTATGATAATGCTAACTGTATTAATTGTATATGATATAGGGATGGCATTATTTAGCAAAGATAAATCTCTTATATGGTCTCCTAAGACTTTTTTGGTGCTCTGTATTGGGTATTACATTTATTTGCCAACATTTAAAGCATATGAACTTATATCTTCATCAGCGCATGGATACATGTGGTTTTCAACTTTACTATACTATATATGTTTTAGAATAGGGTTTAAGTATTCCTATCCACAAATTAGATTTCATAAATTGAATAATCTTATACAACAAAAACATGCATTAAGAATAGCAATCGTACTATTTACAATTTCTTTTCTTATTTTCTTTGCATTTAATGATTTCTCACTATCATTCATCAATAGTGTAACAGAAGCAAGAGAGTTTGATGAAAATGAGTCATATAGCCATCCTGAACAATATTTAACAAATCTCGTGGCGTGTTTCTGTTTTACTGCAAGCCTGTCTTATATCGCAAAAGAAAAATTTGACTTTAAAGTTCTCGGAATGTTATGCATTGCCGTTATAGTTTATATAATAGGTGGTTTTCGATATAGATTGTTATTGTTATTCATTTCATTTTTCACTGTATACCATTTATACCCAGAAGCAAAATCTATAAACTATAAAGTAGTAGTTCCATTGTTTATTGGACTTTATGCCCTAGTCGGCTTAATGGAGCAAACTCGCTCTTATGGGAATGGAATGGACGCGGAAAGGTTAAACGATGTGTTGTCTGGTCAAGTAGAATTAAAGGATGCTAAAGAAAACATCTTTGTTTATACATATTCGGCTAAAGTTATTGAACAATCAAGTATTAACAACCTTTTATATCTTGAACCAATTGTTAATGCAATCTTAATGCCATTACCACGAACTCTTTTTCCGTGGAAGCCAAAAGGTGTTTATACGCGTGAAACTAGTTGGCGCGTATTAGGAAATATCTCGGAAGGTCAAGCTTTTTGTACAATTACAGAAGGATACCTATCTTTTTGGTGGTTTGGTATTATTTTTTATGGATATTTCTTAGGGTGGCTATCCAAACTCTTTTGGTTAAACTATTCTGAAAATAGGAGAAAAATAGGTGCTATATTATTGTTGGCGTTGTATAATGCTATAATATATGTAATTTTCTCACGAGGCTATCTGGCACAAGCTTTCACCCAATTAATATATTATGTTTTTGTCCCATTCTGGCTCGTTATATTTTTGAGGAAAATAAAAATATTAAGGTAAGATTTATGTCAATCACATTCTTTTCCAACTTCATAAATCATCATCAGGCGAATGTGGCTGATGAGTTGTATCGGATTACAGACAAGGAGTACACGTTTGTGGAGTTATGCCCTATCTATGACTGGCTGCTTAAAGGAGGGTACTCAGATTTATCTTCTCGTCCGTATGTGCTTCAGGCATGGAAAAGTAAAGAGAGTTATGAAAAGGCTGTCAAGCTCCTGTATGATTCTGATGTGGCCCTGTTTGGTGGGCCAGAGGCATTAAAACTGGAAGTATTAAGGGCAAAAACAGGGAAACTAACTTTTGATGTAAGCGAGAGATGGCTGAAGCATGGCATGCTTAATCTTGCCTCTCCAAGACTATTGAGGTTTTTCTGGCATTATTACACTACATTTGCCCACCAGAACGTATATAAGTTGTGTTCCAGCGCCTTTGCATGCAATGACCACTATAAGCTCCATAGTTTTAAAGACAAATGCTTCAAATGGGGCTATTTTACGAAGGTTGAAGACTTCCCGCTGGAAACAGCCGCAAATTTCGGAGTTTCCAGCGGGGAAACCGAAGTGCACATTATGTGGTGCGCGAGGTTTCTTCGCTGGAAACATCCGGAGCTACCCTTAATGCTGGCGAAACGACTCAAGGACAAGGGATACAAATTTGTGCTGGACATGTATGGTTCCGGAGTTGAACTAGAGCACACCAGAAATCTCGCATCAGAACTTGAGGTTCTTGATACTGTACGTTTCCTCGGCAATCTTCCGAATGACGAAATCCTGAAGCAGATGCGTCAACATGAGGTATTCCTTTTCACTAGCGATAAAAATGAGGGCTGGGGAGCTGTACTGAACGAGTCAATGTCTAATGGCTGCGCTGTCGTAGCCAGCAATATGATTGGCTCTGTCCCGTTCTTGATAGAGGATGGCGTCAGTGGACTTGTGTTCCAGTCGGAGGACATAGATTCTCTCGAAACAAAGGTGATGTCATTGCTGGACAATGCGGGATATCGCAGAACTATAGCTAGAAATGCGATAGACACGATGAGGGCCACCTGGTCTCCTGCTAATGCTGCCAGACAATTTCTTAAACTGATCTCAGCCATACAGACAGGAGACAATAGTTTGATACCCCTGCAAGGACCTTGCAGCAAAGCTAAGCCAATTTAACAATGCCAACACTCCTTCAGATAAACGTGACGGCGAACTGGGGTTCGACGGGAAAAATTGCCGAGCAGATAGGACTATGTGCGATGGAACATGGTTGGAAGTCGTATATAGCATACGGCCGCATGATGAATCCATCTAAAAGTAAATTAATAAAAATCGGCTCGCAGATAGATGTGGATGAACATTATGTGGAAAGCAAGTTCCTGGATAATGAGGGGCTAGCGTCTCGTCATGCTACGATAAAATTCATTGAAAAGGTTGAAGAAATAAAGCCTGATATAGTTCATTTGCATAATATCCATGACCATTATTTGAATTTCAAACTTCTGTTTACCTACCTCGCGAAGCTGAATATTCCTGTAATTTGGACACAACACGATCAGTGGGCGACAACAGGACACTGCATGTATACAGTATGTAACTGTGAACGTTGGAAAGAAGATTGCCATGATTGTCCTTTATCCAGATGGTTCTCATTGGATCGCTCCAGAAGAAATTATCAACTGAAGAAACATCTAATGGCAGAAATGAAATCGCTTACCATAGTGCCAGTATCTGAGTGGCTAGGGAATAATATTAAACAATCTCATTTGAAGACAAGACCTATTCAGGTGATTCACAATGGTATTGACATTCATACTTTTAGCCCGCAAATTACTACTATTTACGAACGCTACGGTATATGTCCCAGGAAAATAATAATCCTGGGGGTAGCAGCGGTGTGGGATGAGCGAAAAGGTCTTCGTGACTTTTATGCTCTTGCGGAGAGGCTTGATAAAAAAAGATATGCCTTTGTAATCATTGGAAAATTGACAGAAAAAAAATCAGTAAAAGATAACTGCTGCCAAATGGTGTTTATTGACAGGACTCAAAACGCGTTGGAACTAGCCCAGTGGTATTCTGCTGCATCCATCTTTGTGAACCCAACATATCAGGATAACTATCCGACGACGAATCTTGAGTCTCTAGCATGCGGCACTCCAGTTATCACATATAAGACCGGTGGTAGTCCTGAGGCAATAGACGATAAGACCGGAATAGTTGTGGAGCAGGGAGATGTCAATGGTCTAGCAGAGGCTATTATGAAATTGAAAGACTCTCCATTATCAGCTGAGGACTGCCGTAAACGGGCTGAAGAGCATTTCGACAAAAACAAATGTTTCGAAAAATATATTGAATTATATACGCATCTAATTAATGGATAATCTATACAGCTAATGGAACAAATAAAACCGCGACTTTGGATTGTTACCGAACTCTTCCCTCCAGATGAGACTTCAACGTCTTATATACTTGGAGAAATTGCCAATACGATGGCTAAGAAATATTGTGTCGGTGTAATATGTGGTCCAGAAATATACGATAAGCGAAAGAAATTGGATGAAAATACTCGTTTTCATCTGGATGAGGGTATTGTCGTGAAACGCGCGCATAATTCTAACTTTGATAAGAATACGATTATTGGTAAGACGCTCTCATTCATGCTTATGAGTCATTGTTTAATGTCTCTAGTTCGCAAATATGTTCGTAAAGGCGACAAGGTACTAATGGTGACTAATCCGGCTCCGTTAGTGCTACTGATGTCTCGCTTAAAAAAAAGTACTGACTTTGAACTGAACATCCTGGTACACGATGTGTTCCCAGAGAATACTGTCCCTGCTGGATTAAGATTGCCGATGTATGGTTTTATCAAACGAATGTTTGATAAGGCGTATGCTAAGGCTGATCAGTTAATAGTGCTTGGAAGGGACATGCAAGAAGTTCTTATGAAAAAAGTTGAGAAAGGTTCGAAACCTAAAGGCAATTCTCCAAGAATTTCGGTCATTGAGAACTGGGCAGATATTGAGAATATTAAGCCTCAACCTATGCCGAATGGGAAGATTATTTTGGAATATGCTGGCAATATAGGACGCGTTCAGGGCTTAGATAATATAATAAATAATTTACCGTCGGATGTTGAATTCCACATATATGGTACTGGTTCAATGGAAAACACGCTTAAAAGAATGAATCATCCACGGGTGTTTTTTCACGGACCATATTTTAGAAGTCAGCAAAACGAGGTCTTGGCTGCCTGTCACATAGCACTCGTTACGCTCCAAGATGGAATGTATGGCCTTGGCGTACCATCAAAGACTTACAACATATTGGCTTCCGGTCGGCCAGTATTGTTTTTTGGGCCAAAAAACAGTGAAATTGAAAGACTTGTAAGGGAGTCTGATATAGGTTATTGTGGGTGGCCCGAAAAATGGAATAAAGCTGAACTTATTGAAAAAGGAAAGAAGGCGCGTGAATTAGCTGAGAAATACTATTCAAAGAACATTATCTTAGAAAAATTCTTGAATGCAATATAATATGGAGAATTTACTTTTTACAGGTGGTACGGGTTTCCTCGGCAAGAATGCCCGCCCAATATTGGATACAATGTATAATGTATCCACTTGTGGTATCACCCCTGATGATACGATTAAGGCAAATTTAGCAAAAGAGATTCCTGCGCTTGATCAACATTATGATGTGGTTCTGCACGCTTGCGGTAAAGCGCACATTGTACCTAGAACAGAAGAAGAGAAGCAAGCTTTCTTTGATGTGAACTACACTGGGACTATTCATCTTTGCGAGGCATTGGAGAGAGTTGGTGTTCCTAAAGCATTGGTTTTCATTAGTACCGTGGCTGTGTATGGTTGTGAAAGTGGCGAAATGATTACTGAGGAGCATCCTTTGAATGGAGATACGCCTTATGCTAAAAGTAAGATTATGGCTGAAGAGTATTTAACCAAATGGTGCGCTAAGAATGGAGTCGTTTTAGGTATTCTCCGTCCTTCTCTACTCGCTGGAAAGAATGCACCTGGAAACTTGGGCGCTATGGTTAAAGGTATTCAAAAAGGGTACTATATGCACATAGCTGGCGGTAAGGTAAGAAAAAGCATTCTGATGGCAGAAGATATTGCCCGCATTATGCCAATGCTTGTAAAAAAAGGTGGTGTGTATAATGTGTGCGACAGCTACCAGCCGACGTTTGGAGAAATCGCTCAGTCTGTTGCTGAACAGCTTGGAGGCAAGCATATTATTAACATTCCATATTGGATGGCTTCTTGCATGGCTAAGGTTGGAGACCTTATGGGATCGAGAGCTCCTATAAATTCGCTTAAGCTTAAGAAAATAACAGAGTCTCTCACTTTTGATAATGCTAAAGCGCGAAAGGAACTTGGATGGGAGCCGTTGGATGTCCTTACTAATTATAAGATTTAATTTGGTAAAGAATCTCGTAGAGAAATTCGCGCCGGCAGCATTGACAAGACCCTTTCATGATTTCGATGATTGGTGGTATCCTACTAAACTTGAGGAACAGTTGAAGTTTATGCAAGGCAATGGGTATGAACTTACTTGCACTTGGTATGAGGATGCCAACGAAAAGTTGGAATCTTATTACACTATGAAGCAAGCGCCGAGACAGTCATACAAGTCAATGATTGCAGGCTGCAACATCGGCACTCCAGGAGTTTTGTTTGACACCAAACGGGTGGGCAAGAAGTATATGCCACCCCTACGCAGGGCTGAGGATTGGGGTTTGTGGATGAACATCTTAAAGGATGTTGATTATATCTATACTTATCCCAAGGCTTTGTGGAAATATCGTCATATCTCCGGCTCTGAAACAAGCAATAAATGGGTGATGCTGAAAGCCGTTGTAGAAATGTACCATACTGTATTGAAAATGAATGTAATAAAGGCATGGCTTACAGGTATATTTATCTTTCTGCCTAACAATATTATAAAAAAATTGAGAAAGTATATTTGAAGATGCACAAGAAACTGTTTGGGGTCGAAGCGAAAAAGGTCGGTGGGGATACGGGCTACGCGGAAACCGAAAACAGGGACTACTGCAAGGTGAACGGAATACAGACATCTTACGTGAAAAGAGGCCGTCCGTTCGGTGAGAAGAAAAAGGAGAAAGACCTTGTCCGAAAGGAACTTGCCAGAGTGAGGGCGACTGCGATGGAAGGCTCTTTCGGGACCTAGAAAGAGCACTACGGTCTCCGGAGGGTCAAGGCCAGGACGAAGCGGACGGAAATCCTGTACATCTTCTTCGGCATCCACACGGCAAACGTGGTCCAGCTGGCGGACAGGATAG
>OFMP01000963.1_pt1 | contig 16710 bp, 15 predicted proteins | sample 1541841 | NCBI WGS metagenome assembly OFMP01 (sample SAMN04209226, study PRJEB22552) | human gut metagenome | biome: gut; material: feces | host: Homo sapiens | place: USA: Oklahoma
ATCTGCTCCTCCAAATGTCGCTCGATGTACAATCCAAACACCTCGTTTCGAGAAAACTAAAGTGTGATTTTATTTCACTCAAAATCGTAATAAAAATCAAGTGCCAAAAGCAATTTCCTATTTCATGATATTCAATTTATTGAAGAAAGATACCGAAAAACCGATGAAAGGAGTTTTTGATTCATGCCATACGCAATTCTGCGATTTGAAAAGCGCAAGGGTGGTCCGGCCAGTGCCATTGAGAAACACCACGAGCGGAAGAAAGAGTACTACGGCAGCAATCCCGATATCGACCGGGAGCGCACCGAACTTAATTACCACTTGATCCAGCCATGCCTGCAATATTACGGCGAGATCCAGACCCGCATTGAAAAAGCGCAGAGGAAAAACCCGCAATGTAAGGTTGAAGTGACCCCAAAAAGTTAGACAATATTTTGAAGTAAAAATTGTTCAAGCAGCCGAAAGGGCTTGTTGTCTGTGAATTGCAGGCGGCAAGCCCTTCAGCTTTGTCTTGATCCTGCGGTTGTTGTAGTAATCTAGATATTCGATCAGTTCCAGTTTGAAGTGTTCCATGGAGCGGAACTCCTGCAAATACAGCAGCTCACTTTTGAGCAGCCCGAAGAAATTTTCTATCACAGCATTGTCCAGACAATTTCCCTTTCGGCTCATGCTCTGCCGGATACCTTTCTCCCGGAGCATCTGTTGGTATTGTTTGTGTTGGTACTGCCAGCCCTGATCGGAATGGAGAATGAGGTTTGTTCCGGCCGGAATTTTTGCAAATGCCTCGTTCAGCATGGTTGTCACCATGCTGAGCACAGGACGATCCGATATGGTATAGCTGACCAGATCGCTGCTGTGCAGATCGAGAATTGGAGACAGATACAGTTTCTCGCCAAACAAACTGAACTCTGTCACATCGGTGACCCACTTCTGGTTCGGCTTTTCGGCGCGGAAGTCCCGGTTTAACAGATTTGGCGCAATTTTGCCAACTTCACCCTTGTAAGAACGATACTTCTTCATCCTGACACGACAAACTAAGCCCAACTCCTTCATCAGCCGCTGGACAGTCTTGTGGTTCAGGAGGAAATTGCGCTTGTGAAGTTCTGCTGTAATGCGGCGATAGCCGTATCTTCCTTTGTTTTCATGGTAAATGGCCGTGATCTCCGCTTTGGCAGCTTTATACTTATCTGAACTGTTCATCCGCTTCAGATGATAGTAGAAAGTGGCACGGGGCAGTTGAGCGATTGACAGCAGAATACTGAGTGCGTGTTTTTGCCTTAGCTTCTGAACTACCAGCGTTTTTTGTGCTGGCGTCGCTCGTCTTCCAAAACCAAGGCTTGCAAATTTTTTAGGTAGTCATTCTCCGCACGCAACCGCTGGACTTCTGCCAGCAGATCTTCTTCCACCTCTTTTGGCAGCTTCTTTGGCCGACCAGTGCTGCTGCGGCCGCGCCGTTCGATGGCAAAGCCTTCCGGCCCTTCCTCCAGATAGATTCGCTCCCATGATTTGATCCGATCTCTGCTGTTTACCTCAAATCTACGACAGGTTTCGCTGTAACTCAATTTCTCTTCCTGCATGGTTTCAATCACCAGTTTTTTGAATTCTGACGTATATCGTTTGTTTGGTACTCCTTTTGGCATAGCAAAACACCCCACTTGTTAAATAGTATATCATACTGTCTAACAAATGGGGTGCAGTTCATAGGCGTTGGCTGCTTTTTCAGCAGGGGATACAGAGGGAAGATATTTCAGCTTTGTTTTGCCGGGTATCAGGTGCGCTGCACCTGGCCATCGACCTCCGGGTAGGGCAGCTATCTACAGCGGCGGCCCATCATAGGTTATAAACAAAAAGTTAAATAATGAATCATAGCGGCACCGCAGGGGACGACGCAGCTTGCCATTGTCTACAGGGGCTGTTCTGCACCTCCTATTAAGGAGAATACTATGCCGCTGCACATCGGACGATGAGAAAAGCTCCATTTTTTTTCACAAACAGGGTAAGCGCGCTCTCTGAGTCAGCCAAGGTTTCGGCTCTGGCATTATCAGCGTGGCGAATTTTACGCACCGTATACCGGAATACCCTTCCGGTCATGTCGGTGAAGGTAAGCTCCTCCCCGGCATCCAGCCGATCGATAAAATCGAAATTGCCATCCTCACTGCGTCCTCCCACGATCAGCGTACCGTCATATACGCTCCCCATAAACCTGGCTGGACGAAAGCTCTCCTCGGAGCTGTCCCATTCTGCGCTTACTGGCAGCTTAATGCCTCGGCCCGGGAGCTCCAGCAGGCCGATTACATCAATCCCGTCGATCTCCACGGCAGCCATGGCGCTGTCAGCGCGATTTTCGATAACACCCGCTGAGCGCTCCGGCAGAGCTGCTTCGATTTTTTCAATCAGAGAGGGAATGTCAGCTGCCCTTTGCTTATCCTGCACCTGTCGCACGACGAATAATATCGCCGCAGCGCCCAGCAGCAAAACGCCCAGCGCAACAAGTAGGATGGAAAGCCCTTTACTTCGCACGGGACTTCTTCCTCAACACGATGCCCACCGCCAGCAGCGCCAGCCCGGATGCAGCCATCAAGAGCACATACAGGGTCATATTGGTTGTGTCGCCGGTCTGCGGATGATTTCCTGCAGGCGTCTCCGGCTTGGTGTTGGTAATGCTGAAGGTATCGCCGCTGCGCTGAATGCCCACCGTATAACCCGCTGGCACATTCACTTCGTTCACGGTCCATACGCTGCCATCATCAACAGCCTTCCATGTGTACATCCAGTTATTTTCAGCGCTGAGAGTCACGGTCTGCTGCAGCTGTCCGTCCCTGCGAACCTCCACAGAGACGCTAACCGGGCGATCCTGGCCGCCATCCCTCCAGGCCTTCACCGCTTTATAGGTGACCTCGCCCTTGGCTGGTGTGTGTACACTCATTTTTGGCCTTGCGGAGACGGAATACACCCACTGCCCCTCACTGTCCACCCCTGGCACGGCCGCCAGGAAGGATTCAAACACATAGTATTTGCCATCCTGCTCTGTGCGCACGGAGGAAACCAGGTATATGCCCGCAGTAAGATTATCAAAGACGACCTTGCCCCTTGCATCGGTTTTGGCAGTTTGGTCAGCCGCGATGCCATCGGCGAGAATATAGGAGTTCAGAGTGATGGTCATTTCATCCCACTCGCTCTGAGAGGAGGTGCCGGTGACCTGGATGGGGTATGACCGGAAGCTCCCGGCCAAAGCATACTGCGCATCCTCGGTAATATCCGCAATGTGCCAGAGCTTGATGTCTTGCCCGGCAAAGGCCATTCCCTCGGAGGAATAGGTCACGTCCAGAGTGCAATCACTGCGCAGCTGCACCTTTTCACTGGCCTCCGTGGTGGAGGCGGCGTGGGCGGTCACTGCTCCCGACAGGAGCAGTGCAGCAATCAGTATAAAGTTTGCGATCCGGTAGCTTATTTTTTTCATATCAGTTCTCCCTCGTCATTGATGGGAAGCTTCCGCTTCGCAGGCTTAAAGCAGACGTACAGAATGAGCAGCAGGATGATGGGCATTGCCACCACCGGTGTAACGATCAGCCGATCGATGATAAACGCATCCGATATAGCCCCAAAGGAGCGCATATCCTCAGATTCGATCCTGTGTCCGCGCACCAGCAGCCGATGGGAATTGATGCCATAGGGCGTGCAGGTGACCAGGGTGCAGAGTTCCTTCTCCTCGTCGATGAGCAGGTCGCTCACATCGTCCGGCAGGACGGTTTTAATTTGATCCACCTCATAAATAAAGGTCTTGTCCAGCACCGTGATCCGGAAGGTGTCGCCCACCTCCAGCTGATCCAGATTGGTGAATAGCTTGGCACTGGGCAGGCCTCGGTGGGCCGAAATGACCGCGTGGGTGCTGCCGCCGCCCACCGGCAGGCTGGTGCCCTCCAAGTGGCCTGCGGCGATCTGCAGCACACCATCGCTGGTGCCGTGGTAGATGGGCAGCTCCACACCGATCTTTTCAATGGTGATGTAGCCCATGATGCCGGTGCCGGTGACATCCAGCGTGGCGTTGTAGCTGGTGAACCGGTCGGCATGGAACAGCGCGTCCGGGTCGGCGGCGATCTGCGCATTGAACGCATCTGCCGCCTCGAAATAGGCGCTGTAGTCGGCATCGGTCAGATTGTCCACATCCTCGGCATAGGTGGCCACAGCACGGGACTGATGCAGCTGGTTGACGTAATCGCTGAGGGTGGGGTATAACATCACGGATAGACCCACGAAAAAGACGAGGATCAGGATGATGGTGCTTTTGTTCTTTTTCATGGGCTACTCCCTAATGTTATAAGGATAGGAGTGGGGGCCTTGCGGCCCCTTTGCTCCGGGTTCTTGGGGGAAATGGAGCTTACTTGTTCTCCATGCGCTTCTTGGTGACCAGCAGAACGATGGCCGCAACCATCAGGCCGCCGCCGACCACATAGAACAGGGTAGTGCCGATGCCGCCGGTGGAGGGCAGGGTAATGCCGCCGGCTTTGTTGTTGATGATGGTGGTAGACAGGGTGGAACCGTTCAGATCAACCTGATTTCCTTTGTGGTTTGCCTTGATGATCACAGGGGGTACATCGCAGGGATTGTAATCGGCAGGAGTTTTGGTCTCCTTCAGGTAGTAGGTGCCAGCGTCCAGACCTTTAACGTTGAACGTGCCATCCTCGGCAGACTTCATTTCAACAGCCTGTTTATTGGATGCGTTTTTGATGGGGTAGTAGAATTCGCCGTCTTGGTAGAGCTCCACTTCATTCTTATAATCCGCATCGCTGTACAGACGGAAGCCAACGTCCTTCAACTCGTTGCCCTTTTCAGCTGTATCGTGATACTTGGTGTTGTTCAGCTGGTAGGTGTACACATAGACTTCGCTTTCGGGAGTGTAGTTGGGAGTGTAGCCCCAGTATTCGCCGTCGGGTCTGGGGTTATTAGAGTACTGGAGCCGTACGCTGTTTTTGTTCTCGGCAGAGCCATTGACAGCGGCATTTTCGTTCAGGTGTGCAGTGTAGGTGACCGTAATAGTAGCGCCGTCATTCAAATCAAACCCTGCGTCTTTGGCACAGGCCTTAACATCAGGAATTTTTACCACAAGATAGTTTTGACTTTCAAGACCGATAGTATACTTCGAAGAATCGTTGGGGATAACATAGGTCTTGCCATTGGATTCAATGACTACACTATCGGGTCTGTCATAAGTAATGCCATCGGACAGGGTATCATGAAAGATAACCGAGTACTTATCATAGTAATCGTAAGCATGGCCATTGTTTTCGCTTTCGGGCAACTTAGCAATCAGCCTGAACTTGAACTCTTCGTTGATTGCATGGTCAGCGGAACTGCCCCAACCGTTATTGTCACCAGAAGAGCTTCCATCGTCGTTGTCGTAGACTTCCTTCTTAACAGTGGGCTTTACAACCTTAGGCGTAATTTGAACGTGATAGTTTTTTTGGTTAACCTTCAGCAGGAAGGAATTGTAGGCATGATAGGAATCGCCACCGCTAAAGGGGCTAGTATCAACGATCAGATAATAACCTGCCATTGGAAGTTCGAAGCCACCGGTGTGACCACCTTGAATGACGGGTTCCCGGTTTGCATTGGAATCCGTGTAGATATAGTTGCATACAAAACGCGCGAAAGCGATGCTGTTATTATCGGAATCATGCCATTTGCTGATAACCGCAACAGCTTCCTGAGGAGTGAAATCAGTTTCAAACTCACCGCCGATGGTAGAATCTTTCGTCAATTTCTCCAGAAAATCCTCAGGATGAGGGATGTTTTTGCCCCACGTAACGTTGGAAATCTTAAAGCCATCAGTATCATTACCCGTAACATCACCATTGAAGATCTGGAAGGCGTCGTACTCGTGTTTTGTGTTGAGGTCCTCCTTAGTGTCGTATGCAAACGCCGGGATCGCCATGGCGCACACCATGGCAACTGCCAGCAGTGCGGCCAGCAGCTTTTTGATTGCTTTCTTCATCATGATTTGCGAAAGTCTCCTTTCAAGTTTTTCTGATTCCTATTTTCAGGGTCTGCTTCCGGCGCAGAATCAATTTTGCCGCCGTGTCAGGAAGGATGCAGGCTTTTTAACGTGCCCTCCTTTCGCGTCTGTGCTTTCTGCAAACCCCGCACACCAGAGCGGCAAGCATCAGCGCGCCGCCGCCTGCTGTATACAGTTTGGTACCGGCCCCGCCGGTAGAGGGAAGTTCGTAGTCGGACGGATCGGCCTGACTGGTGATCACAAGGCTGTCGGTTTTTACCGACTCTTCGGCATCATCGCTGATGGTCGTATCCAGAATCCTGATGTTATTGATTACTTCACCGTCAACAGCCGTTTCGCCAACGTCCTTCAGCTTGACGGTGTAGCGGATAGAATAGGTGCCTGCGGCAATGGGGGAACCGGCAGAACCCAAGGTGATCTTGCGCTCACCATTATCATCTTCCCAAGTGATGCGGAGCGTTGTATCGCCGTTTTCCATGCTGAGCTGGAGCGAGTCTTCGACATATTCGGCGGTTACGCCGGTGGGCAGGGTCATGCTGTCCGCAAGCGTCAGCGGGCCGGCCTGTTCGTTCTGGACCACAAGCGTAACAGTGTAATCCAGGTAGGCATCGCTGCCATTGTAGCGCGGGTCCTTCACGCTCTGGTTAAGGTCATAGTTCTTATCGTTTTTTTGATCCTCATCGGGGGTTTCATCCGGGTTGATGGTGATATCAAGGGCGTAATCTTTGTTGACCTCGATCTGATTAAAGCCGCTGCTGGTGACCTCGCTCTGGTTCCACTGGAAATTGAAGGCAACGTTGCTGGTGACCTTGGCATCGGAAGGATCCACGCCTGCGGCTGCCTCCTCTTTCTGCTTGATATAGCCTTGGTCGTACCGCAGCACGGCGTACCAGCAGCCGTCATTCCCCTTGAGCAGCTGGTAACTGCCGCAGGTGTCATAATTGCCGGTATCTTCCAGTTTGCCGGAGATAAGCTCATCGTTCAGCACATCAAAGCTCTTGGGCAGCTTAACATGGACACAGTAGTCGTTTTCCTGGATCGCTTGGGCCGGGATATCTGTGACGGTCAGGCTGCTGTGCAGAAGCTCCGAAATGGTGGTGACATTGGTATCCTCGTATTCAGTGCCATTCTTGCGCTGCACCTCCAGAGCAGTGAGGTAATCCAGTGCATCCAGACCTTTGATGGTGGTAATGGCATCTGCGTCATCTTCAACTTTGTAATCCGGCGTAGCAACGCCGTAATCGGCCTGCTGCGCATTTGCCACAGACACCAGCGTTGTTACCTGCGAAGCATTCAGCGTGACTTCAGCCACCTTGCCATCCACATCGCCGGAGATCACGGTCAGGGTGCCGAAATCTTCGTCCACATCGCTCACGATGCCAACGGTGCTGGCATCCACGGTGTATTCCTCAATGTGGGGCGCGGTGTCGGTGGTGGCCGCAGCATCCATGGAGAGCAGGGCAATGTCGGCATCGGCGGAATCATCCTGCACCTGCAACGGCTGGCTTTCCGCGGCCACGGCCTTGGTCACGGTGCCATTGTAAATGACGATATCACCGGGCATTGCGGCATCAGACGGCAGATCACCGTCAAAATCCATGGCATAGCCGCTGCCGGTCTCTTCGTTGTACAGCGCGCTGCGCAGCTGGCTGTGCAAAGACAGCACGCTGGAAACCTGCGGGATAGCGCTCTGGGGGATATCGGCATATTTCAGGCAGTAGGAAAGGAACATCACGTCCCATGGGCCGTAGTCGTTGCCGTAGTCGTTGCCGTAGCGGGTGTAGTGGCGCACGGTCTCGCCGTCGGCATCGTCCAGCTGGAAGTTGCGCTCGCTCTGCTCATAGCCCAGCTGGCTCTCGGCTACGGCCAGCAGGTCGTCGGCCCAGTTGCCGCTCAGCGTGGTGCCGGTCTGTGCCAGCCATTCGTCCTCGTCCTGCATGTCGTCCAGCGGGTCGGACAGGCAGTTCACCGTGTGGTGGTGCTCCGGCAGGCCGCAGACCAGCACTTCCTCGTAGCAGGCATCGGTGTGGTGGTGCACCGGGGTCTCGATCACAGGATCGACCACCACGGGCTTTGCGGCCACCGGCTCCTCAAACAGGGCCACCGGGTCATAATCGGGGTTCACTTCTTCTACAAGCTCGCCCTCTTCCAGACCGCACACCAGCTCATAGGTGGTGGTGTAGCAGCTGTCGTCGTGGGTGTGACAGAACAGACCACAGATCAGGCTGCCGTCCTCAGGATCAAAGCAGTCATCGGTGTGCTCGTGCTCTTCTTCCAGGCAGGTCAGCTCCTGCACTTCCTGGTAGCAGTCGTCGGTGTGCTCATGGGGCACAAAGATGTACTCCGGCTCTGCGGAATGGGCTGCAATGCCGGGATCATCCGCATCCACGCCGAACGCATCATCATCCATGTCGAATGTATCATCAAAAGACATGCCGTCGTCCGTCATGGTGGCGTTCCAGTCCTCCGGTTCGCCTTCCTCATAGCCGCACACCAGCTGCTTTTCATAGCAGGCAGCGGTGTGCTCGTGCTCCAACTCGCCGCACAGATAATCGGCCGTCTTGGCAATGCCCACGCCGTGCAGCTGCCAGTTCACGAACAGGCTGGTGGTAAGCGCCAGTGCCAGCAGCAGCGCAGTATAGCGTCTGGCGCGCTGGTGGTTCCGACGGAACTTTTTCTGATATTCTTTCACAATATCCCGCATGATTCCTAAACCTCCTTAGTGGATCAACGAGAAGTTGGACAAGGGCCATACCCGCAAAAAAACCTTGCCTACGATCTGACTTTTTTCCACACAGCCGATCACACTGCTGCGGCTGTCAATGGAGGTGGCCCGATGGTCACCCAGTACGAAATACCGGTTTTCCGGCACCTGATAGGGAAATTTGATGTCGCATTCGCCCAGAGCCAGTTCATCTACATAGGGCTCATCCAGCGTCTGGCCGTTCACAGTGACCACACCGTCCTCGTCCAGTTCGATCACATCACCGGGCAGGCCGATGATGCGCTTGAGCAGAAGCTTGTTCTGCCAGTAAAATCCGCAAAGGTCGCCGGTCTTCATGTCGCTGTCCTTGACCAGCAGAATGATGTCCCGGTCCTGCAGAGTGGGGTTCATGCTGTCGCCGGAGACCTGCAGCACCGGCAGAAACAGGGTGGCCAGCAGCACGGCAACGGCCGCGACCACCAGCAGCGTGTAGACCGTGCTGCGCAGCACCCGCATATAACGGCTGCGGTAGGCCAGACGTTCGCGCTCTGCTTCCACCTCTGCTGTGGATGGAATGGGCGTGAACCTGATCTTTTGCTCTTTCATTTGGCACGCTCCTCCGGCAGGAATTCCGTGCTGTGATAGCCGTCCAGCAGTTCGCTGGCCCGGCGGTCAAAAGCGGCCCGGCGCTGCTGGATCTCCTGCTGCGTCCGGGCAAGCATTGCCTTGCAGTCCGCTTCGGTCTGGGCGCGCTTGCGTGCGGCGGCTTCCGTTTCCGCGTCGCACTGCTGCTGGGTACGGGCCTTCAGGTTCGCAGCCTCGGTCTGTGCCTGTGCAAGGATCTGCTGGGCTTCGGCTTCCGCCTGAGCGCGCAGAGCGCTGGCAGCGGCATCGGTGTTTTTGTTTGCTGCGAGCACCGATGCAACGTATTCATCAGCCGCAGCCTGCGCCGCTTCAAACACCTTGTTCAGCTCCAGTGCAGCCTGCGCAATGGAACCTGCGTTTTCAATATGGATCTGCCGTTCCTGCAGCTGGGCAGACAGGGCAGCGTTTTCTGCCCGGAGCCGGTCCTCGCTCTGCTTGAGCGCCAGAATGATCTCGACTAATTCGGTGCGGCGCATGTGCCGCAGTTCACGGTCTGGCATAATGATCGATTTCTCCCGCAAAAAGTGGTCGGATTGGGCGAACGAAAACTTTCGACAAATACGAAAATTTTCGCACCACAAAACCACATTTGATATATCAGTTTTCGGCGTGAAAGCGCCAGTTTGATGAATGACCTTCCACCTTATATGTTAGCACAGTATGCGTAACAAAAGCGTAACAAGAATGCCTTTTCCGTGCATTTTTTTGCCAAAGCCAAAGAAAAATTGTTTCTTTTGATGTAAACGATTAAAATGCGTTAAAAACAAAAAGAACTGTCCCCACAACGGAGACAGTTCTTGAAAAACAGATGAAAATAGAAGCCGGATCAGAAGCTCTTCAGCAGATCGCCCAGAGTCAGGAAGGACTGGTAGATCACGTTGACATTGTTGATGATGGAGCTTGCACCGGAGAAGATGCGGGCAATGGCGTTGAACACCTTACCGACATTCAGGAAGCTGTTGTAAGCGTCGCGGGCACCACCGTCCAGATAGACCATTTCCTCTTCGCTGATGGAGGCATAGTTTGCGGGCAGTTTCATAGTAGACATGGAGATTTTCCTTTCTATTGATAAAATTGATACAGTGTGTGGAAAGACTTAAATAAAGGCAGCCACGGCCAGCGTGGTGATCAGAGCACCGGCTACCGTCAGAACGCTCAAAATCGGGCCGTCATCGTATTCCTGCGCGGTCTGTTCCGGCTGAGCGGGCGTGGATGTGCTGGTGGAAGTGGTGGCATTTTTCACGGTCCAGTGTGCGTACACAGTGGTATCACCGGTAAACACCGTAGAGGTGCTGATTTTTGTGCCGCCCACCGGCTCGGTATACCAGCCGTCAAAGGTGTAGCCTTCCAGCGCAGGCTGCGCGGGCAGGGCACTGAGTTTGCCGCTCAGATTGGTGGTGACTGCCACAGCGGAGCTGCTGCCGCCCATGGCATCCAAACCAATGGTGTAGACCTGCGAATCCTTGTCTTCTGCGGCAAAGGCAGAGGGCAGTGCACAGCAGAGCAGTGCAGCGCTGAGCAGACCGAGGACCAGTATTTTCAAGATCTTTTTCATATGACTCCTCGCTTTCCTGACGAATTGGGATGTGGTGCCTGCCGGGAACGGAAACACCAGAACAGACCTCGATGTCCCCGCCATGAGGCAGTAGACGAAAAAGCCGGGAAGAGGAGGTTTATTCAATCCTATATTTACCACATATAGTGTAACAAAAGCGCAACAAAATGGGCGTATTCTGTTGTTATGATGAAAAAATTGGTTTTTCACAAATTGCAGGCTGCAAAAGGCGGCACAGAGCCGCCGCAAAAGCGGAAAAGTGGAACCTTCCCCTTGTGGAAAAACAAAGAATATGGTATAATATCTTGCACGATGCGCCATCGCCAAGCGGTAAGGCAGGGGACTTTGACTCCCCCATCGTAGGTTCGACTCCTGCTGGCGCAACCAAAAGCCCCGTCATCCTGAAAAGGCTGACGGGGCTTTTTGCATCACTTTTCCACAAAATGCGGCTGAACGGTGCAAAGCTCAGCGGCGGCGGATCTTTCTGGTGGGCTTGCGACGGTTCCAGTTGTTCAAAAGGACCCACGCAAAGTAGATGATGATGGAAATAATACTCAATGTTATTACAACTTTGAGGTACAGACTGCCTAAGAACTCCTGAAAACGCGCCACAGTGAACAGCAGCGGGTTGCGGCTGACATCCTGCCCGGCGATCAGGTCCACCACGCCAATGGTCTCACCGGCAAGCTTCAGCTCCACGGTACCCACCACATCGCCCTGCTGGACAGGGGCACACACGGAATCCGGCAGGTGGAAATATTTCTGGGTCACGCTGCCGTCGCCGGTGGAGGGCAGCAGGGTCATCATGCTGTCGGCGGGATACAGCTGCAGGGAGCTGGTATCGGAGGAATACTTCACCGGGATCTCGGCCAGCGTAAGGTCGGTGTCCAGCGCGGCCTGAATGGAAAAGCTGTCGAACACCCAGTCCATCAGCTTCACGGTCTCGCACAGGGCCGGGCGACGGTTGGCGTAGCCGAAATCGTCGCAGGTGTCCGGGCTTTGCATCACGCAGAAAATATAGGTGGCACCATCCTTATTGGCCCATGAAACATAGCTCTGATTGCCACTGTCGCTTTTGAATGCGGTCACATCGCACATGCCGCCCTGCATGGCGCTGCGGTAGAATTTGCCGCCGCTGGTCTTGTTCAGGGCCACGTTCTGGCTCAGCAGCACAAAGCTCTTGGCGTGCTTTTCCTTGGCCGGCATCGTGAAGGTGGGGGCAGCGGAGATCTCCTTGAAGGCATCAAAGCTCATCAGGTAGCGCAGGATCAGGTACATGTCCACGGCGGTGGTGGTGTTGCCGCTGTCCAGCCCGCAGGCATCTGTCCAGGTGCTGTTGGTGGTGCCGATGCGCTGGGAGAGGGTGTTCATCTGGCTCACCCAACCCGCCAGGTCGCCGCCCGAGAGCTCGTAGGCCAGACCCATGGCGGCCTCATTGGCGTTGCGCGTCACCATGGCGTAAAGGGCTTCCCGGTAGGTAAAGGTCTCGCCCGAGCGCATGTCGGCATTGTCGGTGCTGTGGACATAGTCCGAGATGGCAAAGGGCATCGTGAACGTGCTGTCCAGCTGGTCGGCATAGTTGGTTAGCACCAGCGCAATGGTCATATATTTCGTCAGGCCCCCGGCGGACACCTGCTTCTCGCTGTCTTTTTCATAGACGATGATGTTGGTGTCGGTGTTCACGATATAGGCGCTCTGGGCCTTGACATCGTAGACCGTGCTGGGGTCGAACATGGCTCCGGCCGTCACGGCAAGGCAGCTGAACAGGACGGCAAGGGATAAAAGCAGTGCAAAAATACGTTTCATGTGGACAATTCCTTCAAAAAGCGATAATATATAAAATACGGGCGCTGCGCCCGGAAATGACAAAGAATGGCGAACAAAGATTCGCTCCTTTAATAATAACAGGTTTGCCGCGCAGAGACAAGGGTTTTGCCACGGTTTCACAAAGCGGCAGGAGGGGACTATGGTATATCTGACAGGCGACACCCACGGCGAGCTTGACCGTTTCAAGCACGGCAGGCTCCGCTGGCTGGGCAAACGGGACATTGTGGTGGTGCTGGGCGATTTCGGCTTTGTGTGGGATGGCAGCAAGGAGGAACAGAAAAAGCTCGACTGGCTGCGCAAGCGCCCTTATACCCTGCTTTTCCTTGATGGTGCCCACGAGAATTACGACCTGCTGGGCCAGTACCCCGTCGAGGAGCGGTTTGGCGGCAGGGTCCAGGCTTTGGGCGGCAATGTGTACCATGTCTGCCGTGGCAGCGTGCTGGAGCTGGAGGGAAAGAAATATCTCTGCTTCGGCGGCACCGAGAGCCCCGACAAGGAAGAGCGGGAGGCCGGATACAACTGGTGGCCGCAGGAGATGCCCAGCGATGAGGAATACGCCGCCTGTGAGACCAATCTCGAAGCAAACGGCTGGCAGGTAGATTATGTGCTGACCCACGATGCCCCAAGCAGATTCCTTGATTTTACTTCTCTCGCGGTGGGCGAATCCAACCGCCTGCACCTGTTTCTTGATAAGGTTCTGCTGAAGCTGACCTACGAAAAGTGGTTCTTTGGCTGCTACCACAAGGATGTGGCCCTTTCCACCAAGAGCCGGTGCGTCTTTTGTGATGTCATCCCCATGGGCGAGCGCCACGCGAAGCGGTAAAAAGAGAAGGTGCCCATGACTTTCAGGCCGGTGGTGTACATCATAAAAAGACGAAGAAGATCGTGAACACTCTATTGGGTTCACCAATAAACAGCAGGAAGCCCCCTTGACAGTGTAATCGTCAGGGGGCTTTCTGCCTGCCAGGGGCTAGTTCTTGAGTGTCTGCGCCTTGCGCCAGATCTGGATCACTTCCCAGTAACTTACAGAAGCATCTGCAGTTTTATTGGAAGGAAGCAGCTGGTTCTCAGAGGCCCAGGTGAGAGCCTTCTGTGCGTCAGTGGCATCGTTGTCCAACGCAGCAGCGGGAGCAGGCTTGCCGGCATCAACCCACACCAGTTCGGCAAGTTCGGTGGCATTGGCGGGAATCGCTGCGCCATCGGGGAGAATACGCTTCAGATAAAGCTCCATGCCGATTCGGCAGCCCTGCCATGTCAGCACGGCGGCAGCACCAATGACCATAACGGTGCCCAGAATGCCAGAACCACCATCTTCGATGGAAGCATCTTTTGTCATGGCTTCCATTGTTACGCCCTTTTCACCTGCGGGCATTTGAAAGCGCAATGGATTTTGTTTGACATCGGTCGAATCGTCCAAACCGCTGACCAACCATTGATCGAACGCAATGGCATCGCTCTGGCTGATGTAGGTGACAGTTACACTGGCGTTTTCAGGCACCTTTGCAACCAGATCACCAATCTCGTTTCTCCCAGCATGGATCTCCTCGCCATCATGCTCAATAAAAACGTCAGCATTCTTAATGGTCAGGAGATAGAGATCTGCAGTGGGAACAATGGGAGCAGCTTTTTGGCGAATTTCAAACGTGCCTCCGTCCACGATGGCAGAAATCAGATTGGGACTATTGGAATGGATCTTTACCTTTACGGTATACCTGCCTGCTTTTGTGGGGGCAACGACTTCTTCTCCCATATCGTTGAGATAGACAAGCTCAAGTTTGATCTCGTCAGATTGCAAAAGAGCATTCAGCCTGCTGTCCGCCCGGACAGTCACTGTGGCCGTATGATCATTGCCTTCCTCTTCCACAGCGTCCTCTGGCAGGGTGACAGTGAGTTCGCTCTGGAAAGTATCATTGGTGATGGTAACGGGGTGGATCGTGATCTTTTCCGGAATGTCGATTCGGACGGTATCACCCTGAATGATTCGCAGGGTGTATGTTCCGGCATCTTTTGGAAGCTCATTGAATTCTTCTTCGTTTGAGGTGCCTGCGTTCTTGACATATCTTACAATGTAATCTGTGATGCGTGTATCCTTGGGCTCGATCCTGAGATCGATATTGTCCCCATAGGAATAGTCCGCTAGACCGCTGATGGTGAAATCACCGGTGTCATAATTTGTGTGTTCGACAGTGGTCAGAGTTACGGCTGTATCATCCTGACCTGCAACAAAAGTATAGGTGGTATTGTCTGCACTCACAGTGCCGCTGCCCCCTGCCCAGGTATAACGATCTCTGTATTGAGGATCGCTGACGGTCAATTCCACTGTTTTACCAATCGTGACAATGAATTTGCCATCGTTGATGGGAACGCTGCTGCCATCGATCTTGGCAGTAACGGTACGGATGTCGCTGGTTACCGTAACATCAATAGAACCAGGTGCTACAGGGAGATCTTGTAGGCTGGAATCCGTGAAAATAGCGTTCCATTGAGAACGAGAGCCTGAATACTCCACAGTTTTCAAACTTTCACAAGAGGAAAATGCTGACTCGGGAATTTTGGTTACACTGCTGGGAATCGCAATCCGTTCGAGCTGCTCGCAGCCAGCAAAAGCATCATCGAGGATCTGTGTGATACCCTCCGGGATATCGATGCTCTTTAAACTGATACAACCTGCAAAAACTGATTCCGGAAGTTCCGTTATCCTGCATGAAAATTCAATGTCTTGCAGAGCTGGACAATTCATAAAGGCACCGGTTCCAATAGAGACCACGGAGTCTGGCATCTTCATAGAGGCCAGATACAAACAACAGTCAAAAGCATGAGTTTCAATTCGTGCCACATCATTGGGTATTTTGAAAGCAGGATCTTCCCTTTGAGAAGGATAACGGATTAAGGCGTAATCGCCATTTGCTGCTTTTTCGTACAACACATTGTCTATTGCCGGATAGCTTTCGCTGTCTGATGTGATCGTTGAGAGAGCGAAACATTCGGAAAATGCATCGGTTCCGATCTGTGCCACATTGGCAGGAATATGAATTTGAGTCAATGCAGTTCCGGTAAAAGCCCGCTCTTCAATGGCAGTTACGCTGTCTGGAAGAGTAACGGTGTGCAAGTTGTAACAATAACGGAACATGCCGTCTGCAACGGATGTTACACCCTCTGGAATGGTGACAGTATCTAATTCTTCGCAATGATGAAAAGCCTCAGAGCCAATCTCTGTTACAGAATCAAGAATGGGAATATCTGTCAATTCACTGCAAAACATAAAGGCCTGGCGGCCAATCTTTTTCACGCAGGATGGTTTATTGTCCTGAATAGTAACGCTTTTCAGTGAGGTGCAATTATAAAAAGCATTGCTGCCAATTTCTGTTACAGTGTCGGGGATCTGGACACTTGTCAGGACGTACTTGTAATTGTAGAATACCCGGTCTCCGATTTTTGATACAGGATATATGTAAGCACCATGTGTTACCTGAGCAGGGATCGTGATCCTATGTTCATTGCCCGTATATTTGGTTATTGTTGCAGTATTGTCAGCATTGAGGATAAACTGATAAGAACCATCTGTATATGCCATAGGGGAATCGCTTGCAAAAACAGTGACAGTGCCCACAGGGAAAAAGGTCAGCATGATACTGAATGTCAGAAATAAGCTGAGTAGACGCTTTTTCATAAGAAAATCCTCCTTTGCATTTCGTAAAAGACTTGTCCGATGTGCGTCATAATGCGAATGAATATGACGCTTTACACAAAATATTTTACAGTAGATGAAAATATAAAGTCAATATAATGGGACGTGCTTTGTGAGAGAACACAAAAACTGAGAATTTTTTTATACGGAAGATACAAAAAGAGCCGAGTCCTGTGATATCTATGGGCGGAAGGCTCAGCATACAATAAAAAATGAGATAGGCCCCCCCCTTTTTCGGGAAAGTCTATCTCATCTTTTCGTTGGCACTGTTTTGCAAC
>OFMP01000972.1_pt1 | contig 16599 bp, 14 predicted proteins | sample 1541841 | NCBI WGS metagenome assembly OFMP01 (sample SAMN04209226, study PRJEB22552) | human gut metagenome | biome: gut; material: feces | host: Homo sapiens | place: USA: Oklahoma
CCTATTCCGATTCCAAAAAGCGCAACATTCAGCGACTTATGCACGGCGAGTATGGACAGATTCCGAATTACATCGAAGTATACCAAAGCTACGGCATCGACCTCACCGCGCCATATTACACCATCGTCATTATCAGTGCAGCCTCCAAAGAGTTGCGCTTCGGCCCGGATGACCCAAACTATTTCATTTACAGCTACGCTCTCGAAAACCTCGCCACCGAAGTTTTGGGGCAGTTCGGCAGTGTCGTACCGTATCGCAACTCGCACAACTTTCTCGTGTTGTTGCTCCCCCTGCAAAAGAACGCCTATCCGGAAAAGCTTGTGCCGGAGCTTGAGCGCGTGTGCGAGGTCATGCAGCGCGAGTTTGCCATGAACACCACCATCTGCATCGGCACCATCGTGGAGACAGCCGTCAATATCAACCTCTGCTATGAGGCGACGAACATCGCACTGGAATATTCCGCCATCCGTAATCAGGGCAAAATTTTCTTCGCCTATGAGACCGGCCAGAATATCAATCTCAACTCATACCACAACAAGCTCCACATGAAGCTTGCCGAACACATCCGCGCAAATGACCTCGATGCCTGCTCGCATGAGTTCGATCTCGCGCTTTCCTACATGTCAAACGTCAGCTTTAATACAGCCGTTGCGTATTTCAATCACGTCATGATGTCGCTGCTCGACGATTTCTCCACCACTTTCACGGATGACGACACCGCTTATCCCATCTTGATGGATAAACTGAGTAAAATTGACCGTCAGCTACCAAATGTCTATATGCTGCGCAAGCGCTGCATGGAGTTCATCACCATTTTGGCGCATCATCAAAGCATCAACCGCAAATACGGCAACGAGCTTGCCGCCGATGCCGCAAAGGAATACATCGACAAAAACTACGCAAATCCAGATCTTTCCCTGAAAATGCTTGCCGGCATGGCAGGCCTTTCCTCCGCCTACTTCGGCAAAATTTTCGCCACGCAGATCGGCTATTCGTTCAGTGATTACCTCAGCAACACCCGCATGAAAAAAGCCGAGCAGCTTCTGCGTGAGACTAAGCTGCCCATCAACCAAATCAGCGAAGCCATCGGCATTGTAAACACGAACTACTTCTATTCTATCTTCAAGAAAAAGTATGGCATGACACCGCTCGCCTACCGCCGCACGCGTTCCGGCGAAGCGGAAGATACAAAATCCGAAGAACAGGACGAAACCACAGAGTAATTCACCCGGTTTTACGGACCGTTCACGAATTGTTAGCAGTTGATTTTCATAATTTTTCGGAAAACAAATTGATTTTTTGTGCATTTACGCTTATAATGTGTATAGAACATTGAAAGGCGGCGAGCAAATGCGCATCCGTAAAAAACCACTTGGAGACAAAAACTTAGTCGGCGCACGTATTGAGAGCATTCGCCGCAATCGTGGCATGAAACAGAAAGAGCTGCTCGCGCAGCTGCAGGTGCGTGGTGTTGACATCAACGCCTCTGCCCTCTCTAAGTTAGAGGGTCAGCTTCGCACCGTCACGGATATCGAGCTTTTAGCCTTCGCCGAAATTTTAGACGTCGATGTCTTCTGGCTCCTCACCGGCAAATCCCAACAGATCTAAAACCAAAACCGGGTAGCACACCGCACGGCAGCTTACCCGGTTTTCTTTTAGCTTTTTATCGTTTGTTTATTTCTATCCCCTGCACACCGTAAAATGCGTCCTATACAAAAATTCCCGGAGAGCACACGGCTTTCCGGGAATTTCATTCTGTAATAGAAACGTTTGCTTAAAAGCAGCTCGGGTCAGATTACTTTTTGCTCTTCTCGCCCTTATGCACAGCCCACATGGTGTACAGCGGAGCCGCAATGCACAGCGAGGAATAGCAACCGACAATCGTGCCGACCATCATCGGCAGCGCAAAGCTCTGTACAGAGCTGATGCCATAAACCGCCGCAACAATGTAGATGACAAGCAGCGCCATGAAGGTGGTCAGAGATGTCAGGATAGAACGCGTCATTGTCTGATTGAGGCTCTTGTTGACGATAGCCGGCAGTGCATCCGGGCTCTTCGTCGGGGAGAGCTTGCGGTTCTCACGAATACGGTCGTAAATGACGATGGTATCGTTCAGCGAGTAGCCGAGGATTGTCAGGATAACAGCGATGAAAATATCGTTGATCGAGAAACCGAAAATCACAAACGCGAAATACACAAGCAGTACGTCATGCACAAGTGCGATGAGCGCCGTAACGCCAGCGGAAAGACCGCCGATTTTCTTAAAGCGCAGTGCAATGTAAACGAGCAGGATCACGAACGTGATGAGCAAGCAAACAAGGCACTTCTGGAAGAACTTCGCGCCCATGGTCGGGTCAACGGAGCTCGATTCCACCACGTTGAACGTGCGGTCGGCATACGCATCGGATAGGGACTGCGCGATTGCCTGCTGTTCATCGAGCGTCACAGCTTCGTTGCCCGCAAAGGACAGCGTCACTTGGTTCGTGTCCGTGCCGAACGTCTTACTCAATGCAACGGAAACGTCGCGGCCGGTCTCTTCTTTTACGAGGGACGCGATTTCATCCGTATCGACTTCGCCGTCTACGGAATACTTAATCATCGCACCGCCGACGAACTGAATGTCCATCTTCGTGCCACGAATGAAATTGAAAATCAAGCCGATGACCATCAGGCCAATCGAGATGCCGAACAGAATTTTTCTGTTCTTATAGAAATCAAAATCAAACTTTTTCATTACTTATCCGCACCTCCAAACAGCCATTTCTTACGGAGCGGCTTGAAGCCGGAAAGCGATTTGATCATCAGACGAGAGCAGAACACGCCCATGATGAAGTTGCCGATTACGCCGACGAGCAAAGTGTAGCCGAAGGAGTAGATCGCACCGGTCGTGGATTCGCCGAAAATCTTAGAGAGAATGTTAGACGGACCGAACACGCCGATGAGCATAATGGCAACGATCAAAATCGTGATGTTGCCGTCGATGATCGACCAAAGGCTGTTGGAGCAGCCCTTCTGAATGGCGCCGTCCAGCGTTTTGCCGGTGCCTAGTTCTTCCTTAATACGGCTCGCGGTGATAATGTTCGCATCCACGCCCACGCCGATGGAAAGGATAATACCCGCAAGACCCGGCAGAGTCATTGTAAAGCTGTTCACAAACGGGAAGTAGCCGGAAATCGCCGCAAAGGTGATTGCAAGCTGACCCACAAGCGTCAGCACAGCCACAAAGCCCGGAACCTTAAAGATGATGATCATAAAGACCGCGATGAGCGCAAAAGCGATTATGCCGGCCATGACCATGGCATCCAGAGACTTCATACCGAGCGTCGGGTTCACGGTGCTGAAGTTCGAGGTCTTCAAAGCAAACGGCAGCGCGCCGCCTTGAATCTTTGCGGCAAGTTCGGAAGCCGTAGCTGCCGTAAAATTACCGGTAATAGAAGCCTTGCCGTCTGTGATAACCGCGTTAACGGTCGGGTAAGAAATCATAATGTCATCCATCCAGATGGAGATTGTCTTGCCCTTCAGGCGTTCGGTCGCTTCCGCAAACTTCTTTGCGCCCTCATCGGAAAGCGTCAGGGAAATCGCATAATCATAGCTGCCGGAGGTGGAATTCTCCTGCATGACCGGCTTTGCCTCCGTTACATCGCTGCCTTCCAGAATGATGTTTTCCGCCGTTGTACCCGTCGGTGTCTGGTAAACCGGGTTGCCCTCGCCGTCTACCGTCTGAGTCTCGTAGGACTTACCTTCGCGGAATGTCAGCAGCGCCGTTGCGGAAATTTCTTCAATCGCCTTCTCCGGGTCAAAGTCCGATTCGCCGCTCTTCCACGGGAAACGAACAATGATCTTGTCGTTGGCTTCGTCGGTGTAAATCTCGTAGTCCGTAATGCTCTTCGAGACCATACGCAGCTCAATGATTGCCTTTGCGGCTTCAAGCTGTTCTGCGGTCGCCTCCACGCCGTCAGCCGGGCTGAAGGTCGCTTCCACGCCGCCGCGGATATCAATACCCCATCTTATATCGCCGGCGCCCTTGATCCATGTATTCTTCGTGTCACCGTTCTGCGTGTAAACGCCGAAGACCGATGTGTATGTAAGCGCAAGGATCAGAGCCGCGATGATAAAAAACACAGGTTTTTTCACGCGCTTCATCTAATTGTTTCCTCCAATGGATAAAACCGCCGTTTTATCCGTTTACTTTTAAAATGTCCGTCATGTAAAGCAGGGTGGAAAGAACCACCCTGCAAATTTACACCTGACGATTTAAATTATTCCTCAGAAGCGTCCTCGCCCTGGTCTTCAAGCAGAGCACGGATGGAGAGGGAAACTCTCTTCTTGTCGAAATCGATGTCGGTAATCTTCACCTTAACAACGTCGCCAACCTTCAGAACGTCCTGCGGCTTTTCGATTCTTCTATCCGCGATCTGAGAGATGTGGATGAGACCGTCGATGCCCGGGAGGATCTTAGCAAATGCGCCGAACGTGGTCATGCCGACAACGGTAGCGTCGCAAACCGTGCCAACCGGATACTCGTTCTTGAGAATCTCCCACGGATTGTCTTCCTTCTTCTTGTAGCCAAGGGAGATCTTGCCGTTCTCACGGTCAAGGCTCTTGACATAAACCTGAACGGTGTCGCCGACGGAGACAACTTCGCTCGGGTGCTTGATGCGGTTCCAAGAAAGCTCGGAAATGTGGATCATGCCGTCCACGCCGCCAAGGTCAACGAATGCACCGAAGTTCGTGAGGGACTTAACGGTACCCGTAAACTCCTGACCTTCTTCAACAGACTCCCAGAACTTAGCCTGTGCTGCCTTTCTCTGCTCGCGGAGCACGGAACGGATGGAACCGACCGCACGGCGGCGCTGGCGGTTGACTTCGATGATGCGGAACTGAACGTCCTGACCCTTCAGAGCCTCAAGATCGTCACCGCGGTTTGCTACAGCCTGAGAAGCCGGGATGAAGACGCGGATGCCGTTATACAGAACAATCACGCCGCCCTTAACAACTTCTGTGACCTTGCCGGTGAGGATTTCTTCAGCGTCCATAGCCGCTGCAATGTCTTCCCAGCCCTTGATGGCATCGATGCGCTTCTTGGAGAGCATGATGGTGCCTTCCTGGTCGTTCGTCTTCATGATGAGCAGATCCATCTCGTCGCCGATCTTTACAAGATCTTCCGGCTTCGCGTTCGGATCGTTGCTAAGCTCGTTAGCCGGGATGTAGCCGGCCTGCTTTCTACCGACGTCAACATACACTTCGGTGGGAGAAATGCTTACAACTACACCGTGCACCTTTTCGTCTGTATTTAAGCTCTTGAGTGATTCCTCAAGCATCTCCTCAAAATTAAGCTCATTTGTTTCAATTTTGTCTGTCATGGTAACAAGTACCTCCTTTATTATGCTTGCCGGTGTTGAAGCACCGGCAGTTATGCCGATATTCATTTTGCCCTTTACAGGCAGGGCTGCAAGCTCCGCCGCCGTCTCAATGAGATACGTCTGCGCATACGGTTCACAGACCTCCTTGAGCTTCGCCGTATTCGAGCTGTGACGCCCGCCGATGACGAGCATCAAGTCGCTTTCACGCGCAAGCTCGCGTGCTTCGCGCTGGCGATTTGTTGTAGCCTTACATATTGTATCAAAAACTGAAGCGTTTGTACATACCTTTTTTACGAAATCCAAACATTTTTCCCATTCTTCTACGTTAAAAGTGGTCTGTTCACAAAAAAGAAGGGGCATTTCGGCAAGTTCAGGCTCATTTTTGAATAGATTTTCGAGTTCTTCGCGCGTTTTGAAGGTGCGGTACGGCGTTTTGCAGCAGCCGAGTATGCCCTCCACCTCCGGGTGTTTTGCATCGCCGGCCAGCATCACGCGCCTGCCCTCGCGCTCTCCGTCGGAAACAAGGCGGTGAATCTTCTGCACATACGGGCACGTCGCGTCCTTGTAATCGACATCGAGCGCTTTCAGCTTTTCGATGACCTCGGGCGGTACACCGTGAGAGCGGATGACAACCGTCTCCCCCGCTTTCGCGTCCTCGGGCGCATCTATAATGCGCACGCCTTTGCGGCCGAGTTCCTCCACAAGCTGCGGGTTATGGATAATCGGCCCGAGCGTGCAGACGGTTTTGTCCTCGTCAAGCAATTTGTAAACGGTCTCCACCGCGCGGTTCACACCAAAGCAGAATCCCGCTGTTTTCGCCACGCGGATCATACTTCCTTCCACCTGTTCTCCATAATATCGAGACCTTCCTCGCGCAGCTTCTGCACCTCGGCAAAAATATTGCGCGAAACACGGCGGTAAATCATACCGGAATCTTCGGTCAGGCCCATGTCCTCAAACCGGATTGGCTTGCCGATGTTGATGACCATTTTCTTAAACACCTTCGGGGGCTTGCCGCCCTCGCCCACGATCGCCACAGGCAAAATCGTACATTGCGTCTTGTACGCCAGCATTACCATACCCATTTTCGGGTTCAAAAGCTCGCCGGTCTTCGAGCGCGTACCCTCCGGGAACATGCACACGACCTTTTCTTCCTCCAAAAGGTCAATCGCCGTCTGAATGCCCTGTGCCCCGCCCGTGCCGCGGGAGATTGGGAACGCGCCGAGGCTCTTCAAAAATCCGCCGATGAGCTTGTTTTCAAAAAGCTCGGCCTTCGCCATATAGTGTAATTGTCGTTTCGGTATTGCGCAGCCAAGGTAAATCGGGTCGCCCATCGTCACGTGGTTAGAGCAAACGAGCAGCTTGCCGGTAAGTGGCATGTTTTCTCTGCCTATAATACGGTACGGGTGCAGAATTTTAAAGAAAAACAGCATCACGTACTTTGCAAGGAAATACCACCAGGAAAGGTGTTCCTTCGACTTCTTATTTTCAGCCATGCTTCACGCCCGTCCTTTCTTCCACGATCTCCAGTAAGCGTTTCACCGTACCATTAAAATCCAGCTCGCTGTTGTCAAGCAAAATGCTGTCCTCCGCTGCCTTAGATTGCTTTTCGTCCTGCTTGTCGCGGCGAATAACGTCCGCAAGCGTTTCTTCATAGCTCACGTCCACGCCTTTTTCCTTGAGCTCCTTGTAGCGGCGCTCGGCGCGTACCTCGGGCGAAGCCGTCAGGAAAATCTTCACCTGTGCGTTCGGCAAAATCGTCGTGCCGATGTCTCGACCGTCCATGATGACGTTGTACTTTTTCGCCATATCCACCTGCGCGGAGAACAGAAACTTACGCACTGCCGGTACGGAAGCACACGCAGAGGCCGCCATAGAGACCTCCGGCGTGCGGATAAGGCCGGATACATCCTCCCCGTTTAAAATGACGTGCTGCACGCCGTCTTCGTATTTCAGATCGACCTGAATATCCCGGAGCTTCGCCTCCACCGCTTCTGCGTCTGCAGGGTCAACTTCACTGCGCAGCAGGTAAAGCCCCACCGTGCGGTACAGCGCGCCCGTGTCCACATAAACAAAGCCGAGCGCCTTTGCAGCCGCTTTTGCCACGCTGCTTTTACCTGCGCCGGCAGGTCCGTCAATCGCTATTGCATACATAATATAACTTCCTTATATATAATGATAGTTTACAGATTTTCGCCCGCCGCGTGTCCCGTTGCAAAGGCGATCTGCAGGTTAAAGCCACCCGTGTACGCGTCCACGTCCAGAATTTCCCCCGCAAAATACAAGCCCGGAATTAATTTGGACTGCATCGTCTTCGGGTCGACTTCCTTTACGGAAACGCCGCCCGCCGTCACAATCGCGCCGGAAAGCGGTGCAAAGCCGGAAATCTCCACCGTAAAGTGCTTTAAGACATCCAAAAGCACCGCACGCTGCTCGCGTGTGATAGTGTTGCACTTCTCTTCCGGCGGAATGCCCGACCGCCGCACGACAACCGGGATCATCTTTTGCGGCAATAATTCATCGAGCGAATTGCTGAAATTGCGGTTCTTGTTTTTCTCTAAATCGCGTAAAAGGCGCTGGTCAAGCTGTTCCGGAGTGAGCGCCGGCTTTAAGTCGAGCGTCACTGTGTATCTGCCGGGCGCCATATGGCGCATGTGCGCGCTCGCACTCAAAATCGTCGGGCCGGAAAGCCCAAAGTGCGTGAACAGCAGCTCACCGAAGTCCGTGTAGACCGGCTTCTTTTTCTTTTCATTGTCCGTCACGGTCACGCCGCAGTTGCGCAGAGAAAGCCCCTGCATCGCCGGGCAATCCTCGTCATCAGAGGTCAGCGCCACCAAAGACGGGCGCATAGGAATAATGGTGTGCCCCAGCTTTTCCGCCAGCCGCGCGCCGTCGCCGTTCGAGCCCGTGCCGGGGTACGAAGCGCCGCCGCACGCCAAAAGCACACTGGGGGCCTCAAACACATCGTTTTCCGTGCGCACGCCGATGACGCTGCCGTTTTCGGTCAGCACCTCTTTCACATTGCCCTGCCGAATTTCCACGCGGCACTTTTTCAGCTTCTTCCAAAGCGCGTCCGCAATGTCGTGTGCATTGTCCGAGACTGGGAACACGCGGTTGCCGCGCTCCGTTTTCAGCGGCACGCCAAGCCCCTCAAAAAAGTCCATCGTGTCCTGCGGGGTGAAATGGTTCACCGCCCCGTACAAAAACCGGCCGTTGCCGGGCGTGGATTCAATCACCGTGCGCGGCTCGCAGTTGTTCGTTACGTTGCAGCGGCCCTTGCCCGTAATGCGGATCTTCCGCCCAAGCTGTGCGTTCTTTTCTAATAATAAGACGTGCTTGCCGCGCTCTGCCGCCGTGATCGCCGCCATCATGCCCGCAGCGCCGCCGCCGACTACGACTGCATCAAACATTACGTTCCTCGTCGGTCTTGTCTTCGACCTTCTCATACACGCCGTACTCGTCCCAAATGGTCTCCAGGTTTAAGAGTGTATTCGCCACTTCGTCTTTCTTTTTAATGGCCACCGTCACAATAAGCGCGTTGATAAGCGCCAGCGGGCCCACAAGCGAATCGACAAATGAAACCATGTCGCTCTTTGCAAGCAGCACATGTTCCGCATACTTCGTCAGCGGAGAAAGCGTGCTGTCCGTAATGGCCACAACCGTCGCACCGCGGTCGGAAGCATATTTCAGCGCCTTCACTGCTTTTTTGGAGTACCGCGGGAAGCTGATGCCGATAAGCGCGTCTCCCTCGCCGATGTGCACCATCTGTTGTAAAATCTGCGCTTCGCTCGTCGCGCTGATAAGCTGTACGGAATCGAACACCAAGGAGAAGTAGTACGAGAGGAACGTCGCAATGGCAAGCGAGCTGCCTGCACCGATGATATAAACCTTCTTTACCTTCACGAGTGCATCGGCCGCACGGTAAAACTCCTCATGTGAAATAGACTCCTTCGTGCGGCGGATAATGTCGATGTCCTGATCCATCGAGCTGTCAAGCAGGCGGTCAAGCGGAATGTTCGTCGAGGTCATTTCAAGGCGTTGCACGCTCGTCATGCGATTGCGGATCATCTCCTGCATCGCCTGCTGAAGCGCCGGATAGCCGGAGTATCCGATCTCCGTCGCAAAGCGCACCACGGTCGATTCGCTCACACCAACCGTCGCGCCAAGCTTCGAGGCCGTCATAAACGCCACCTTGTCGTAGTGCTCCTCAATATACTTCGCGATCAACCTCTGACCTTTGGAAAACGATCTCGCATTTTGCTTAATGCGATTCGTAAGCTGGATATTCATGGGTGATTTCCTTTCTTTACGTTTCCTGACAGAAAATTTTACAGCACGAGTCGCCGCTTCCTGCAAAATTTCCTCCGTGCAGACGCGGCCGCATACCTGCCCCTACGGACAGGGCACACGTATGCACGGTATCATAATGTTTATTTTAGCCGATATTCCTGCAAAAATCAAGGGATATTTTCGCTGTTTTCTATGAATTTCAAACCGTTTTTGCAGGAAACGCATCCTTTCATGCAAAGGTATGTCCGTGCGGCACGGATATCTCTCTCCATTCTTTGCCATCCTTTACAAAAGAAGCTTGCAATTCCTTTTGTTTTGTTGTATCCTTATTCCGATTATTAACTGTTTAATTATGTTGATTTCCCACAACAGAATAAACGCACTCGTCTTTTGGAGGTCTTTTATGGAAAGTAAAATGCTCATTTCGTCCATTCGTGAAAATATCGGCAAGGTCATGGTCGGTTCCGAAGAAACCATCAACCTCTTGCTCACCGCGCTCATTGCCGAGGGTCACGTGCTCATCGAAGATGTGCCCGGCATGGGCAAAACCGTGCTCGCAAAGTCACTTGCAAAGTCCGTCAGTCTGGAGTTTAACCGCATCCAGTTCACGCCTGACCTGCTTCCCAGTGACGTCACGGGCCTCAACTACTTCGACCAGAAAGCAAACGATTTCGTTTTCAGCCCCGGCCCGACATTCTGCAACCTGCTCCTCGCCGATGAGATCAACCGCGCCACACCGCGCACGCAGTCGAGCCTGCTCGAGTGCATGGGCGAGCGCCAGATCACTGTGGACGGCGTCACCCGTCCGCTTTCGGCGCCGTTTTTCGTCATCGCCACGCAGAACCCCATCGAAACGCTCGGCACCTATCCCCTGCCGGAAGCCCAGCTCGACCGCTTTTTAATGCGCATTTCCATGGCCTCTCCCACAAAAGAGCAGGAGCGCGCCATCTTGCAGCGCTTTATGAAGGAAGAGCCGCTCGAAACGCTGCAAAGCGTCTGCACGCGTGAGGATATTCTCGCGCTGCAAAAGCAGGCAAAGGAGATTTACATTCACCCCGTCCTGCTCGATTACATGATCGACCTCGTGCAGGCCACGCGCAGTTGGCCGAATATCGATATGGGCGTCAGCCCGCGCGGCAGCCTTGCGCTCGTCCGTGCCGTGCGCGCTTACGCCTTGGTGCGCGGCGGCGCATACGTTGTGCCGGAAGACATCAAGACCGTCGCCGTGCCGGTGCTCGCCCACCGTTTGCAGCTCAGCGGCTCCGTCGGCTCCACCGATGCCCAGAAAAAGGCCATGACCGATGTGCTCTCCTCCGTCGCCCTGCCGACTGAGGACTGGTCAAAGTAATGTGGGCGCTCCTTCTGCTCCCGGTCGTTTTGCTCGTCCTTTACTTTGCACAGCGCCTTTTGTTCCGCCGCCTGTGGGACGAAAACCTCACCGTACAGATATCCTTTGACCGCGATTACATTTTCTGCGGCGAGGAAGCGAATCTCGTCGAAACGATCGTGAACAACAAATACCTGCCGCTCCCCGTTTTGGAGGTCGGCTTCGATATGAGCCGCTGGGTGGTGTTTCAGGATGAAGAAAACTCCACCGTCAGCGATATGACCTACCGCCGCGACGTGTTCACAGCGTCCGTGCGCCAGCGCATCACGCGCACACTACCTGTCCGCGGCAAAAAGCGCGGCTATTACCGCATCGCGTCCACCACGGTCACGTCCTACGATTTTCTGATGACCGAAAAGCAGGTGGCGCATTTTCCGCAGGAAACGGAGTTCTACGTCCTGCCCGCGCACATTTCCGCAAGCCACATCCGCATCCCGTACAGCAAGATCATGGGTCTGCTCGTCAGCCGTCGGCGTGTGTACGACGACCCGTTCGAGTTTGCCGGCATCCGCGATTACCGCCGCAGCGACCCCATGAAATACATCAACTGGAAGGCCTCCGCGCGCGGCGGCACGCTGCTCGTCAATCAGCACGATTCCACGCTGTCCCAAAAGGTCACCGTCCTGCTCGACTGCACCGGCATCGGCAGCGCCGTGACGGATGCGTTAAACGAGACCGCCATCTCCATCGCCGCTGAACTCGCGGAGCGCATGCTCGCAGACGGCATCTCGGTCTCCGTCATCTCAAACGGCATAGACACCGTAGACGGCAAAATGCTCTCCACGGGCGATCTCACCGGCCGCAACACCGCGCTTTACCTGCGCCGCCGGCTCGCAAGATTGGAATGCCGCAACGACCTCACCCCCATGCCGCAGCTTCTCCGTACCCTGCACGACGGCGCACACGGCAGCGACCTCTACGTGCTCATCTCCAAGGAGCAAAAGCTGCCCGTTCTGCCGGATTTGGAAGCCTTAACGGAGGGCAGTGACGCCATCTGGATCCTGCCGGAAGACCGCAACATGCCGGAGCGCTACAAACTCACGGAGGCCTCAAAATCCGTCGAAATCGTCCGCTGGAAAGTTAAACGGGAGGGGACAAAATGAAAATTTTCAAAAAGCAAATTCCCGTCCGCCACATTTTATACGTCGTGCTCGGCTGGCTGCACGCCACCATGCTGTGTGTTCCGCTTTACGCGCTCGTTTTAAATTTTGTCTCGGAGGGCATGACAAAAGACGTCATCCTGCAAAACATCCTGCGGGGATTTTTGATTCTCGCCCCCATCGCACTCAGCTGGTTCGCAATAAAATGCCTGCACCGCATCTTTTTCTATATTCTCGCAAGCATCGGCATCACGGTACTCACCGGCTTCCTGTTCGATTCCGTCCTCATGGCCGTCGTCGCGCTGTTCATCTGCTTCATGCGGCTTTACGGCCGCCTGCACGGCGAAAGCCACTCTCTGTTTGACCACGCCGGCTATGCGGGTCTTGCCGTGTTCGCCGTGCCGTTCCTGTGCTCTGTCTTCACCGACCGCGCCGATTTGATTTTCCAGCCCGTCTCCCTCGTTTTCGCGGCCGTTTACTTCGTGCTGTGCCTCACACAGCGCGGCATCCGCCGTATCGATGATTACATCGACGTCAACGCCGCCATGCAGAACATGCCCGCACGCCGCATCGTGCGCATCACCTGCGCGCTTTTGGCCGCCGCAGCCGTGTTCTGTACCGCCGTTTTGCTGCCGCCGCTGCTCACAAACGACATCGGCTACCGCTACACCCCGCGCGAGGCGACCCACGCCGAATACACCCCGCCCGAGCAGACCGAAACATCCTCCGGCGGCGATATGCCGCTTGACGAGATGATTCCCGCCGCAGAGCCGAGTCCTGTGCTCGTCCTCATCATGAAAATTCTCGAGTACATCGTGCTCATCGCGCTCGCGGGCGGCCTCATCTTCGGCGTTATTTACGGCTGCATCCGCATCTCGCGCGGGTTTAAAACCTCGTTTGTCGATCGGCGCGACCTTGTGGAAAACCTGCCCGAGGACGAACGCACCACCGTGCGGGAACGCGCCCAAAAGCGCGACCGTCCCGGCTTCCTTGACCGCTCCCCGACCGCTGCGGCGCGCCGCAAATACCGCAAAACGCTGCTGCATGCCGCAAAAGAGCCGCCCGCGCGCTGGATGTCCCCCGCCGAAGCGGAAGCCCACGCGAAGCTCCAAAACGATGCCCTGCACATCGTCTACGAAAAAGCCCGGTACAGCGAAAAAGGCTGTACAAAAGACGACCTCACCGCAATATAAGCTGTACAAAACGAACAGCCCATGGCACACGGAAAACCGCAGCCATGGGCTGTTTTATTTTATATATTTCTGTACAAGCGGGTGCAGTCTGCGAATGTACAGGACGATCAGTCCGTTCATCGAGTAATCGTACAGTACAAACACTACATTCAGCATCACCGCCAAAATCGGGATGGACCATTTGCCGAACACTTCCATTTCGGAAAGCGGGATCTGCAAAACCCAAACCGCCAGCGCCGTTTCCAGCGCCATCGCCAGATTAAACACGCCGAATTTTGCAAGCACACGCAAAGGCTTACGCGTAATGCGCATCAAAAGCCCGTACAGCGTCGGGTAGTAACCGAAAAATAAAATGTAAAACAAAATCGCTTCTCTGTCCGGTGTCAGCAAAATCGCCAACACACTCACAACGCAATACACCGCAAAGCCGTAACGCACATTTGTCTCCGCCACAATAGCAATCGTCAAACAGCCCGCCAATGCAGGCAGTGCAATCGTCGCAATGGGTACAATGCCGGTCATCAGCATCAGCACCACGGAAAGCGCAGAAACCACACCGCACAGCGCGACCTTCGCCGCTTTAGAGCGCATGAAAACGCCCCCCTTAGCAGCAGGGGATCAGGTCGCCGCCCATGCACTCGCAACAGCAGTCCGCGCAAATCAGACCGTTGCAGATGTCACAGGCGTTGCACCCACCCGCATTGTTCATGTTCATATTCGGATTATAGCCGCCGTAAACGCCGCTGCGCTGGTTCATGGCCTGGTTCAGCGCCGCCTGATACTCCGGGTTGCCCGGGTCCATCTGGCACGCGCGCGTGAAGTGCTCCTTCGCTTCCTCCAGCCAGCCGCGGCGGTATAAAACCGTACCTTTTAAGAAATACCACTCGGCGTTACGGCTTTCCACCGGCACGCCGTTTAAGATCTGCTCCGCGTCTGCAATGCGCCCCGCCATAATGAAACGGCGTACATCGTTAAAGCCGGAGGCACTGCTGCCACCCGCATACCCGGCGTTATAACCCGCATTGTACGTGTTATAGTTGTTGTAGCCGTAACCGTTATTGTTCGCACCGCGGTTTTTGCGTTGCGAAACAATGGTGTCGTACGCCTCATTGATCTCTTTCATCTTCTCGCCCGCAAGCTCGGAGAGCGGGCTGTCGCCGTATTGATCCGGGTGGTACTTTTTTGCAAGCTTTCTGTATGCGTCTTTAATTTCTTCATCCGTCGCCGAGGGCGACACCCCGAGGACCTTATACGGATCAGTCATGTCGTTTCTCCTTCTTTATATGCAGGAAAAGGATCTCCCTTTGCATTTCCGGGAGCCCTTTTTCAAAAATATTCTCCAAAATTCGGGTAAATTTGCCGCTCGGCAATAGGTTCACCGCCGGCAGCAGCCGTGCAAGCGAGCCGTTTAATACCGCATTGCACTCTTCGTCGGCCCTTTTGCGTTCTTCGGGCAATAAATGTAGCCCGCGCGAGCTTTCCAGTCCCAGCTTTTGAATAAACGGGTTGAATTTCTGCTGCAAAAGGTCGTCCGTGAGGTCATCTGCTGCATCCATAATGTAGATCCAGCGCCCGAGGAAATACCCCACCTCGCTCAAAACGGCCTTTTCGCCCGCATTGCTGCCAAGCTCCGCGCAGATCGTCTGCAGCATCTCCGCCGTCGGCGCACTGCATCGGTCAATGGAAATTTCCTTCGCGTGTTCGGCATCGGCCTGGTCGTCCATCATTTTCTGCACGGCGTCCGCCATAAACGGATAATCATTGCTCGCCTTTTTCATCGCGCGTCGTGCAAATAAGCGCAGAACGCGCGCACCGAACGCTTTCAGCCCGTCTTCATCCGCGGCGGTATCGCGCAGCTTGTGCACCGTCATAATGATGCTCAGCGCCGCCGCCTTATGGAACGCCTCTTCGGCAAACACATCCTCGTTCGCGGGGCACACATACGTGCACTTTTTCATCGGGTTGCAGCAGCATCGCTTTTTTTCCGCCTTTACATCGGCATCGCGCTGATTTAGTGCCAGCATCGCATACAGCGTGCAGTCGTAGCTCAGCGTCAGCCGCATCGGAAAACCGTAGTATTTTCCGAGCGCCCGGCAAAGCTGACAGTAAACGCCTTTATATGCGTCGTATTCTTTCACGAGCATCTCGCCCTTGAACGGACGCACATAGCCAAACATACCGCAAACCTCTCCTTTCCGTTCTTCATTCTACCCGATTTACACGCAAATGTGTTGAACAAAATGTAAATATGAACCGCCCGCACCCCTGAAAGACGCAAAATTTCCGACTTTATATCTTGGACAGATTCTTTTTCCGTGTCAATCCATTTAAAGCCGCAAAAACGCCGCGCACCCGAAAAACGGGCCCGCAGCGTCATACGTCACTTTGAATTTGTCAGGCTTTCTGCTCCGCCCTGCGTTTTTTGTCACGCTCCAGCATCATTTTGATATACTCGCCGGTGTAGGAACCCTTCGTTGCCGCCACTTGCTCCGGTGTGCCCTCCGCGATGATCATGCCGCCCTTGTCGCCGCCCTCTGGGCCGAGGTCGATGATATGGTCAGCCGTCTTGATGAGGTCGAGGTTGTGCTCGATGACGATGACCGTGTTGCCGCCGTCCACGAGCTTTTGTAAAACCTCCACAAGCTTGTGCACGTCCGCAATGTGCAGACCGGTCGTCGGCTCGTCGAGAATATACACCGTCTTGCCGGTCGGGCGTCGGCTCAGCTCCGTTGCAAGCTTCACGCGCTGCGCCTCGCCGCCCGAAAGCGTCGTTGCCGGCTGACCGATCTTGATGTACCCCAGTCCCACGTCGCACAGCGTGCGCAGCTTGCGCGCGATTTTCGGGTGGTCCTTAAAGAACGCAAGGCCCTCCTCCACCGTCATTTCCAGCACGTCGTAAATGCTTTTGCCCTTGTATTTCACTTCCAGCGTCTCACGGTTGTAGCGCTTGCCCTTGCATACATCGCACGCAACGTAAACGTCGGGCAAAAAGTGCATCTCGATTTTAATGATGCCATCGCCCTGGCACGCCTCGCAGCGGCCGCCCTTAATGTTGAACGAAAAGCGCCCGGAGGTAAAGCCGTGCATTTTCGCTTCCGGCGTGCTGGCGTACAGCTCGCGGATATCCGTAAACACGCCCGTATACGTCGCCGGGTTTGAGCGCGGTGTACGGCCGATCGGCGACTGGTTGATCTGAATGACCTTGTCGAGGTTCTCCATGCCGCGAATTTCCTTATGCTTGCCCGGCACCGTGCGCGCGCCGTTCA
>OFMP01000974.1_pt1 | contig 16537 bp, 16 predicted proteins | sample 1541841 | NCBI WGS metagenome assembly OFMP01 (sample SAMN04209226, study PRJEB22552) | human gut metagenome | biome: gut; material: feces | host: Homo sapiens | place: USA: Oklahoma
ATGTCGGCTTTACGATGGACAGAGAGCTCGGCAAAGATGTCCTCACCGTCTCGGGCCTTACAAAGACCGTAGACGGCGTAAAGGTGCTTGATAACGTCACGTTTACCGTCGGCCGCACGGATAAAATCGCGTTCACCGCATCAAACGAGTTCGCCGTGCCGACGCTTTTCAAAATCTTAATGGGCGAGCTGGAGCCGGATGCCGGCACATTCAAGTGGGGCGTTTCGACGAGTCAGTCCTATTTCCCGCAGGATAATTCCGCCTATTTCACCGATACGGAAGATTCCATCATCCGCTGGCTCGAGCAATATTCCAAAGACACCACCGAAACGTATCTGCGCGGTTTCCTCGGCAAAATGCTGTTCTCCGGCGAAGACGTCTATAAGCCTGTGCAGGTGCTTTCCGGCGGCGAAAAGGTGCGCTGCATGCTTTCGCGCATGATGATGTTCGGCAGCAATGTACTCCTGCTCGACCAGCCCACGAACCACCTCGACCTCGAGTCTATCACTGCCGTCAACAACGGCCTCATCGATTTCAAGGGTGTCGTGCTGTTCGCATCGCACGACCACGAGTTCACCCAGACCGTCGCGAACCGCATCATCGAAATTCTGCCCGAGGGCGGCACGTTCGACCGCGTTACCACCTACGACGAGTACCTCGAAATGCGCGGCTAAACCCGTATTGAATACGGCTAACCCGCAAAAGTTGCGGCTGATTCATAATCTGGAAAACGTTGTCCGGCACTATGCTTTAGTCGCCGGACAAACTTTTATCGAAAATTTCAAAATCCGTGTAACCTGCCGATATAAAACGCCTACTTATAAAGTGAAGGGGAAGGGAGGACAAAAGCATGAAGGAAGACCATGAGATCATCGAGCTCTACTGGGCGCGCAGCGAAAGCGCCGTGCACGAAACGGACGAAAAGTACGGGGCAAAGCTCCACACGCTCTCCGGGCGCATTCTGCCCGAAGCAGAGGATGCCGAGGAGTGCGTCAACGATACGTACCTCGGCGCGTGGAATGCCATGCCGCCGCAGCGCCCGCTCGCGCTCTTTGCGTTTTTGGCGCGCATCTGCCGCAACATCGCGTGCGATAAGTTAGACAAGCTCCGCGCGAAAAAGCGCAGCGCAGAGGTCTCCGCGCTCACGGAGGAGCTTTCGGCGTGCATCGCAGACCCAACAGCAGCAAGGGAAGCGGAAAGCCGCGAGATTGCCGAAGCCTTAAACAGCTTTCTCTCGACGCTTCCCGTCGATGCCCGGCTCTTTTTCATGCGCCGTTACTGGTATATGGATTCCGTAAAAGCCATCGCCGAAAAGTACGGCTGCGGCGAAAGCCGCGTCAAAACGTCCCTCCACCGCACGCGTGAAAAGCTGCGGGATTATCTCCAAAAGGAAGACATCTGGCTTTAAAGAAAGGCGGGAACAGTATGACAGGTATCGATTTGTTCAAGGCCCTCGGCGGTGTAAAGGAAGAATATATCGCGGAAGCGGACGGCAGCCGCAAGCTGCCGCACGTAAGAAAAGTCACCCTGCAATGGTGTGCCGCGCTCGCCGCGTGCGTGTGTCTGCTGCTCGGCTGGGGCTTCATCGCGCAGCACCTCAGCGGCATAGCCGATTACACCGGCGACGAAACGAAAGTCACAGGCGCCGCCGAGATCGCGCAGGCAGACGGCGCAGATCAGGGTACCGCGCCCGCCATCGGCGGCAAGGTTGTGCTCCCTGTGCGCATCACGGCAGAAACACAGCCCGTAAGCGACGTGAAGGTCTTCACGGACGAGGAAAAAATCGGGCAGATCATGCCGCTGCTTCTCCTAAAGAACACGGCGGAAACGAGCGACGACCCGAACGCATACGACGGCTCGGCCAACATTTTCACGCTGGAATACGCAAACGGCGAAACGAGCACGATCACGGTTTACGGCAATCTGTTCTATAAAAAGGACGACGGCCCGTGGTGCGATATTCCGTACGAACAGGCCGAAAAGCTCGAAGAACTCGTCCGCAGCCTTGGGTCCGATGAATAAAACCGTAAAATTTGACAAAACAGGCAAATAAGACTGGATTTTCCCGCGGTTCCCCGCTATAATAGAAATAATGTCTTTCTCCGCATAATCTTGCGGAAGAAGAAAACGAAAACGCTCTGAAAGCGTAAAAAAGGGGAATTTGCAAATGGAAATTGCAATTACAGTCTTGCTGCTCATCGTGGGTCTCGTGCTCATCATCAAGGGCGGCGATTTCTTTGTGGATGCCGCATCGTGGATGGCGGAAGCCTCCGGCATTCCGAAGCTTATTGTCGGCGCAACGGTCGTCAGCTTCGCGACCACTTTGCCGGAGCTGCTCGTCTCCATCTTCGCGGCGCTCGACGCACGTGCCGCAGAGGCACTTTCGCCCGGCAGCGGCATCGGCATGGTGGATATGTCCATCGGCAACGCCATCGGCAGCGTCACGGCGAACCTCGGTCTCATCATGGGCATCGCGCTTGTCGCCATTCCTATGGCGATCCGCCGCAAAGATTACATGCTCAAAATGATCCTCATGCTCGTGGCTGCCGCTGTCACCGTATGTTTCTCACTGTTTGATAACGGCGTCGGCATGGTTGCCAGCATTTTGCTCATCATCATTTTCGTCATTGCCATGTACGACAACATTCACGAGGCCGTCGTCGCCGTCAAGGGCGGTGCAAAGGGTCAGCAGCTCGATGAGCCCGTCACGAAAAAAGCCGTCATCACCAATGTTGTCAAGTTCCTCATCGGCGCGGTCGGCACGGTCGCCGGCGCACAGCTCCTTGTCGATAACGGCTCCGCGCTCGCTTCCATGTGCGGCGTTTCGGATCGCGTCATCTCCGTCACCATCATCGCCATCGGCACGTCTCTGCCGGAGCTTGTCACCACGCTCACCGCCATCGCGAAAAAGCAGGGCTCGCTCTCCGCAGGCAACATCATCGGCGCAAATATCATCGATCTGACCTTGATTCTGCCCGTATGCGCGCTCATCTACGGCAGCAAACTCCCCGCGTCGCCTACCGTCGCCATGGTCGATATCCCGGCATGTCTCATCATCGGCATTCTGTCTGTCGTGCCCACGCTCATCACGAAGAAATTCTCGCGCTGGCAGGGCGTTTTAATGCTCGCCGCCTACGCCGTCTATATCGTGCTCAGCGTCATTGTTATGGCATAACTTGTAACTTTTGTAACGAAAGCTCCGTTTTCAAGAAAAACGGGGCTTTTTTATGCACTTTTCAAATCATTTCCTCTTGACTTTTCAGCGCTCTGTATGCTAAAATGTAACAGAAGTGTAACAAATGTTATTGCTTTGTAATTTTTGAATGTCAGGTGAGAAGCGCATGCAGGCGGCAGAAATGCAGATAAAAACCGAAAACAGTGTTGAGGCAGCAAGCGCCATTCTTCGCACACTGCGTCATGCCGTGCCGGTGCTCTTGGCCTTGCTTATCGCTTTGCTCGCCGCTGCACCCGTTTTGGCGGATGAGACCGATGAAGCGGTAACGGATACCGAAACCGTCTCCGCCGAACCGACGGAAGACCTCCGGGACGATTACACCGCCGTCGCCGCGCAGCTGGAAGCCGTCGCGCGCGCAGAGGGCAGAGATATGGCAGATAAAATGCTCAGCACTGCCCTGCACAGCCTCACGGGGACTTCGGTCGATACCGATGACGCCGAAAGCGCCGTTTCCGCCGCGGCTGCGCCCGAGGCCGCAGAGCCGAAGGCTGTCGTCGTCAACGCCTCCGTGCAGGCGGGCGCCAAGTGGTCTGCAAAGGGCATTCTGCCGTTTTTGGCCGTTGTGCTGTTGGCGTTTTTAGGTCTTTCTCTTGCCGTGCGCCCCATGCGCCGCCGTCGTGTGCATTCGGCCCGTGCTTATCGCCCCATGCGTGACCGTACTCTGAATGACACTGCGTTTCAAAGCCGCGCACATTCCACTTTATAAATCCGATCATAAGGAAAAACATACTTTTCCTCTCTTTTCGGCGCCGCTCGGTTCTCGGGCGGCGCTCTTTTTTTCGCAAACCCGCATAAATCCCGTTTTGACATTCCTGAAAATCCCATTTTTAAAAATGCACACAAATCCATCGTCAAACTTTATTCATATTTTACGCAAAAGCGGTTGACAAATCCTGACTTTTTCCGTAAACTGAACTTATTGCGTTTGCATCTAAAACCAAATAAAATCGGCTGTTCCGGAAAGGTCGCTAAAACGGGCAACACACAAAGCGTTGTGTTGCTTTTATCCTGTTCGGAAAAGTGTTCCTGCCGCGGCCGGATCGCGGGCGAAAGCCTGCGGCCGTGAAAAATCCTTTGCGGAAGCAGTACGCATCATGCAGCCGGGGTGTGTGATTCACTAAGACCGCGCAACTTTCGGGGGACAAGGGTCCCACCAAACCGCAAAGGGGATGCTTTCCATGTTAAAACCAATCATCACGCTCAAAGACATTGCAGTATCGTTTGACGGCGAGCAGGTCTTAAAGAACTTCAACCTCACCATCGGTGACGGCGAGTTCGTAACACTGCTCGGACCCTCCGGCTGCGGCAAAACCACGGTTTTGCGCACCATCGGCGGCTTCGTCACACCGGATAGCGGCGATGTCTTTTTTGGTGACGAGAAGATCAATAACGTGCCGCCGCATAAGCGCGCCGTCAATACGATTTTCCAAAAGTACGCGCTTTTCCCGCACCTGAACGTCTATGAAAACATCGCGTTCGGCATGCGTCTCAAAGGCAAGAAAGAAGACGAAATTCAAAAGACCGTCACCGAAATGCTGCATATGGTCAACTTAAACGGCATGGCGCACCGCGGTGTCGGCCAGCTTTCCGGCGGTCAGCAGCAGCGTGTCGCCATTGCGCGCGCCCTCGCAAACGAGCCGAAGGTGCTCCTCCTCGATGAGCCGCTTTCCGCGCTCGATTTAAAGCTGCGCAAGGATATGCAGAACGAACTCAAAAAAATCCAGCAGGCCATCGGCATCACGTTCATTTTCGTCACGCACGACCAGGAGGAAGCGCTCTCCATGAGTGACACGGTCGTCGTCATGGATAAGGGCGAAATTCAGCAGATCGGCTCGCCGATTGACATCTACAACGAACCGAAAAACGCCTTCGTTGCGGACTTCATCGGCGAAAGCAATATTCTCGACGGCACCATGATCGAAGACTACCTCGTCGAGGTCGCCAGGCAGCGCTTCAAGTCGCTCGACAGCGGCTTCGGCAAAATGGCCCCGGTCGACGTCGTCATCCGCCCGGAGGATATCGACATCGTGCCCACCGGCTCCGCCGCCGCACACATCAACGGCGTCGTCACCAGCGTCACGTTTAAAGGCGTACACTATGAGATTATCGTCGATGTTGACGGCTTCAAGTGGATGATCCAGACGACCGACAGCGCCAACGTCGGCGATAAGATCGGCCTTGCGCTCACCCCGGACGACATTCACGTCATGGCGAAGTCCGTTTACTCCGGCACTATGGGCGATTACAGCACGTTCAGTGACGAAATGGAGGAAGCGCTCCAGGAGGAGGGCAGCGAACATGAGGACTAAACTCATCTCTGCCCCGTACACGATCTGGATGACGTTGTTCATCATCGTGCCCATGGGTCTTGTGGCATTCTTTGCCTTTACCGATAAAAGCGGCGCTTTTACGTTAGATAACATCGCGCGCGTCGGCCAGTATTCCAACGTCTTCCTGCGTTCCATCTGGCTCGGTGCACTCGCAACGTTTATTTCGCTTCTGCTCGGCTACCCGCTCGCGTATATCATCGCCAAAGCGGCGCCGAACCGCCAGAGCTTCCTTATTTTGCTCATCATGCTGCCCATGTGGATGAACTTCCTGCTGCGCACCTACGCATGGATGTCCCTCCTTGAGGATAACGGCCTCATCAACAATATGCTCGCCGCCGTCGGTCTGCCGCGCATCCACATGATCAACACCGCGGGCGCAGTCGTCCTCGGCATGGTGTATAACTACATCCCGTACATGATCCTGCCCATTTACTCTGTGCTCACCAAAATCGACAACAGTGTCATCGAAGCTGCGCAGGATCTCGGCGCAAACAACCGCAATGTCTTCCTTAAAGTTGTCCTGCCCATGAGCATGCCCGGTGTCATTTCCGGCGTTACCATGGTGTTCGTGCCCGCTGTTTCCACATTTATTATCTCTAAAATGCTCGGAGGCGGCGGAAACCTGCTCATCGGCGACCTCATCGATATGCAGTTCCTCGGCTCGGCGTATAACCCGAACCTCGGCTCTGCCATTTCACTTGTCCTCATGGTCATCATTCTCATCTGCATGGGCATCATGAACCAGTTCGACGACGGTGAAAATGTGGGAGGAGGTATGATTCTGTGAAAACGGCTTCCAAAGTCTACACGGCGCTCATCTTCATCTTTCTTTACGCGCCCATCATCGTGCTCATCATCTTCTCGTTCAACGATACGGATACCGCAAGCCGCACCCAGTTTTCCGGCTTTACACTGCGCTGGTATCAGCGCCTGTTTGAGGACCGCTATATTCTGGAGGCGCTGCTCAATACATTGATCATTGCCGTCGTTTCCGCGTTCGCTTCCACTGTACTCGGCACCATGGCGGCGGTCGGCATCAACCGCATGAAGCGTATGCCGAAAAAGGTCATGATGAACATCACCAATTTTCCCATGGTCAACCCGGAAATCGTCACCGGTGTTTCCATGATGCTTCTGTTCGTCGCGGCAGTCAGCCTGTTCGGCGGCAAAAGCCTCGGCATGGCGTCGCTCATCATCGCGCACATCACGTTCTGCCTGCCGTATGTCATCCTGTCCGTTCTGCCGAAGCTGCGCCAGATGAACCCGAACCTCTTCGAGGCCGCGCAGGATCTCGGCTGCCCGCCGGTACGCGCGTTCTTTAAAGTCGTGCTGCCGGAGATCATGCCCGGCATCGTCACCGGCATGATCATGGCGTTCACGCTCTCCATCGATGATTTCGTCATCAGCTACTTCACAAGCGGCACCACGCAGACGCTGCCCATCTACATTTATTCCATGACGAGAAAGCGCATCTCCCCGGAGATCAACGCGCTTTCCACTGTGCTCTTTGTGTGCATCATGCTCTTGCTCATCATCATCAATGTCCGCCAGGGACGTGAAGAGCGCCGTGCCAAAAAGGCAGAAAGGGAGCGTGCCTGATGAAAAAGAAATTTTTTGCTGTCTTTTTTGCGCTTCTGGTGCTCTGCACCGCAGTCGTGCCCGTCTTTGCCGATGAAGCCGACGACTGGGATTTTTCCGAAGAATACCCCACCGCAGAGCCCACCGGTGTGACCATCAATGTCTACAACTGGGGCGAGTATATTTCAAATGGCACCGAGGGCTCGCTGGATGTCAATGCCGAGTTCACCCGTCGCACCGGCATCGAGGTCAACTATACCACGTTCGACAGCAATGAGTCGCTGTACTCCAAACTCGCAGGCGGCGGCGCAAGCTACGATGTCATTGTTCCGTCCGATTACATGATCTCAAAGCTCATGAACGAGAACATGCTCGCAGAGCTGGATTTCAGCAATATCCCGAATTTCGAGTACATCGACGAGCAGTTCCGAAACCCTGATTACGACCCCGAAAACAAATTCTCCGTGCCGTACACATGGGGCACCGTCGGCCTGTTCTATAATACCGATTATGTCACCGAGCCCGTCACCAGCTGGTCTATTTTGTGGGACGAGCAGTACAGCGGCAAGATTTTGATGTTCGATAACCCGCGCGACGCGTTCGCCATCGCACAGGAGCGCCTCGGCTTCTCCCTCAATTCCACCGACGAAAGCGAGTGGGAGCAGGCGGCTATGCTTTTAAAGGAGCAGAAGCCCCTCGTACAGGCGTACGTCATGGATCAGATTTTTGACAAAATGGAAAGCGGAGAAGCGTGGCTTGCACCGTACTATTCCGGCGATGCCGGCACGCTTGTCGAAAATAACGACAACATCAAGTTCATCGTCCCGGAAGAGGGCACGAACTACTTTGTCGATGCCATGTGCATCCCGGCAACGGCCGAACACAAAAAAGAAGCCGAACTGTACATCAACTTCATGTGTGATCCCGAAATTTCCGGTGCGAACATGGATTTCGTCGGCTACGCCACCCCGGAGACCGCCGCGAAAGACTATCTTGCTCCCGACGCCGTCGCAAATCCCATCTACTACCCGGATCAGGATGTGCTCGACCGCACCGAGGTTTTCGTTAATCTCCCGAGCGAGACGAGCAATCTGCTCGATACGCTCTGGGCAGAGGTCAAAATGGGCGGCCCCGGCCAATCCGCGGTTCTCATCGCCATCATCTTAGTCTTCCTCGCAGTCTACATCGCCATCATCATCTGGAAAAAACAAAAGCGCAAGCGCGAGATGATGTAACAACTGCGTAAACAGAAGTATATTGAAAGCTCTTCGAAAATCACGTTCGGGGAGCTTTTTCTCTGTCTGGGCGTTTTATCAAAAGGCTTCGCCTTTTTAGGAAATCCATGCAACTGGGTTTCCTAGTTTTGGTGTAGGCAAAAGGTATTTTGTCGGCTGTGGACGACGACTTAGGGCGCTGCCCTAAGAACCTGCAAGCTTTTTCAAAAGCTTGCGCAAAACTTTTTGCGTTCTTAGCGTCTTGCAATTTCCTCTGCACCTCGGTATAATGTGGTTAGATTCAAAACAGAAAGCAAGGATGAAAAAACCATGAAAATTCAGAATGTTTCGGATACCACTTTTAAAAAGTACGGCAAAGTCATCACGGGGCTCGATTGCTCCGACATTATCGCCGCCATGGCGGAAACGCCCTGCCCGGAAAACGTCGTCTATGTGCCCGGTGCAGAGTCTCTCGAAAGCTGCGCGTCTGCCAAAGACATCGCCTACACGCTCTACGGCGGCATGCCCGTGCAGATCGGCTACTGCAACGGCAACAACCATAAGTTGAACGGTCTCGAATATCACCGCGATAGTGAAGTAAACATCGCCGTCACCGACCTCATCCTGCTCATCGGCTCCGAGCAGGACATCGAAAACGGCAAGTACGATACGTCTAAGGTCGAAGCGTTCCTCGTGCCCGCCGGCACCGTTATCGAGGTTTACGCCACCACGCTGCACTACGCGCCGTGCAATGCAAACGACGGCGGCTTCAAGTGCGTCGTCGCGCTGCCGAAGGGCACGAACACCGACATCGAAAAGCGCGCGCCGAAGACCGAGGAAGACAAAATGCTTTTCGCCCGCAACAAGTGGCTGCTCATGCACCCGGAAGCGGCAGAAGAGGGTCAGTACGTCGGCCTTGTCGGCGAAAACATCTGCGTTTGATTTGCGTAGAACGCCGTAAAACCAAACAACCGGGGCATACCGCACGGCACGGTGCAGTATGCCCCTTTTCGCTCAAAATCTATCCATAATAAGGGGGAGACCCATGACATTTTATGATCTGCTCTGGTATTTTACCATTTATTCGTTTTTAGGCTGGTGCTCGGAGGTCATTTTTGCCACCGTCACCACCGGCAAATTCGTCAACCGCGGCTTTTTAAACGGCCCTGTGTGCCCCATCTACGGCTTTGGCATGTCGCTCGTGTTGCTCGTTTTGCTGCCGTTTTCGGATAACATCCCCTTGCTGTTTATCGGCGGCGCACTGCTCACCAGCGCCATCGAGCTCGTCGGCGGTTGGGCGCTCAAAAAATTCTTCCACACCACGTGGTGGGACTATTCCAACCAGCCCTTCAACCTCGGCGGCTATATTTGCTTAAAATTCAGCATCCTCTGGGGTCTGTGTGTCGTCGTCGTCATTCGCATTGTTCATACGGCTATCGCGTCGCTCGTGCACTGGATTCCCTTCACGCTCGGCGCAATTCTGGTCGGTATTTTCATCGCGCTGTTTATCACGGATACCATCGTCACCGTGCTTACCATCCGCAAGCTCAACGAAAAGCTCACCGTCATCAACGATATGTCCGCGCGTCTGCGCAAAGAGAGCGACGCCATCTCGAACGGCCTCGGTCGCCTGACGCTCCTTGCAGACGAGAAGATCACCGAGCAGAAGCAGGAGTTCAACGAAAAAGCCCGCCCTGTCCTCGAAGAGAAGCTTCAGGCACAGCGCGCTCAGCTTTCGGAAAAGTACGAAGAATACCGTGCGTCGCTGGAAGACCGCCGTGTGAAAGCACAGAAGTCTGCCGAAGACCTCCGTGCCCAGTGGAACAGCGTTACCTCCAAGCTCCAGCGTCACACCCAGCGCCGTTTGCTGCGCGCTTTCCCGACCATGAAAAATGACCGCGCAGACGAAGCACTGCGCCGCTTGCGTGCGTGGATGGATGAAAAGAAGGAAAACTGATGCGTCGCTATGTGGAAAACGTTCCGCCCTCGCTCACGCAAAAGGAGCTGCATGACCGTGCCTACGCACTTTTGTATCGCGTCTTAAAGGACGAGTGGGGCATCGCATCGCCTGTTGTGGAAAAAACTCCGCTCGGCAAACCGTATTTAAAAGGGGAGAACATGCCCCATATCAGCCTGAGCCACACGAAGGGCATCGTCTGCTGCGCCGTGTCGTGGAAAAATGTCGGCATCGATGCCGAATATCCCCGCCGCGTGCGGGGGAGTGCCGCAGAGCGCGTCTGTACGCCCGCAGAGCTTCGGGACATACAAAGCAGCCCCAATCCCGCCGCGCGCTTTTTGACGTACTGGACGCTCAAAGAGAGCATCTCCAAGTGCCGCGGCACCGGCCTTTCGGAATCGTTCCAAAACTACGAGATCACCTTTCAAAACGGCATGCCGCATCTTAACGGCTACACGCTCTTTTTCGAGCAGTACGGCGTGCATTTTCTCGCCGCCGCAGAGGAAGCATAAAGCATAGCCGCCCCGCATACCTATGACCGAAAAGAAAGTCTTACCCGGTTTTCTGCGGTGAAAGGTGGCAGCAATATGATTGTATCGCTCGGCGCGAACAAAAAACGAATTTTGGCGGTGCTTGTGCTCATCGCCATAGCCGTCAGCGCGTTTTTCCTCATCCCGCGCGGTGAAAAGCGGCAGACATTCCCCGGTATGACGGGGGATGAGCGCCTCGCGTTTTTAACGTCCTTCGGCTGGGAGGCGGAAGCGGAGCCGCAGGATGTGCGCGAGGTTGTCATTCCCGCAAAATTTAACGATGTCTATGCGGCGTATAATACGATGCAGCAGGCGCAGGGTTTCGACCTTTTGCCCTATGCCGGCGAAAAGTGCACGCAGTACCGCTACCGCATCACAAACTACCCGAATACGCCCGATGGCGTCTTCGCAACGCTCCTCGTCTTTGAGGGCAATATCATCGGCGGCGATGTCGCGTCCGGCGCAGAGGATGGCTTCATGCACGGCTTTGCGGCAGACAGCGCCCGCTATGAGATGCCGAAGTCGGTTATCAAAGAGAGCGCGTCGCCCGCGCCGGACACCGGCGAATCCACACAAAATCCAACGGAAAGTGAAACAACATGAGACTCGATAAATTCCTTTCAAACGAAAATATCGGCAGCCGCAAGGCGGTCGGCACGCTGGTGCGCAGCGGTGCCGTCGCCGTCAACGGACAAGCCGTGCGCAAAAGCGATATCCAGATCGACCCCGAAAAGGACGAGATCACCGTCAACGGAAAGCCCGTGCGGTACAGCGCGTTTGTGTACATCATGCTCTATAAGCCCTCGGGCGTGCTCACCGCCACGCGTGACAGCCGCGCAGAGACCGTCTTAGACCTCCTGCCGCCGGAGCTTAAGCGCCGCGATCTGTTCCCTGCAGGCCGTCTCGATAAGGACACCACCGGCCTTCTCGTTTTAACGAACGACGGCGAGTACGCCCACCGCATGTTGGCGCCGAAAAGCCACGTCTGGAAGCGTTACCGCGCCACGCTCGACCTGCCCGCCGAAGAAAGCGACATCGCGCGCTTTGCCGCCGGCATCAAAAGCGGCGAAAACGAGTTTGCCCCTGCCGTGCTCGAAATCAGTAAGGACGATCCTCACATCGCGTGGACGGAAATTCGGGAGGGGAAGTTCCATCAGGTCAAGCGTATGTTTTCAGCGTGCGGCAAGACCGTCACGGCCCTTCACCGCGAATCCATCGGCGCTTTAACGCTCGATCCCACACTTACGCCCGGCGAAGCGAAAATTCTCGATCCGAGCGCCGCAGCGTTGGTTTTTGAAAAACCTGCACAAATAATCTGAACAAAAAGCATCAAGAATTTTTGCCGTTTATTTATTTTAACTAAACTCAAAGGAAAAAGTTTGGGCAAATAAGGACTGTTCAGGGACCCGATTTTCTGCTATACTTAGTGCATTGAAAAGAGACGTTGTTCGTCACATATGGCTGCCAGGCTCTGACGTATAACAACCTATCATCAGGAGGAAAAATCTTATGGCAAGTGTAACACTTAAAAATGTCTATAAAATCTATTCCGGCGGCGTTACCGCTGTTACAGATTTCTGCTTGGACATCGAAGACAAGGAGTTCATCATTCTCGTTGGTCCTTCTGGCTGCGGTAAGTCCACCACGCTTAGAATGATCGCAGGTCTCGAAGAGATCAGCAAGGGTGAGCTTTACATCGGCGACCAGCTCGCAAACGATGTTGCTCCTAAGGACAGAGATATCGCAATGGTGTTCCAGAACTACGCTCTGTACCCGCACATGACCGTTTATGACAACATGGCATTCGGTCTGAAGCTCAGAAAGACCCCGAAGGATGAGATCAAGCGCCGCGTTGAAGAGGCTGCTCGTATCCTCGACATCTCCCACCTGCTCGACAGAAAGCCGAAGGCTCTTTCCGGTGGTCAGAGACAGCGTGTTGCTCTCGGCCGTGCTATTGTCCGTGACCCGAAGGTCTTCTTGCTCGATGAGCCGCTCTCCAACTTGGATGCTAAGCTCCGTGCACAGATGAGAACCGAAATCGCTAAGCTTCATAAGCGACTCGGCACCACCTTTATTTACGTTACACATGACCAGACCGAGGCTATGACCATGGGTGATAGAATCGTTGTTATGAAGGACGGCTTCATCCAGCAGGTCGATACCCCGCAGAACCTGTATGATCTGCCGGTCAACGAATTCGTTGCAGGCTTCATGGGCTCCCCGCAGATGAACTTTATCGATGCTACCCTCGTTAAGGAAGGCGCAGATTACTACGTCACCTTCGGCGCAGCTAAGATTAAGGTTCCGGCAAACAAGGCTAACGCTGAAATCGCTAACTATGTTGGCAAAGAGATCGTCTTCGGCATCCGCCCGGAAGACGTACACGATGAGCCGGAGTTCATCGAGAAGCACCCGGAGGCCAGAGCTACGGCTGACGTTGAAGTTACCGAGCTGATGGGCGCAGAGACCTATCTGTACCTCAACTGCGAAGGCAATGCTCTTACCGCTCGTGTTGAGCCGACTTCCACCGCTAAGACCGGTGACAAGATCACGATCGCTCTCGACATGAACAAGATGCACCTCTTCGACAAAGAAACCGAGAAGACCATCCTCAACTAATCGGTTTTATAAACAGCATACAGACGGCGTTCCCAATCGGGAGCGCCGTTTTTGCGTATCACACGTACCGGTATTCTTCCCCACAAGCTTTCGGCACAGGTCGCGCAGCTTTACACTGAATCTGTCCGCGTTACGTCTGACATTTCACTATCTTTAAAAAGCATTTGCATCGTGCGAAAACTGTGGTATACTGAAATCAGAACATTCAGAACATAAGGGAGTGCTTTTACATGTTTGTAACAGAAGATATTCGCTATATCGGCGTAAACGACCATGACGTAGACCTTTTTGAGGGACAGTACACCGTAGAAAACGGCATGTCCTATAATTCCTATGTCATCCTCGATGAAAAAGTTGCCGTCATGGATACGGTAGACGCCCACTTCGGCGTGGAATGGCTGCAAAACCTCGAAACGGAGCTTAACGGCCGTTGCCCGGATTACCTCGTTGTGCAGCACATGGAGCCGGACCATTCCGCCAATATCGCCGTCTTTATGGAGACATACCCGGAGGCGCAGATCGTCTCTTCTGCCAAGGCGTTCGTCATGATGCAGCAGTTCTTCGGCACGGATTTCCCGGAGCGCAAGGTTGTCGTCGGCGAGGGCAGTACGCTCAAGCTCGGTCGTCATACTTTGACGTTTGTCACCGCGCCCATGGTGCACTGGCCGGAGGTTATCGTTACATACGACAGTACAGATAAAGTCCTCTTTTCTGCAGACGGCTTCGGCAAGTTCGGTGCGCTTGACGTGGAGGAAGATTGGGCAGACGAAGCCCGCCGTTACTACATCGGCATCGTCGGCAAGTACGGCGCACAGGTGCAGGCGCTCCTTAAAAAAGCCGCCGCGCTCGACATCGCCATCATCTGCCCGCTGCACGGCCCGGTTTTAAACGAAAACCTCGGCTATTATCTTGATAAATACAACACATGGTCGTCCTACGCGGTCGAGGACGAGGGCGTTGTCATCGCCTACACCTCCGTCTACGGCCATACGAAAGAAGCTGTGGAGGAGCTGGCCGAAAAACTGAACCAGCGCGGCTGCCCGAACGTCGTTGTCGCAGATCTCGCCCGCTGCGATATGGCAGAGGCCGTTGCCGATGCGTTCCGTTACAGCAAGCTCGTGCTCGCCACAACGACCTATAATGCGACGATTTTCCCGCATATGCAGAGCTTTATCGACCATCTCACCGCTCGCAATTATCAGGGCCGCACCGTCGGCATGATCGAAAACGGCGCGTGGGCGCCCATGGCGGCAAAGGTCATGAAAAAGATGCTGGAAACGAGCAAGAACCTCACCTACACGGATACTACCGTCACCGTAAAGTGCGCCTTGAACGATGCTTCCCGCGCCCAGATTGACGCCCTCGCAGATGAGTTGTGCAAGTAAACTGAAATTGAAGCTTTAAGCAACATCCCGGTCGTAAAATTTCGGCCGGGATTTTTGTGCAAAAAGATGTCCTGTGATGGCCTCTCATGTCCTTGCTTTTTGCGAAAAAATGTGTTATACTGGCTAAAAGAAACAATAGTTCGATTAAAACGGAGTGCGTGAGCGTGCACAAAACCGCGTTTTGCGTGCAGTGAACGAACAGGCCTCCGTTTTTTAAGGGGGATACTATGCCCAAAAATCCGATTGTATTCACGTTCGATGGCCGTCGCTGCACCTGCCTTTTGCCGGAGGGAAAGCCCAAGCGCCTCTATGTACTGTGCGGGTGGGAGATGGAAAAGCTGATGATGCTACTCGCCGAAGATGCGCCGGAGGTATTATTTTTTTCTACGGAAATCGACGGCGGCCGGGATTTCACTCCATGGGAAGCGGAGCCCATTTGGCCCGGTGAGCCGTTTTCGGGCGGCGGGGAAGACTACTTAAAATTCCTGACAGACACGGCGCTGCCGTATTTAGAGGAGCGTATCGGCGCGCCGACGGAACCCGAAAACTGTGCACTGCTTGGGTACTCGCTCGGCGGATTATTTGCGCTTTGGGCGCTGACGAAAACGGAAAAATTCGGTGCAGGTGCAAGCCTTTCCGGATCTTTGTGGTACCCGCAGTTTTTGAAACATTTGGAGAACTGTCCGCCTAAAAAGGACACCGCAATATACTTATCCCTCGGCGACCGCGAACCGCTCGGCGGCCCGCCCGTCATGCGGACGGTGGGCGACTGCACGGAAATGGCGAAGGAGATTTTAAGCAATCACGGCTGCAAGGTATTCTTCGAGTGGAATCAAGGCGGGCACGGCAAGGGCGGCGGCCAGCACTGCCGAGAGAGTAAAGCAAAGCAGTTTTTTCATAGCTATATAACCTCCAGTGTTAGTTGCCGACCGAAACGGTAAAGGTTACCGTGTCTTTGTATTCGCCGGAATATGTAACATTCTTCTTCTGAAATTCAAAGGTAAGCACTGTACTTTTTGTGCCATAATTGGCTTCCAGAACAGTAGCACCATTCGAAATAGGAGTTGTGCTATTGTCTTTCTTAACGGTGTACGTACCCCTTGCGCCTTCATTGGTTATCACATAGAAATTATTTTTACTATTTAGTGTAACCCGTACTTTTTGTCCATTGGGTATAGTCACATCTGTGGCTGTTACCGTTGCCGTGCTTGGAGCAGCGGTATTCAGCGTTATATTTGCCGGGATGGTTACGGTATAGCTGGGGTTTACCGTGTAAGTAACGTCTATTGCCTTGCTAGGCGGGGTCGTGCTGGGTCCAATCTGGGTAGCAGTATCATCCGCAAACGCGGTGGTTGCGGCGGTGACGGCGAGCGCTGCGGTGAGCAGCAGGGTTACAAACTTTTTCATAATGGGGTTCCTCCTTAGCATTATTAAGATTTGTTATCAACACTGACGGTAAAGGTTACCGTGCCGCTGTATGTGCCGGAATAGGTCGTGCTTTCGGGTTTGTTAAACTGCAATTCAACGGTTTTTTCAGATTCACCGCTCACGGCAGCCAATACTGGAACGAGGGGGGTTACTTCTTTTGTGGCGGTCTTGTTGGTAACATCGGTGACGGTGTACTCGCATGTGTCAAGGGCAGGGTTACCGTCCAGCGCGACCTTGAACTCGCTGCCTTCTGCCACTTTG
>OFMP01001020.1_pt1 | contig 15978 bp, 9 predicted proteins | sample 1541841 | NCBI WGS metagenome assembly OFMP01 (sample SAMN04209226, study PRJEB22552) | human gut metagenome | biome: gut; material: feces | host: Homo sapiens | place: USA: Oklahoma
GTCCTGAATGGGGCCGGCGGGGTTCTCGTATCTGGATCAAAGTCCAATGGGCTCAGGGATAGACAAACACGGACAGGGCGATGAAAAAGGTCTGTAACGCCACCATGATCAGAAACAGGGGCGCCATGAACCGGTACCATCTGTCCAGGGGGACCCCCATCAAGCCGCAGTTCAGTGTACAGGCGGTGGGCCAGAACATATCGGAGAAGCCGTCGCCGAAGCAATAGGCCAGCACAGCGGTCTGTCGGCTCACACCCACAATATCCGCCACCGGGGTCATGATGGGCATGGTGATGGTGGCCTGACTGGAGGATCCGGTGATGAAGAAGTTGATCACATTTTGGAGAAACAGCATCCCCACCGCAGAGATCATCTTGTTGGAGGAATTGAGCAGCTGGGACAGGCCATAGACCACCGTATCCGAGATCATCGCGTCCTTCATGGTCAGCAGGATCCCCCGGGTGAACCCGATCACCAGAATGGAGGACACCACAGATTTTGTGGACTCAATGAAGGTATTGCAGATCTCAGTGGCGGAGTAGCCCCCCACCAGGCCGGAGACCACCGCCATCATCAGGAACATAGCCGCGATCTCATTGATATACCACCCAAGCTGAATGGTGCCAAACAGCAGCATCCCGATGGTGGCCAGGAACAGCAGCAGACACAGCTTCTGCCGCAGGGTAAAGGCACCGTCTGACTCGCTCACATCGGGCGGAGTAAACTCCATCGGAACACCGTACATCACGGACTGCTCCGGATGGGCCTTGACCTTTTTGGCATAGCGCATCACATACCAGATCGCGGTCCCCTGGAACACCAGAAAGACCACCAGGCGGTAGAGGACACCGGAGTTGATGGGGACCTCCGCAATGCTCTGGGCGATGCCCACAGAGAACGGGTTGGTGGTGGCGGCGGCAAAGCCGGTGGCCACACCGACATAGACCACCGCCCCGCCAACAAGTGGGTCATATCCCAGGGCCAGCCCCATCCCAACAAACACGGACACCAATCCATAGGTCTCCTCAAAGATCCCCAGGGTAGATCCAAGCACTCCGAAAAGCAGCATGAACACCGGGATCAGCAGATGGGTCCTTCCCCTCATTTTTCGGATCAATACATGGATCGCGCCGCTCAGTGTCCCATTTTTTGTGAGGATATAGACATAGCCATAGGCAAATACGATCAGGAACAGGATGTCTGCCGCGTCCACATACCCCCGCTGGAGGGACAAAAAGATGTCGAACAGCCCCGGCTTCTTCCCCTCGGTAAAGTGGAAGGAATCGGGAATGACCACAGTTTTCCCGCTGACCGGATCCAGCTCACGGACGTACTCCCCAGCCGGGATCAGATAGCACAGAGCGACCACTACAAGCAGGATGATCGTGAGGATCACATAGGTATGCGGCATTTTGATCTTGGAGAGCTTTTCTTTCCATCGGCGCATGACCTGTTGTTCCCTCCCTAAAACGGAATATTAGAGTGAATCAGCACATGGCCTTTCCGGACAGGAATACCTGCTCCACATGGGCCTGATAGGCGAAGGGGTGCTGATCCCACACCACGATGTCGGCGTCCTTACCCGCCGTCAGGCTGCCCTTCCGGTCGTCGATGCCCAGCACCTCGGCCGGATTGATGGTGACCGCCTTCAGCCCCTCCAGCTCATCCATGCCGTCCCGCACAGACAGTGCGGCGTAGACCGGCAGATAGTACAGGGGGGTGACATCATGGTCAGCAGTGATACACACCTTCAGGCCGGCACGGCTCAGCACGCCGGCGGTCTCATAGGTCTTGTTCCAGGTCTCGTGCTTGGAGCGGGGGGTCATACCGGGGCCCACGATCACCGGATAGGGGAACTTGGCCAGGTAATCAGCGATGGCGATCCCATCGGTGCAGTGGACCAGCACCAGGTCCACATCGTACTCCTGGGCGATGCGGATGGCAGTGCAGATGTCATCGGAGCGGTGGGCGTGCATGTGGATAGGCATCTCCTTGTTCAGGACCTTCAGCATATTCTCCATGCCGATGTCCCGCTTGAACCAGCTGCCGCTCTTTTCCGCCTCCTCCTTGTCGTGGCGGTACTCGATGGCGTCCTCCAGGCACTTGCGCAGGTGATAGGCCACGCCCATGCGGGACTCAAAGCCGTGCTTGGCGGTCTTGGGGTTCTCGCCCACGCTGCACTTCATGGCAGTGTAGCGCCGCAGTAGCATCTCGTCGGCTACCGTGCCGTTCAGGGTGATGGTGGAGGCGACGCCGCCCACCACGCCGTCGCTGCCAGGGCAGACGCAGGCAGCGGTGACGCCGGCCCGGACGGAGTCAATCACCGCCCGGTCAAAGGGGTAGATGCCGTCCAGCACCTCCAGCTCCGGGGTCAGGGCGCCGGAGTAGTCACAGCAGTCATCCCCGATGCTGCCCATGCCCTCCTCGCTGATGCAGATGTGGCTGTGGGCGTCGATCATGCCAGGGGTGACATATTTCCCGGAGGCGTCAAAGACCTCCTCGCCCTCGGCGGCCTGGAGCTCCGGAGCAATCTCCTTGATTTTCCCATTCTCCACGCGGATGTCCCGCAGGACGAAGCCGCCCTCCTCAAACAGCAGCACATTACCATGCTTTACGATCATGTTCAGATCCCCTTTCTTACTTTCGGTGGATAGGGCAATAAGGATACAGAAGTCAGCCTTCCATATCCTTATTGCCGGTATGTTTTATTTTACCCCGGAATGGGGGCAAAAGCTTCTTTTAGTAGCCGATCCAGACGGCAATGGTCATAAATACGAACTCCAGGACCAGCATCATCAGGAACAGCGGGGTGACGAAGCGGTACCACTTGTTCAGAGGCACGCCGCCCATCAGGCCGCAGCACAGCGCGCAGGAGGTAGGCCAGAAGCAGTCGGCGAAGCCGTTGCCGAACTGATAGGCCAGCACCGCGATCTGCTTGCTCAGTCCAACCAGCTCCGCGGTGGGCGCCATGATGGGCATGGTGATGGTGGCCTGACTGGTGGAGCCGTTGATGAAGAACTTGATGATGTTCTGCAGGATCAGCATGCCGTAAGCCGCCACATACTTGCTGGCGTTCTCCAGCAGGTTCACCAGGTTGTACACAATGGTGTCAGTAATGCAGCCCTGCTGCATCAGTACAGTGATACCGCGGGTAAAGCCCACTATCAGCATGGAAGATACCATGGACTTGGTGGACTCAATGAAGGTCTTACAGATCTCTGTGGCGGAATAGCCGCTGATAATACCTGCTACCACCATGGCCATCAGGAACAGGGCGGCGATCTCATCCACATACCAGCCCAGGTTCAGCACGGAATAAGTGAGGAAGGCGATTACGCCGAAGAATTCAAGCAGGCACAGCTTCTGACGGGTGGTCATCTTAATTCCATCCAAGTCATCAAGCCCCTTGCTCTCCACACTGTCGATGGGTACCCCATGCAGCAGGGAGCGGGCGGGGTCTGACTTCACCTTGCTGGCATAGCGCATAAGATAGGTGATGGCCAGAATCTCAAAAGCGATGAAGATGGCCCAGCGCAGACCCATGCCGGAATAAAGCTCTACGCCTGCCACATCCTGGGCCACTGCAATATTAAAGGGGTTGGTAGTACCAGCAGCATAGCCCAGGGATACACCCAGGAAGATGGTGGCGCCGCCCACGATAGCGTCATAACCCAGAGCCATGAAGATTCCCACGAAGACTGGGAACAGGCCGTAGACCTCCTCATAAATGCCCATGGTGGAGCCCAGAATGCCCAGCACCAGCATGGTAATGGGAATGAGCAGCTGAACCCGCTTTCCTACTTTTCGAACCATCGTCCCCAATGCCTTGTCCATCGTTCCGTTCTTGGTCAGCACATAGACGAAACCGTAGGAAAAGATGATCAGGAACATGATGTTGGCCGACTCTACATAGCCCTGCTGCAGAGCCAGGAAAAGGTCAAAGATACCAGGGGCCTCTACATCGATCTCATGGTAGGTGCCATCCACGACAACCATCTTGCCGGAGACCGGATCCTCCACCCGGTCGTACTGGCCTGCGGGGATGATGTGGGTCAGGACCAGCATCAGCACCATGATCGAAACCAGGATCACATAGGTGTGAGGCATTTTGAATTGAAATTTCTTTTTTTCGGTGTTTGCCATAGCCATCTCCTCATTTCTCCAAATTTACAACAAACATACATTCGGAGCCGGTCGACGTCAGCCAAATCTGGCTCTGTCCCCAGCCCCGTGGTCAGATGCTTTAATCATACACCTTCAAGTAACTTGAATGTCAAGGGAAAATGTGATAAAATGGGGAAAAGTTCTTTAGAGGTGCAAAATGGAGGATATTTTTTCCATCGGAGAGGTATCAAAGCTGTTAGATGTGCCTGCGGCCACGATCCGTTTCTGGGAACAGGAAGGGCTGCTCTCCCCCCGGAAGGAGGCAAACCGCTACCGCGCCTACGGGCCCCGGGAGCTGGCGGAGATCGCGGACGTGGTGTTCCTGCGCAGCACTGGGGTTCCGGTGAAACGGATCCTGCAAATGCGCAGCTTCGATTTGGAGCAGTATCAGGATGGCCTGAACCAGCTGGAAGACTATATGCGTTCACATCTGGAAACCTGTCAGCGGATCTGCGGACAGATCCAGAGGCAGATGGCCAACACCCATGAGATCCTGCGCCTCCAACAGGAGCCGTACCGGTCGGAGGAGGTCCCTTTCGAGAAAATCGCCCGCTTTGCCTTCCATGAACGGGAAAAGCTTCTGCGGTACAGCGGAGATCCCACGCTTTATGTTCGGTATTTCGATACCCGGGATATGTCCGGGACGGAAACCCGGTGCATCGTGATGCCTCCGGACGCCTCTGGACCGGACCTGTGCTGGGAGCGGTCCGCGGGCGGCACGTTCCTGACCTTTCTGATCCGGGAGCAGGTGGACCGGGACTACCGCAGCGACGTGTGGATGTCTGTCAAAGAGGTGCAGAAGCAGTACCGCACTGGCATCCTTCTGGCTCAGTATCTGCTCACCGCGGTGGAGCGGGGCGAACGGACGGACTTCCTGAAGGGATATATTCAGGTCTGTTGACATCTTGAGCGCCCCAGTCTCCACAGCTTTGAGCGCCCCTCCGGCGGAGACGGCCGGAGGGGCGCTCTGTCATGCCGGGCACTGCCGCCCGGTGTGGTCAATGGTGTATTCCCCGTCCAGAATGATCTGGGAAATGGGCACAAAGGTGTAGCCCTCCTGAATGAGCGCGGTCAGGATGGATGGCAGGGCCTCCGGCGTGTGCTTGGCGGCGTTGTGGAACAGAACGATGGAGCCGGGCTGGACCTTTCCGGTGACCCGCTGGGCGATCTCCTGGGCGGGGAGCTCTTTCCAGTCCAGGCTGTCCACATCCCACTGGATGGGCTCCATACCGATGGAGCGCACAGCGCGGATGGCGTTGTCATCGTAGTCGCCATAGGGCAGGCGAACCAAGGTAGGACGCACGCCGGTGACCGCCTCGATTTTGTCGTTGCAGGCGTTCAGGTCATCTACCACCGCCTGCGGGGACAGCTGAGGGTAGTGGGCGTGGGTGTTGGAGTGGTTCATCACCTCATGCCCGGCGTCGTGGAGGGCCTTGACCGACTCTGGATATTTGTCCACCCAGTCGCCCACCACAAAGAAGGTGGCCTTGACCTGGAAGCGGTCCAGAATGTCAATGAGCTCCTGGGTGTCCTCATTGCCCCATGCTGCGTCGAAGCTGATGGATACCAGTTTCTGGTCCCGCTGGACGCAGTAAATGGGCAGCTGCCTTGCGGACGCCGAGGCGTCCACAGCGGCGGGATAGTTGACCACATAGAACATCAGTACAGCCGCGATCCCACAGATCGCAAGGGATATGGAGTTCCGGCGGATCAAAAATGCTCTCATAAAGATCGTCCTCCTGCAATTTCATTGTTCCCAGTATATGTCGGCGGGCCGGCCGTCATGTCGAGGCGGATCTCCTCAATACTTTAAACAAAAAAAGTGTACAAGATTGCCCGGACCCTATTGCGTTCCTATTTTTTATCTGTATAATAAAGGGGACGAAACGCCCTGTGGTCCGCCCCGGGGCGTCTGCTATGGCCGCCCAAAGTGATCGCTGCGGCTGAAACTATGCCGAAAAGGAGCACACAATGGAACTGATCATACAGATTATCTCTGCCGTATACAACTTTCTATGGGGGGATCTTTTCACAATTCCTCTGCCCGGCGGGAACTCCATGGGAGTATCTCTGCTGGTGTTGCTGCTTATCCCAACGGGGATCTATTTCACCATCCGCACCCGGGCCATGCCTCTGCGGCTCTTTCCGGAGATGCTCCGTGTGACGGTTGAAAAGCGGTCCCACAGCCATCTGGGCTCCATCTCCGGGGTCCAGGCTCTGGTGGTCTCCACGGCCACCCGGGTGGGAATGGGGAACCTGGTGGGCGTGGTGGCTGCCATCTCCGCCGGCGGAGCCGGAGCGGTATTCTGGATGTGGATCTCCGCACTGCTGGGGTCCTCCACCGCCTTTATCGAGGCCACCTTGTCCCAACTCTATAAGCAGAAAGACCCCCTGTATGGGGGCTACCGGGGCGGTCCGGCCTACTATATCCACCAGTATGCTGAGCAGAAGCTGGGCGGCAAGCCCCGCCGCTACTCCGTGATTGCTGTGCTCTTTGCCATCTCCGGCCTGATCTGCTGGTGTGGTATCAGTCAGGTGATCAGTAATTCGGTTGCATCTTCTTTTGAAAATGCATTTGGGATTCCGCCAATTTTTACGACAGTGATTCTGGTAGCCGTTGCGGCAGTGATCGTACTGCGAAAAAATGCCACAGTAAAGGTGTTGGATATTCTGGTTCCAATCATGGCAGTCTGCTATTTTGTGATTACGATAGTCATTATCTTATTGAATATCCGAAGCCTTCCGGGTGTATTTGAGCGGATTATCCAGGAAGCGTTTGGAATCCGTCAGGCAGCAGCCGGAGGGTTCGGAGCAGTTCTTATGAATGGTGTAAAAAGAGGGTTATTTTCCAACGAAGCGGGTTCGGGATCAGCACCATGCGCAGCTGCGGCTGCAGAATGTGATACGCCTGTAAAAGCAGGATTTATACAGGCATTGGGTGTATTTATAGATACAATTGTGATCTGCAGCTGTACGGCGATGATCATGCTTCTTGTGCCGGAAAAGATGATAGCAGGACTGGAAGGAATGGAGCTTTTGCAGACAGCAATGAATTATCATCTCGGTAAATTTGGCGTGATCTTTATTGCGGTTACGTTGTTCCTTTTCAGCTTTTCAACGTTTCTTGGAACCCTGTTTTATGCAAGAGGAAATGTGGCATATCTTTTAGGGGATAAGTGGTGCTGGCAGACAGCATATAAAATCCTCGCACTTGTGATGCTCTTTATCGGAGGAATTGCGGCTTATCATATTGTATGGGATCTTGGCGATGTGGGAATCGGACTTATGACGATTTTTAATATTGTGACTTTGTATCCTATGGGTGGAGAGGCACTGGAGGAATTGAGGAAGTACGAAAAAAATAAACAGTAGGAGAAACTGGAGAATGTCAAAAGATGAATATTTAATTACAGATGCGCCTCTTAAAGCATTAACTGTTTTTGCAATGCCTATGATTTTAGGCAGCTTTTTTCAACAAGTATATAATATGGCTGATTCTATTATCGTAGGTCAGTTTGTTGGTTCGTCTGCACTGGCGGCAGTCGGTGCCTGCGCTGCACTTACGAATGTCTTCATTTGTATAGCATTGGGTGCCGGTGTAGGTGCAGGAGTGCTCGTGAGCCGTTATTTTGGAGCCAGAGATTATAGTAAAATGAAAACAATCGTGTCAACATCATTGATCAGCTTCCTGATTCTAAGCGTACTTCTGGGTATATTTGGCTTTTGTTTTTCCCATTCGATGATGAGTTTATTACAGACACCTGCTGATATACTGGATGAAGCAGTACTGTACCTTCGTGTTTATTTTGTGGGATTTCCGTTTCTGTTTATGTATAACATCCTTTCAACGATGTTTACCTCGATCGGTGAATCAAAGATTCCATTGGGACTGTTGATATTTTCTTCTATTTTGAATATTTTTATGGATCTCTGGATGGTGGCCGGACTTGGTTTGGGGGTATTTGGTGCAGCTCTTGCAACCCTCATTGCGCAGGGGATTTCGGCAGTGTTTTCACTTTTGATTTTCTTTAGCCGGATGCGTCGATATAAAAGTCATTTTGACTGGTTTGATGGGAAGGAATTGCATTCCATGCTTCGGATCGCTGTGCCATCTGTTCTTCAGCAGTCTACAGTGTCAATTGGCATGATGATCGTACAGGCAGTTGTAAATCCATTCGGTACACAGGCACTTGCCGGTTATTCGGCAACGATGCGGGTAGAGAACGTTTTTTCACTGATTTTTGTATCCATTGGAAATGCAGTTTCACCGTATGTTTCCCAGAATTTTGGCGCAAAGAAAATGGAACGTATCAAAAAAGGATATCATGCGGCACTGGTGTTGGATTTATGTTTTGCAGTTCTTGCTTTTATAGTCATTGAAACGCTGCATACCCAGATTTCCTCGTTATTCCTGGGGAAAGACGGAACCGCCCTGGCATATCAGGTGTCCGGGGATTATATGAGATGGCTTGGTTACTTTTTCATTTTTATGGGTATCAAGATGGCAACAGATGGAGTCCTCCGTGGACTTGGTGTCATGCGCCCGTTTCTCGTTGCCAATATGGTAAACCTTGCAATCCGCCTGACAGTTGCTTTGATTTTTGCACCTCGTTTTGGTATCGAATTTGTCTGGCTTGCCGTACCGGCTGGCTGGTTTGCCAATTTTGTGATTTCCTATGTGGCACTTAGAAAATCGTGGCCAACTGATAAAGCAGCTTCAGTTTGCTAACTGTCTGTTTATTCCGGAAATAGAATTACCCGCACCAACGGTGCGGGTAATAGCATAAGTCAGCAAGAATATAAAATCAGAAATATAATGCCGAAAATCCTTATGGAAGCGGATGACCTGCAGCCAGGTACAGCTCATACCATTCTTCGCGAGTCAGTGTTATCTCACATGCTGCGATAATTTCTTTCAGGCGGCTTTCGCTTGCAGTTCCGGTAATGATTTGCATATTTGCCGGGTGACGTAAAATCCACGCAGCCGCAATGGTAGTGTCGCTGACATTATATTTTTCAGCCAGTACATGAAGCTTTTGATTCAGCTCCGGGTATTCGTCACTTCCGAGAAAGCATCCTTTCCATGCCGGCATCTGAAATGGTGACCAGGCCTGGAGGGTGATATCATGGAGGCGGCAGTAGTCGAGCAGACTTCCGTCGTGGTCAATTGAACCGGGGGTTTCCATATTGACTTCCATGCCATTTGCAACAAGATTGGAAACCGGAATGCTGAATTGAACCTGGTTGACAACGAGCGGTTGGCAGACATACTTCTGTAGCAGTGCAATCTGCATCGGTTTGTGGTTTGAAACACCAAAATGGCGGACCTTTCCGCTCTCAAACAGAACATCAAATGCGGCAGCAACCTCTTCCGGTTCTACGAGTGCATCCGGACGGTGAAGCAACAGAAGATCGAGATAATCTGTCTGAAGCCGTTTTAAAATACCATCGACGGATTTCAAAATGTGCTCTTTTGAGAGATCATAACAACCTTGCCGGATGCCGCATTTTGACTGCAGGTAAATATCTTCCCGTTTCAGGGATGGATCGCCGGCAAAGGCTTCGCCGAACACAGTCTCACTCATACCTCCGCCGTAGATATCCGCGTGATCGAAGAAATATGCGCCCTGTTCCAATGCAGAGTGAATAAAATGGTTCATTTCCTCCTTCGATTTTTCAGAAAGTCGCATGCATCCGACTGCAATGGAAGGAATTTTTTGCAAATGATTGCCTAAAATAGTTTCTCTCATGATAAAAATCTCCTTTGTAATGATTTGATATTCGCGGAATTTTTCCGTAAAGCAAGTATGGAAGAAGTCCGGAAGTACAGAAATAATAATTGTTATACTTTTGACCATAGTATCATCATATCATAGAAGCGCACTCGAGAGTCAATGAAAAAAAGATAAAAGACGAAATTCCTACGAACTGTGAAATTAAGCAGTTTGTAGGAATTTTTTTGGAAAAATTTACAACCCAAAAATCAATGTAAATACAACCTTATAATGTTAAAATAAATATGCATATTCAACATATTTGTTGAAAAATAATGATGCTTGAATAAAGGAGGGACAGCCGGAATGAATTTAAAAGAAGTTTATGAGATTTTTTATCCGGGCAAATGTAAAGAAAATCCATCTGTGTGGAATGTTCCCCCAAAATACCGTTCGAAAAAAGATTTTTTTGAAGAACTTCTTCCAATGGAAATACGATGGATCAATTTTAAAATCTGGAATGATAAAGCACGAAGAAGCAGATTTTTTTCGAATTGTAAAGGAGAAACCCGATATATTGCATCATTACGCACATTTTTATTTGAACAACCATGGACTATCTCGAGGATAGAAGGAAAAGCGAATGAGCTTTTGAGTGGTCAGATTTCCGAAAAGGTTATGAATGAAAGATTTTTACGGATTGTAGAGAAAGAAGGAATCGAGATTTCGAGGAAGCTTAGATCATATTTGTTTGATGACGAGACAAATCAGTTGAAAACAAAATGGGGGAACGTACTGACGTTTTATGTTCTACTGGCTATTTTACCGGAAGAAATTAATCAGATTTACGTACAGTATTTGTATAATCAAGAACAGAGTGCGCAACTTAAGGGAGAAGAGGAGAGTAATGGTGTAGCAATAAAAGATGCTGCATTATTTCAATATGAATATCCACCGGATATGAGCATTGTATCGCCGGGAGAAAAAATAAATCATACATGGGTAATCAAAAATGTAGGGGATACTCTATGGGAGAATCGATATTATGAATGTAATCAGTCTATGATGGAATTAGATGAAAAAAACAGAATTCTTCGGATTCCGAAATTTGTTTACCCGGGAGATAAAGTGTCTCCAAGTGTATCATTTTATGCACCGGACAAACCGGGAACTTATGTCATGAACTGGAAAATGAAGGATAGCAAAGGAAAGATTGTTTTCCCGGATAAATTGGGAATAGGATTGCATTTCATGGTAATGGATTTTGAAGAGGATAAAGCAATCCGGGGTGAAAATTATAATGTAATAGAAGAAATACCTCGACTTTCTGCCCCGATTATTGCAGGGAATTTGTATTCTCACACCTGGATTATTCAAAATACAGGAATGACTATTTGGAATGAGTATTATTTGGAGTGTATCAACGGAGATAACTTTTCTTACGTGAAAAAGGAATTATGCGTACCACTTAAAGCGCATGTTATGCCGGGGGAAAAAATCTCTGTCAAAGTGGAATTCGCAACGCCACCGATAGAAGGTATCTATACCATGGTCTGGCAAATTATGAAGAAAGACGGAACACCGGCGTTTGCAAAAAACAGGAGGCTGGAGGTTCTGTTGAATCTGATATAAAAGATGTCGGAAACCATTTGTTTAGAGGAAGGAATCAGAGGAACAGTATGAGTTATGTAGTTACAATTTTCACTGAAAAGCATTTATATCGGGTGAATATTGAAGAAGGAACAAAATATACCATTGGATCTGGTGAAAAAGATGCATTTCCGATGTCAGAGCTTGGCGTAGACGGGCAACTTGGGATCTGTTTTCATGCAAAAAAACAAATCCTGAAGTTGAATGCAAAAAAAATCCCTTTGTCAGTAAAGGAAATGAAAGAAGAAGCTAAGTTAGTTAATATTTGTGAATTTCCGAAAATAGAAGTAAGGTTTACCAGGGATACTGGAGAATATTCAGAATCATATCCTATTCCTTATGAGTGTCAGATTCATATCGGAAGATCTAAAAAAAATGATATTGTGTTAAATGATTCTTATGTGAGCAGAAATCACCTGTTCATTACATCTGAAAGAGGAAAAATACGAATAGAGGATTTAGGAAGTAAATATGGCACTTATCTGAATGGAAGTCCCCTTAAAAAGGCAATGCTGAAATCCGGTGATGAAATTGATATTTGTGATTTGCGTATTATTTGCAAAGAGAACACTTTATATTTTTATAATCTTCATGAAACACCGGAACTCAAATATCAGAAAGAGATAAATCATCCGGGGATGGCGACGAATATTGTTTCTATGCAGAAAGGGTATCCGGTATACCATCGTTCGCCGAGAATCAGAGAATCCTTGCCTGTGGATGAGGTGAGATTGTCGCATTTACCTAATAAACCACAAAGATTTTCTATCAGGAAAGCCAACTTTTTGCCACTTTTAAGTAGTGGTGCCATGGCGGGAGCTTCGTTTGCAATGTCGAGTTTTTCTCCTGCTATGCTTGCTATGCGTGCAGCAATGATGATTTCCCCTGTTGGAAGCCTGATTGGAAATAGCAATAAAAAAGCGCGTAAGATGCTTATGGTCGAAGAGGAAGAACGTTTCCAGAAATATGCGGACTATATTGCAGGAGAAAAAGCGCATATTCATGCTATCGAAAAAAAACAAAAGGAAATCATAAACCAGGAGAATCCTTCGCCGGAAATATGCGAAACAATTCTGAATAAGATGTCGACTTCTTTATGGGAGAGAACAGCGACAGACTCTGATTTTCTGCAGGTCAGAATGGGTGCCGGGTATGCCCCTCTTTGTGTAGATGTAAAGCCGCCTACAGATGTCAACGATTTCCATATGGAAAGGGATGAACTGGAGGAGCTGACAGACCGTATTATACAGGAGACTCATTTGGTAGATGATGTCCCTGCCAGACTGGATCTTTTAAAGTATAGTTCTGTTGGTGTGATCGGAAACAGGGGCAAGGTGACAGACTTATTAAAGAATATACTGGTTTCGCTTTCTACATTGCATTTTTTCAGAGATGTTCGTATTGTAGGCGTTTTTGATCCGGAAGAAGAGGAAGAATGGAAATCTTTGCGCTGGCTTCCTCATATCTGGGACGATGAATTGCAGACCAGATATTTGAATTTTGATCCGCTTACAGAAGAATCTCTTGCAAGTCTTTCGCTGAATAGTGAAAAAGGATACGTAGATTCTTATGCTAAATTCCGTGAGAAAGTAAACAGTATCATTGCAGAACGAAAGGATCCGGATTTTCAGGCGAAGTGGAAAAATGGGACGAGTCCGATTCCGCATTATATTTTTCTTTTCGCTTCCAGAAAAAAAACGGAGTGCTTTTTATCAATGCTTTCCGAAAATGATCCTGCTATGGGGATATCAACAATCTTTTTATATGATGAACAGTATTATCTGCCGAATTTCTGCCAGTATATTGTAAATGTGGATGATCCGTATGATGACAGAACGGCCACCGCTTTTTATAAATACAGAGCAGATGAGAAAATGTGGTTTACCATGGATCAGCCGATTCCACAGAGAAAGTTTGATGCGTTTTGCAGACAGATGTCGGCTATCGAGGTTGAAGATGCTGTCAAGGGACAGATCCCGGTTTCGCTTACCTTCCTGCAATGTATGGATACAAACAAGGTACGCGACCTGAACGTGCTGGAAAGATGGAAAAAGAATGATAGCGCTGTGAATATCACTGCGCCGTTAGGGGAAGGTGAAGGCGGCAAGCTGTTTTCATTATCTCTTCACAGACACTGTTCTCATGGCCTTGTCGCAGGTATGACAGGATCGGGAAAGAGTGAACTGCTTATTTCATGGCTTTTATCTATTGCATGTAATTATCATCCGGAGGATGTTTCATTTGTAGTGATTGATTATAAAGGCGGAAGTACGGCAACATCGCTTGAAAAGCTTCCACATGTCTGTGGAATTATTACGGATGTTGGCAGTGGGATTGACAGATGTTTTCAATCGCTGGAGCATGAGCTGAGGCGAAGAGAAGCCATTTTTGCTTCGGTAGGTGCAAAGGATATCAAGGAGTACATAAAAGGATATCACAAGGGTGAGTTTAAAGAAGCGGTGCCAAGACTTCTGATCGTATTTGATGAATTTAAAGAGCTGATCAAGGAAAGACCGGTTGTCAAAAAAATGGTTGACTCCATAGCTGCAAAAGGAAGTTCTCTGGGCGTACATCTGATTCTGGCTACCCAAAGTCCGGCAGATGCAGTAGATGAGGGAACCTGGAATAATACCCAATATCAGATTTGTATGAAGGTGCAAAATGCTGCCGCCAGCAAGGTGATGATTCATGAACCGGATGCGGCGATGATTACACAGGCAGGAAGAGCTTATGTAAGAGTCGGAACCTCCGAAAAGGCAGAAATTTTCGCGTTGATCCAATCCGCCTGGTCCGGAGCTCCTTATCAGGAAAATAAAGAGCAGGGTGCTTTGGAAGTGCGCTATGTAGAAGTAGATGGATCGCGTATCAAAACAGTAGAAGAAAACCACACCCGATTTGTTTCGGATAAGAAAGAAATTGAGGCAGTGATAGCTTATATAGCAAGAACAGCAGAAGCGGCAGGTATAGAGAAGCAGCCATCGCCGTGGAAAACAGAACTTCCAGATCTCTTTAGCTGGAAGAAACTGCCGGTTGAGGGTGGCTTTGACGGAGAAAAATGGGAGATGACAGATGCTCCTTGGTTATCAGTGCCGATAGGTATTTTTGACAGACCGGAGCTTCAGGTGCAGGGAATACAGTATATGGATTTCCTGAAGGAAGGCAATTTCGGTGTTTTTGGAAGCTCGCAGACAGGAAAGACATCATTGCTTCGGACGATTGCAACATCTTTATGCCGTATGTATTCTCCGCGGGATATGCATCTTTATATCATTGCGGATATGGCAGGTATGGAGGCCTTCCCGCAGGTGGGAGGCGTTGTGGGATCCGGACAGGAAGAGAAGCTGGGTAAGCTTATAAATATGCTGATCAGTTTCCTGAATGAGAGAAGAAAAATCTTCAATCAGGAGAGAGTGGATTCTCTGAAAGCTTACCGGGAACTGGTTAGTGAAGAGATGCCGGCTGTTTTTGTTTTGATTGATCGCTTCAGTGGTATTCTGGAATCGAACCAGGATTATAAAGACATATTTGTCCGTCTTTTTAGCGAGGGTCCATCAAAAGGAATCTATTTTGTTTATACAGGTGTGAACAATACAGGCGTGCCTTATAAGCTGACGGCAAATGTTTCTGGGGCTATTTCTTTCATGCAGTCTGACCGAAGTGAATACAGCACTTTAATAGGACAGGTGAGAGAAGCAAGATTGCCGGACAGAGTAGGTAATGCTCTGATTAAAGTAAATCAGGAACTGATCAATTTCCAGAAGGCAATGTATGAACCTGGAGAAAATGATAAAGAGCGTGAAATGGCTTTGAAAGCAGAAGCAGAGGGCATGACAAGAGCTTGGAAAGGAAAACCTGCTTTGAGAATACCGGTTCTTCCGGAAAGCATTTCTGTGAAAAGTATGGCAGATCTCAGCAACAACGAGCAGGGAATTGCCGTTGGACTGGATGCAGAAAGCATAGAAGCGGTTCATGTAATGCCCGGAGAAACGACGGCAATGGCAGTTACCGGAAGAGTTGGATGTGGAAAGAGCGCAATGCTTCGCAGAATAGGAAAGATGGTACTGGAAGTGAATGGAAATACACTTTTATATTGCCTGGACTCAGAAAGAAAATCTCTGGCGGACTTGCAGGAGAAGGGAACTGCTTATGCGCAGCTTTCAGAAACTGAGAAAGTACAGGATTTATTTTCCCAGATCTTCAAAGAACTGACAGATCGCATGCGAAAAAGAAAAGAAGCTGCGGTCGAAATCACGGAAGAACCTTGGATGATCCTGCTTATCGATGACATAAAAGAATGCAGCAAGTTACCGGATGATATACAGCTGCAGTTACACAGGATTATGACAAAGACAAAAGGTTATGGCGTGCTGGTCCTCTGTGGAATCCGTCAGGGTGATCTTTTCAATTTTTATACGCAGGATCAGCTTGGTGTGGACCTCAAATCTTCCGG
>OFMP01001021.1_pt1 | contig 15967 bp, 16 predicted proteins | sample 1541841 | NCBI WGS metagenome assembly OFMP01 (sample SAMN04209226, study PRJEB22552) | human gut metagenome | biome: gut; material: feces | host: Homo sapiens | place: USA: Oklahoma
CAGACTTGTACCTGATCCCTTTGGTTGTCTCCCTCTTTCATATTGACAGGTGCATTGATTCGAATAGCGAACCCGAGAAGTGCTGTCCGACAAAAAGAACTATCGGTAGCTTGTTATCATAGATAAAAACTAAAAGATATAATAGAAGTACATCAAATACAAGACTTTTTCTACAAACTAAACTGTGTCTGTTTCAGGCACAGTTTTTATTTTTTGCAGAAAAGCTCTTGACAATAGTCCGAAATCGGATTATAATATCTCTCAGTCCGATTTCGGACTTAACACCATTTGCCGACAAGGAGAATCAGCTTGGATAATAAAAACAACAGAAAAAAACTGTATGAATATAATAATGTACTGAAATCAATAGATGATTGCTACAGGAATATAGCAAAGCGCTACGGGTTTTCGGAAGCGGCTTTCTGGACACTGTACACACTGCGTATGGAGCCGGGCAACATAACGCAGAGTGATGTCTGCACCGTGCTGTATCAGCCTAAGCAGACGGTAAACTCCGCACTGAAAAAGCTCGAAAGCGAGGGGTATATAACGCTTACTCCGGCAGGTGCGCACACAAAGAATATCAGCCTTACAAAAAGCGGAACAAAGCTGTGCGAACAGACGGTAGATAAGGTGATAGAGGCGGAATGCGCCGCACTCGGCAATATGACAGATGAAGAAAGCGAGAATATGACTGCGCTTATGAAGCTGTACAGCGTACTTCTTAAAAGTCAGACGGCAAAAATATAAAGATACAAAAGGAGAACAAAGGGAAAATGAGCAAGATAAAACTTTCGGATCACTTTACAGCAGGACGGCTTTTCAGGTTTGTGCTGCCGTCGGTGGCTATGATGGTGTTTATATCTATATACGGCGTGGTTGACGGCTTTTTTGTATCGAATTTTGCCGGCAAGACCTCTTTCGCATCTATCAATCTTATAATGCCGTTTGTAATGATACTCGGCGGTGTGGGTTTTATGGTCGGCACGGGCGGAACGGCGCTTGTTTCTCAGAAGCTCGGCGAGGGTGACGAAAAGACGGCAAAACGCTATTTCACAATGATGATAATGCTGACGGTGATACTCGGTGCGGTACTCACAACATTCGGCCTTATCTTTACCGAAAAAGTTGCGGTGTTCTTCGGCGCAACTCCTGAAATGCTGGACGACTGTGTGCTTTACGGCAGAATAGTAATATCATTTACAACGGCTTTTATGCTCCAGAACGTATTCCAGAGCTTTTTTATCGCCGCCGAGAAGCCTAAACTCGGACTTATTTCAACTATTATGGCAGGCTGTACGAATATCATACTTGACGCTGTATTTGTAGGTCTTATGGACTTTGGCGTTGCGGGTGCGGCATTTGCTACGGGCATCAGCGAATGTGTCGGCGGAATATTCCCTCTTATTTACTTTCTCCGTCCGAACTCAAGCATACTGCGTCTTACTAAGACAAGGCTTGAGATAAGACCGCTTCTGCGTGCCTGTGCGAACGGTTCATCGGAGCTTATGTCGAGCATTTCCTCATCGGTCGTAAGTATAATCTACAACTTCCAGCTTATGAAATATATAGGCGAAAACGGCGTTTCGACCTTTGGCGTAATGATGTATGTGCAGTTTATTTTCATAGCGATATTTGTCGGATATGCTATCGGATGCGCACCCGTGATAGGCTTCAACTACGGAGCGCAGAACCGTTATGAACTGAACAATATGCTCAAAAAGAGCCTTTGCTTTGCGGCGATAGCGGGAGTTACCCTTGTCGCATTGTCGGCGGTGCTTGCAAGCCCTCTCGCAAAGATATTTGTCGGCTATGACGCAGAGCTTTATGAGCAGACACGTCACGCTTTCAGAATATTCTCGCTGTGCTTTTTGCTTGCAGGCTTTAATATATTTACCTCATCGTTCTTCACCGCACTCGGAAACGGTGCTATCTCTGCGGCTGTGTCGTTTATGAGAACGCTTATATTCCAGGTTTCAAGCATACTTATACTGCCCCTTATTTTCGATGTTGACGGTATATGGATGGCGAATGTTGTGGCGGAATTTTTCGCTTTCCTGCTGTCGCTGATGTTCCTTATCGTAAAGAGGAAGAAGTACGGATATTGGCAGAAGAATGTTGCTTTGCCGGTTGAACCTGAATCGGCAATGACAAACAAAAACGCAGATTAAGCGGTTATATAAAGCAATATAGAGCGGCGGCTCGGTAGTGTTACCGGGCCGCCGATGTTATTAAGGTCATTTTCTGAAAACAAACAAATATTCATGAGCAATCAGCAGAAAATTGTACTTTACACTGTTGGTTTTCCAATATCCTGTTGCTCTACAGTTATGCTGTTCCTTGATAATAAGCTCTTTAAGCGTAAATCCGGCATCCTGAAATATCTTCATTACATCAAAGCTCATCGGTATCATACATCCCTTCTGACGGGTATCGCCCATGAGAATAGCACAAAACTTCCCTTTTTTTAAAACTCGGTAACTTTCTTCAGCAACAGGCTTCATCTGTTCAAGGAATTCTTTGACTTTAAGCTGAGATAAGTCGCCATCAATGCCATCACTGTATTTTATGATGTCAGCATAGGGCGGGTGAGTGCAGATAAGGTCTATACTATCATCGGGTATGCTATCAAGGCGTCGAGCGTCACCTTTGTTAATATACACCTTTCCTTTGGCAGGTTCATAGTCGAAATCTGTTTTTTCGCGGCAGCGTTCAAGAGCAACATCGTTTATATCAATGCCGATAATATCACGATTAAGTAGCTTTGCTTCAACAAGCGTTGTGCCGCCTCCGGCAAACTGGTCGAGGACTAAATCCCCCTCCTGCGAATAGCGGAGAATGATATTCCTCGGTATGTATGGCGACCAGTTTCCTCGCCATTTAGCGTCGTGGGTAGCCCAATCGCCTCGCTTGGGGAAAGACCAATGTGTAGTCATTTCAAGTTCGAAATTTTCGGGTTCCCATTTGGTGATTTTCTTATTTGCCATATGTCCTCTTATGTTATTCCATGTTCAGTAACATATTCTTGCATTCTTTCAGGTGAAATAATATCATCGTATTGGCTCTTGACCTTTTTAACCTGATAGTCCTCTGTGATCCAATCTATAAATGTTTTAAAATCTGGGTTTTCTTCTACCAATCGGTTTATCATTTCCCAGTCATTGGATTTATTTTCTCTTGCGGGTAATAGAATCTCGCTTTGTGCCACATCTTCAGCATTAAGTTTTATAAACCCAATTCCAAAAGCATTATTTAATCGGCGCATTTCATCTATAAAATCCGAATCTTCAGAATACCTTAATGCAACAAGATAACCTTCATTTGCCCAACTGGAATTAGATACCGCTTGGAAGAAATACTCTCTTAAATGCGGCATATCAATAGTAATTTTCATTTCAAAAGAGAACAGCTTAATTGAATTCTCGTTGAATGATTTGATTATATTAAGAGTGCTTTCTGAATAATCATCAAACGGAAAATACACCCCTACAATATCAGGGTGCAACCATTTGTTCTTGCCTTTTTTGTCTTTGTTTGATTTCTCATGATATATGGTTTTGGTATAACATTTGAAATGAGAATCACCATAAACAAAAGAAGTCAGCAAAGGGTGAAGATCTCGCTCTAAAAAGTTATCGTTATGTTCTGATGCAGGTAATTCTTCCTTTTGTTCAGGTTTTTGATCACCTTGTTTTTTTAACGAGAACTTAACAGGTCTTTTGGAAACCTGTATAAATTCGCTGTCTGGGTTATCCCTTATTTCGACATACAACTGTGCACCAAGTGTTCGCCATGGCGTTTTTCCTGATGTATTTATTCTCTTATCAAAACCGCATATCTTGGCTTGTTCCCACATCTCCTCAACTGTTAGTGGCATATTTGTTTTTTCAAGTGTGTCTTTGGCTAACATCTTAAAACTATATGTCTTTGGCTTTTTCATAATAATTCACTCAATATCCCTTTCTCCAAATCATCAATTGAGTAGATATGCTCCATGACATCGAATGTTTCCTCTAAGTTATGTCTTGCGCTTGTCCATCCTGAACCATCAGTGAACCATACAAATTCAAAGCCGTTTATGGTAGCAACTTCCTGTGCTATCTGCTTATAGCTGCGAGCGGTTTCGTTCAGCTTTGATCCGCCACTCGCATAGAAATTCGTTTCAATTCCGTAGATAGCTTTATCGGTCTTGATAACAAAATCGAAACGCTTTTCCATTTTACCACTGTTTGAAATAGCAGAAAGGTCAATACCCCATTTCTCGGTAATCTCGTGAATGTACATCTCCTTGAAATAGGTCTTGTTCTTCTCAAAGCCCGCTTTAACAATGTAGCTCTCGACCAAATCTTCCATCAGATGACCGCCACGATTTTTTCGACCGTTTGAGTCCAGTCCGGTTTCAACACCGGTAACATAATCAACGAGCGTATGAATTATATGGTTTTCAAGCAGTTCAAACAACCCCGTTTTCCGCATAAATACTGCATACTGTTCCGGAGAGTAGTTAGCCTTCTTGAAATCATACGAAAACTCACCATCGCCGTCAATAGCGTAGATCTCATTTGCTCTTACTGCAAGCAGAATAGGAATACACTTCAATGTCTCAGGGTACTTGGTAATAATACTCTTAAAATTGTTCTCTATATCTGTTGAACCAATAAGAGAATTAAGAATGTTAAGTTCTACCTTTATATCGTTGACATTACGATACACCTTGTCAAAATCTATGTAATATCCATAGTTTGCAATGCTTTTATGAAATTTTGATAACCAATCTGTAAAATTACGTTTCATGATTAAGCACTCCTTAAGATTAGTGTAAATGTTGTTTATATCATTTTGTAAACAATATTTTATTATTTCAATAAAATTATGAATATTCGAAAAATAATTCGGATACGCTTTTTTTAGCGCTTCAAAAGAAGTTGCTCTTACGAGCACCACATTATTGTCGCTATTTAATTCTAATGAATGATATTTTTCGTTAGCTTCGTCAACTTCACTTGGTTGATACTTGGATATTACTAGTTTGTTTAATTTGTGCTCTAAACACAGAAGAAAATATGATTCGTCATCTTTATTCGAGCCCTGCATATCTGTTATCACTTGTACAGCGTCTAAAAAACCCAAATAATTATATTGGGCATTTAACGATTCAATCTCATGTATTATTTCGTCTATATCATTGGGAGTACCGGGGACCAGAGGCTGTTGTTCGATATATGCAAATAAAGATGATATTAGGGCAAAGAATCTATTAATATCTTTTGAGCCTTGACCTGCTTTCAAATTTTGGTTTAAATAGATTCCCATCGTTTCTACTGCAGTTGCCCAAATGTGTTGAAGATGGGTGCGAATTTGTATTTCAATTAGCATACCATCATATTCACTTTTTTCACTATGATACTTGTATATCAAGTGCACACCTCTATATCCACTATTTTTAGGCTGTTTTATATAATCGAATTCATTTTTTAACTCATGCTTAATACTTGAATTTTTGCATTTTTCTGAATATTCATATACTTTTTCAACTGACTTGGTAATTAATCTACATCCCCCTAAATCCTGCATTCTAGATAAACTCATATCTGGAAATCTTTTCATTTTTTCGATTATAGAATCTAATCTTTTTAGTCGTTCAGCTACTATGCAATAATTATCATTAGAGGAAATTTTTTTCAAATATTTAAATATATAATACAGAGGATAAGCATGAGCTTCACGCCAATTATTTACAATTTTAACAGCTTCGTTATATTCATAACTATTATCATCAAATTCAGTTATTTGTTTTCCTGCTTTTTCAATTTGTTTTTTCGAATAATTAACAGTTGTCCAATTAGGTTGTGGAATTCCCATGTGATTCACCTCAACAATTACAAATCAAAAGCTCATTGATACTTCCCCTGCCCGAAGCCTTGCTGTTAATCATACGCTTTGCAGAAACACGCATAATCGTATAGCTTGAATACAGGTCATCAAAAAAGCTGTCGCTTTCATCGCTGTTCTTTGGATCGGAGTTGCTTACAACGACCTTTGCTCCCTTTGCTGAAATCTCGTCAACAAACTTCCCAAGTTCTATCTGTTCCTTGTCGCCAAAGCCATTCTCCGTGTATGAAGTAAATGATGAAGTTGCATTCAAAGGGCGGTAGGGCGGGTCAATATATACAAAAGTTTGACTATCAATGAAAGACTTACATTTGGAATAGTCTCCAAATTGTACGGTTACATTTTTTAACAAGTCGCTTATCTTGCGAAGATTTTCTTCATCGCAGATAGGAGGCTTTTTATATGAACCTATTGGAACATTGAAAGCACCTTTTCCATTAACTCTATAAAGCCCGTTAAAACAAGTCTTATTTAGGAAAATAAAGAGGACAGCTGTTTCAACACCCGTTGAATTAGCGGATATTAGTTGGTTAAACCGCACCCGTTTTGCCATATACATTTCTTTGCGGGCAGCGTCGTCTTTTTTCCAAAACAGTTCTTGAAGTTCAGCGAGAAAAGCAACAACATCATCAATATTATCTCTGATTTGCTTATAAGTGCCTATAAGTTCAGCGTTTATATCGTTAATTAACACTTCCTTGGGATGGCAGTTCGCAAGCACATCAAGGAGTACCGCACCGCCGCCGACAAAGGGCTCGCAGTATTTATCTATTGTTTCGGGGTATTTTGCCCGGATTTCATTAAGCAGCTGGCTCTTTCCGCCTGCCCATTTAATAAATGGTTTCACAGTTTTATAGTTCATAAAAATCCTTTAAAATTAAATCAATAATATCAAATATAGTATAGCATATCTAAAAGAAAAATTCAACCATGTTGATTTTTCAAATGAAGCTATTTTATACTTTGATATTTACGTCTATTTGTTAGGCTAACCGCAAACTTACTTCCTCCCATTCAGCCCGAACTTCCTTGTATACGCATCAAAGTCAACATAGCAGTGATCCATATCAACATCGCCGTCGATTCCGCTGATACTGCCCTCCCACGAATACTGCCACATAAAATATGTTCCGCTGTATGCAGGCTTGTCGGTGTCAACGTGAGCCACCCATACGGGATACTTTGAAAGCGCCGTCATATCAAGGTAGCTGTTGAAAAACGAAGCGTAGGAATATACGACAGGCAGATAGCCTGCGTTTGCTATCTCCTCGCAGAACGCTTCCGTCATTGCGGTGAGGGTCTGCTTTGAATAGCCGTTCTTTACATACCACTGATCCTCTATATCAAATACTACGGGGTAGCTTATCTCATAGCCGGAAATAAGGCTGAGTACAAATTTAGCCTCATCTCTCGCTTCTTCGACCGTTTCGGCATAGCAGTAGTGATACACTCCGGCAGGAATGCCGTTTTGCATAGCGCCTTTCATGTTTTCGTGGAAATATGTATCGCTTGTCATAGGGTAATCGTCGCTTATTCTGCCACGGCTTGAACGTATCATAGCAAAGTCAATGCCCGAACTTTTAACCTTTGACCAGTCTATCGTGTCGCCCTGCGCCCACGAAACGTCAATTCCCGTCAGTGCGTCTGTTGTATACAGCGATATAGTCTCGACAGACATTGCCGAGTTGTCATAAGCTCTGCGGTTGTCGGTGACGCTGCCGTTTTTGCTGTTCGTGAACATACCCTTCAGCGTATATGAACAATCGTTTCCGAGCGTCACAGTGCCTGTGTTTATGACCTGCGCATTGTTTCTTATCTCCAGCTTTCCGCCGATATAGCTTTTTGCATTGAAGCGTGCAGTGCCTGTTACACCTATCTCGCCGTAAGAGGTAAAGTCCGAATTCACATCAAGAGTGCCTGCGAATGCCGTCTGTGCCGTATCGGAAAGCAGCGTAACGCCCGACAGCGAAACCGCAGATCGTCCGCTCGCAGACATCGTACCGTCAATATCCAGAGCAGAACCGCCATAGGTATTGAGCGTGCCGTTTATTATAAGCGATGCGCCGTTATCCGCAACAAGTCTGCCCTTTATATCAAGGGTAATACCGTATGGTACTGTAACGGATGTTCCGCTGAGCAGTACCATCACAGTACCTGCCGGTACAGTAAGGCTTTTGCCGAGTGTTATATTGCTTTTTATGTAATAGGTTCTGTCCGCCGCAAGCACGGAGGAGCCGTCCCAGGTGTACGGGTCAGCCGCCGCCGCAACCGGAAGCGACACGGAACATAATATGAACAGTGCCGACAGAAAACCGGCGATTATCCGTTTTCTTAATTTCATTTGCTTTTCCTTTCGGATTATCTCAGCTGTTTTGTTTACCGGATACTTATCCAAGATAATTATGTCATATTCCGTACCGTTTGTCAATATTCACGGCGGTGCGACAATTCCCGACGTTACATTTTCGTCATTCCGACAGTATTCCCCGTCCTTATTTGTACACAGTTACAATATATTAAGCACGATGCATTATTGACAGTACCGTAAAAAAGGGTTATAATCTCTATATCTATTGGCTTTGCCCGAACAAAATAAAACAATGTTGTACGGTAGAATATATGAACAAATATGTAAGAAATATGACGCAGGGAAGTGAGCTTAAGCACATACTTATGTTCACTCTGCCCTTGCTTGCGGGAAATCTGTTCCAGCAGTTTTATAATATAGTCGATTCGGTAATAGTAGGACGTTATCTCGGTCACGAGGCACTGGCGGCGGTCGGTGCGACAGGCTCGATAACGTTCCTGTTTTACACGCTGTGCAACGGCCTTTCGGCAGGTGCGGGAATACTGATAGCACAGAGCTTCGGCGCGGGGCGGCACGACGATGTAAAGCGTTTTATCGCAAACTCGGCTTATGCGCTCGGCTTTGTAGGGCTGGGGCTGACGATTATTTCGGTAGCCTTTGCGCATCTTCTTTTGCAGATGCTCGACACTCCGCAGAACATACTCGCAAACGCTACGGACTATATGCGTACAGCCTGTGCCGGAACGATTGCGGTAGCTGGCTACAACTGGATAAACTCGGTGCTTCGTGCGCTCGGGGATTCAAAAACTCCGCTGTATTTTCTTATTGTCGCAAGTATACTGAATGTCGGACTTGACCTGCTTTTTGTAATGGTATTCGGTATGGGGGTAGTCGGTGCGGCGCTCGCTACAGTTATCGCACAGGGAGTTTCCGCTGTCGGAAGTATTTTGTTTGCGGTAAAGAAAAACGAATATTTCCGGCTGAAAAGAGAGCATCTCAGGCTTCGCAGGGAGCAGTTTGTACGTTGTATGAAAACGGGTACTCCCATAGCTTTGCAGAATGCGCTTGTTTCCGTATCGATGATTTCCCTTCAGAAGACCGCAAACTCATTCGGAGATATAGTAGTTGCCGCATACACTGCGACAATGCGTGTAGAACAGCTTATACAACAGCCCTTCAATTCGCTCGGCACGGCGCTTTCGACCTTTGCCGGTCAGAATGTCGGAGCGGCAAAGCCGGACAGAGTGGTGAAAGGCTATCACCGTTCAATGCTTATATCGACCGCTTTCGGTTTGCTGATGCTCGGTGTGTTCGCTTTTACAAGCAGATACATAGTCGGCTTCTTCGTTACCGAAGAACAGGTTATAGATATAGGTGCAAAGGCGCTTTTGCTGTCTGCCTGCTTCTATGTTCCGCTGGGCTTTATCCACACGACAAGAGGACTTTTAAACGGTGCGGGCGATGTAGGATTTGCCTTCCTGAACGGACTTGCAGAGGTAGTAGGCAGAATAGGCTTTGCGGCAATACTTGTTAATATACCCGGAGTGGGAATGTGGGCGGTATGGACAACGACCTGTCTTACCTGGGTGCTGACAGCAGTAATGTGTCTTATCAGATATAAGGGCGGCAAATGGCGGAAAAAATGTCTTGTTGATATTGAGTCCGCAGAAACGGAGGTAATTCATGCTGAGCAATAAAACACAAACCGAAAAAAGCGAAACGTTTCTGTTGGCGCACGCATTGTTATTGCTTGTGCTGTCACTGCTTGTCGGGGTGCAGGGCGTATTCGAGATAATTGATTATATGCCGCACATTATATCGGCAGGCTGTGTAAACTGCGGAGCGTATGTGGCATCTATACCGTCTACTCTTATAATGTATCTGTGGTTTTCTGTTTCTGTAGCGGTCTTTTATTACAGGGAAAGCAAGTATTATTTTAATGTTATCTTTAGATTTGGTAAAGAAACATAGGATATGGATGAATTGGAGTACCCTCCCGCTACGATGTCTTATTTTTGTGATTTAATACGAAAAGATGCTGAACGGTTGTCCAATCTATTTGAAGCAGAAAATTGCGAAAAACCGATCGTGTATAAAATGAAATTCCGATGCAAGGATAGTAAATTTAAATTTGAGTTAAAATATGAGAAGGATTTGCCAAGTGATTTTCAGCCCGAACAAGTGTTCATTGAATGGAAACAGAAAATAAAGAATAAAAGCATACTTCTATTGTAAAAGGAGCAACTACTGGATATTTTCTAAAACAAACGTAAAGAAGGAGATTGCAATGAATCTGTTCAAAAAACTGTCCCCTAAACCTCAAAATGAAGCTGTTCCCAAGAGCATTATAACAAATTATAGCTACGGGGAAATACCTGTCGAAGTCGAATACAATATAGACGCAAGCATGGAACGTTTACCTTATGATTTTGAAACGCTGAAAAAAGAAGGAATAGATAATATAATTAAAGAGCGTTTTATCCCATGGTTGAAAACCGATGAGTTCCGGGATAGAGATGGTGAGTTGATATTTAAGGGCTTAAAACTATATAGTATAGTCTATTGCTATGCTATGATTGATGCTCGCTATTCTCACTCTAATCAGCAAGAAATGGCTGGACAGTTTGATTTTTTCTTCGAGAGTGGAAACGAATACACATCTGATATGATGGAATCGGTAGCCATGCAAATTTATGTCCTTCATGGTCATATAGTTAAAGTAGATGGGTATGAGGTATAATATTCAAAATGACGATAAGTGAAAACGGTAAATAAGACTGTGAAAAATAGGCGGTGAAAAGTATATGAACTACGAGAAACTGATTTCTGATGTTAACCTTGCATTTGCAGGAAACCAATTTGAAGTGTCATTAAAAAAGGCGCAGGAAGCAATCAATAAAGATGACTCAAAAGCGGAAGGGTATGTGTGCGCCGGCAAAGCTGCGCTTTCACTGGGAAGTGCTGAAATGGCGGAACACTATTTTAAAACTGCTACTGAGAAAGATAAGAACAACGGAAACATTTTCTTTCTTCTTGGATATGCCCAGGCAATGAGTGGCCATTCTTCAAAAACCGTACAAAGCTTAACAAGAGCACTTGAAAGTAACTGTGATACTTCAGTTAAAGGTCAAATATATAAAATGATATCCATGATTAATACAGAACAAGGCGATTATGGCAATGCGTTGACCAACTTGTCACAAGCCGAGGATTATATTGGTCTTGACTATGAAATATTACAGCAGAGAGCTGTCTGCCTGCTTCTATGTTCCGCTGGGCTTTATCCACACGACAAGAGGACTTTTAAACGGTGCGGGCGATGTAGGATTTGCCTTCCTGAACGGACTTGCAGAGGTAGTAGGCAGAATAGGCTTTGCGGCAATACTTGTTAATATACCCGGAGTGGGAATGTGGGCGGTATGGACAACGACCTGTCTTACCTGGGTGCTGACAGCAGTAATGTGTCTTATCAGATATAAGGGCGGCAAATGGCGGAAAAAATGTCTTGTTGATATTGAGTCCGCAGAAACGGAGGTAATTCATGCTGAGCAATAAAACACAAACCGAAAAAAGCGAAACGTTTCTGTTGGCGCACGCATTGTTATTGCTTGTGCTGTCACTGCTTGTCGGGGTGCAGGGCGTATTCGAGATAATTGATTATATGCCGCACATTATATCGGCAGGCTGTGTAAACTGCGGAGCGTATGTGGCATCTATACCGTCTACTCTTATAATGTATCTGTGGTTTTCTGTTTCTGTAGCGGTCTTTTATTACAGGGAAAGCAGAAAAATGTTCGCCCTTATCCCCTATATGTGCATTATAGGCATAGCGCCGAGCCTTGTGTATGACTTGTCGTTCGTATCGGAAAACGGCTTCGTTTCCGGTGGGGAATATAATGTAACGCTGTATCTTGTTATGGATATATTTCTTCTTCTGGACTCGATAGTTATGATACAGCTTGTACGAGGTACAATGAGCAGAAAAGCCGCTATGATATGTCCTGCGATATATCTTATTACTGGGCTTATATACTTTTCGAGCGTTTTCGTTTTTTACGGCTCGGTCGAAAGAACTAATTTTATGGGATATTATTTCTGCAACAGCGTGACAAATATCGTATTTTCGCTGTCGCTGTTCCGCTTTGTAGATGTGTTGTATCCAGCAAGAAAAAAAGGAGCGGAAGATGGAGAATAAGTACATAGCGCTTACATTTGACGACGGACCGAACACCGTCACAACGCCGCAGGTGCTTGAAATGCTGAAAAAGCATAACGTTACGGGCAGCTTTTTCCTTGTAGGCGATAACATAAACGAGGAAAGCGCAAGGATAGCCCGTGAATGCTTTGAGTACGGCTGTGAGATATGCAACCACAGCAGAACGCACAGTGCGATGCCTCAGCAGACAAGCGAAGAAATAAAGGCTGAAATTGAATACACAAACGATAAGATAAAGCAGATAACAGGCGGTGTCGCCCCGAAATTTTTCCGTCCGCCGTATATTGCGCTTTGCGACAGTATGTATGACGATATACCGCTGACATTTATCTGCGGAAACGGTGCGGAGGACTGGCTTGACGAAATATCCGCAGAAGAACGCAGTAGGCGTATAATCGATCAGGCGCAAAACGGTATGATAATACTTCTGCACGATATGGAGGGCAATTTCCGCACGGTACAGGCGCTCGATACGATAATCCAGGAGCTTAAAAGGCAGGGATATACGTTTGTGACGGTAAGCGATCTTTTCGCAAAGTGTAAGATAACGCCCCGAAAAAGAGTTATATATTCAAATGTGCTGACAGACTGAAAAAATTTAAGTCAAACTACTTGACAACCGCATTTTAATATGATATAATAATCACGCTGTTCTAAAGACAGCAGGTCGGTTTACCGCTAACGAGCATATGCTCACCTGCCGAGGAATGGGAAGAATACTGAATTTTCTGCCCTTTTCTGTCTTACAGAGGAGGGCATTTTTATTAAATGTTTTTCCTTTTTACGAACAGTAAATCACGAAAGGAGAAAACAATATGCCTAGTGAGAAAGTTTTACAGGTAAAGCAGAATTACGTTGCTGAACTCGCTGAAAAGCTCAAGAAGTCCGCTTGCGGTGTGCTCGTTGATTACAGCGGTATCACAGTTGCCGATGACACAGTTCTGAGAAAGGAACTTCGTGAGGCAGGTGTTGACTACTTCGTAGTTAAGAACACTCTTTTAAAGCGTGCAGCTGAGATGGCAGGCGTTGAGGGTATTGATGATGTTCTCGAAGGAACAACAGCTCTCGCACTCGCAGAGGAAGACATCGTAACTGCTCCTAAGATCCTGTACAAGCAGGAAGAAGCAAGCAACGGATCATTCTCAATCAAGAAGGGATTCGTTGACGGTAAGGGCATCAGCAAGGACGAAGTTGTTGCATACGCAAAGCTCCCCACAAAGGAAACACTGCTTGCACAGCTGGTATTTATGCTTCAGTCCCCTATCCAGAAGCTCGCTATCGCAGTAAGCGAAATCGAGAAGAAGCAGTCCGAATCAGCAGAATAATTTCTGTACGGACGAAATCGGCGGCATAAACCTGCCGTAACACAAACAATGAAAACATATTAACGGAGGATAATTAAAATGGCTTCAGAGAAAATTTTAGCTATGATTGAAGAAGTAAAGGGCTTATCAGTATTAGAGCTCAACGAGCTCGTTAAGGCTCTCGAAGAAGAATTCGGTGTATCTGCAGCAGCAGTTGCAGTAGCAGGCCCCGCAGCAGGCGGCGCAGCAGCAGCTGAAGAAAAGACAGAATTTGACGTAGTTCTCGCATCATTCGGTGATGCTAAGATGGCTGTTATCAAGGCAGTTAAGGACGTTTGCGGTCTTGGTCTTAAGGAAGCTAAGGAGCTTGTTGAATCTGCTCCTAAGGCTATCAAGGAAGGCGCTTCTAAGGCTGAAGCTGAGGAAATCAAGGCTAAGCTCGAAGAGGCTGGCGCTAAGATCGAACTCAAGTAAGTTCTGCGCTGAATACGCTTTTTCAAAGGACGGGTTCTGCCCGTCCTTTTCCATATGCAAAAATATAAAGAAATACCCTTGCAAACTCCAAAACGGTTCGCAAGGGTATTTCAGCTTAATTAAAACTATATTGTTTGATGTGTTTCTGTTATATCTTTAGTATTTATCTATAATAACAAGCTACCGATAGTTCTGTTTGTCGGACAGCACTTCTCGGGTTCGCTATTCGAATGGGTACACCTGTCAATATGAACGAGGGAAAGAACCAAAGCAATTAGAAAAAAACTTCTAAGCAATTACAATCCCAACCATAGTTGGCTCGGCTTGACCGAGAAACAGAAGCTCACCCCTTTTAAATGTTAGAGGGTAACAGCGTAATGATGGTGCTATGGGAAAACAATCCCCACCGTCACGGCTCGGATTTGTTTGAGAGATATTAAAGACAGATTTTCTGAACTTTGTATTGATAAAAGCCTAACTTTTACCAGCCGTGCCACCTCCCCTTTTTCGAGGGGAGGCAAGGGTGTTGGCGATTTTCGAGGGATAGTGCGGTTTTTTGAAAGGTTATTGTCGTGCAGTTGTAATGATGTACTCACGAAATTATTAATGCTTTGTCGGTACGGAAAGTGTTTTAGGCGGTGTTGGTGATATGTTTAACAGTGCGAATTTAATAATAATCGGCTTTTCGACAGAGTGAAATCCGACAGGGTGTGTTCCTGTCGGATTTGTTTTTATATGCCTTCAAAATCCCATTCGGGAGTGTACTCGAAGGTTGCACTTTCTTTATCCTGCGTGTAGCCGTCAAAGCCAAGCTGAGCGGCGTAATCGGTGACCGAGTTATATTCAAATGTGGTAAGTTTTCTTGAAAGATTTTTTATTTCAAGGGCTTTTCCGCAAGGTGTGTACTGGCGCATAAGGCTTATCCTTATATCGCTTACAGGAACGGTGGCTTTAATCATATCAAGTACCTTCATACTGTCGTGACGGCAACCGGGAAGTACGAGGTGGCGGACAAGAACGCCCTTTTTCATCATACCGTTTTCATCAAACTGCACTTTTCCTGTCTGTCTGTACATTTCCGCAATCGCCTTTACCGCAACGGAAGGGTAGTCGGGTGCGGAGGAATATTCACGGGCAAGGTCGGGAGAAGCATACTTGAAATCGGGCAGGTAAATGTCAATCAGCCCGTCAAGCATTTTCAGCGTTTCTACCTTTTCGTATCCGCCGCAGTTATAAACTACCGGTATATGAAGCCGTGGCTTTATGCTTGTCAGTACATCGGCTATAATATCGGCGTAATGGGTGGGCGTTACAAGGTCGATATTATGCGCACCTTTTTCCTGAAGCTCAAGCATTATTTCACCGAGCCTTTCCGGCGTTATTTCCTTGCCGTAGCCGTCACGGCTTATGGGCATATTCTGGCAGAATATACATTTCAGCGAACAGCCGGAAAAGAATATCGTTCCTGCGCCTCTGCCGTCCGTTCCGGAAATGCACGGCTCTTCGCCGAAGTGGAGTGACGCTTTGGCTGTTTTAAGTCCTTTTACGGAGCAGGCGCCTGTTGTTTTACTGCGGTCTATACGGCAGTTGCGTGGGCAAAGTGTACATAGTGGCATATTGTTCTCCTTTAAAAAACCGCTCCTGTTACGGAGCGGTCAGGTCTGTAGAAAAAGTCTTATATTTGAAGTACTTCTGTTATATCATTCAGCTTTGCCTGCGATAGCAAGCTACCGATAGTTCTTTTTGTCGGACAGCACTTCTCGGGTTCGCTAT